>Ga0075467_10000090_pt1 | contig 59644 bp, 52 predicted proteins | sample DEB08_DNA_9_FD_75067 | JGI IMG/M metagenome (GOLD analysis project Ga0075467, IMG submission 75067) | Aqueous microbial communities from the Delaware River and Bay under freshwater to marine salinity gradient to study organic matter... | ecosystem: Environmental > Aquatic > Marine > Coastal ... | reverse complement strand
TTGCACTCTATGCAGAGAACGCTGAAGCCGATGATGATTTTGACGGCTTTTCAAATACGGTTGAATTAGCGGCTAACACCAACCCCAACGATGCATCAGATGCGCCCCAGGCTGAGCTGAATATTTTGGAGGCACTATCCATCACCAAAACGGTGCCTGCTATGGGCGGTATAGGTTTGTTTGTGATGTTTTCATCGCTGATAGGATTGGGGTTTTTAAAGCGTAAAAAGAAATACTAAAGTTGATGCCCAAGCTAGACGCTGCTGCCTGTATCAAGGCCGAATACACCTTGCCGCCTAGTGGCAGGCTCGCCCGCTGACCAGCCAATACAACGATTCTTGATGCAGCAACTGGCCACAAAGCTTGCTGGCACTGGGTGCACGAAGGGCCATCCCTATTAGTTCGGATATAGAAGGTATATTGCGGCGCAACATTTGCTAGAATAGAACCGGCCCTATACTTTCTATTGGATCAATAATGAGCAAACTAGCGACTAAAAGAACCCTTAAAAACGCTGACGCCCTGTGCCAAGAGTCAGGTGTGCGGTTAACTGAAAAGCGCAAACGCGCTTTAACCATACTGCTCGATGCACCGGCGCCCATGTCGGCTTATGAGCTTAAAGACGAATACAAAAACTTGTATGACGAGTCGCTAACGGCTATGTCGGCCTACCGCATGCTGAATTTTTTAGTAGCAGAAACGTTGGCGCACAAACTTCACTCTGTTAACAAATATGCGGCTTGTGAGCATATTAATTGTGCTCACTCGCATAAGCTGCCGCAGTTTCTTATTTGTGACAATTGTGAAACGGTGACAGAAGTTGGAATCAGCTCACAAACTCTGAAAAGTTTAAAAAATGGTATTGCTGAAAGTGGATTCAAGCTCAATGAGCAACAGCTTGAGCTACACGGGCTATGCAATAGCTGCTGCAAAGAAACCGAATAAACAAGTTAAACTCCTCTGCGTAATCACGCCCACCCACATCAACGAAAGCCCCTCTTGCGTTTGGAATACCTTTAATAACGCCCAGTGATTATCACAGTGGGCGGGCTTTACCCCGCCTGAAAAATATCCATCTCCCCTCTTGCACTCCGCAAATGATATGTTGTATCATTTGCATGATGATACGTTGTAACGTACCATTTCAATAAATCAGGAGTAGCAACATGATTAAGAAAATAGTTTTTGGCGGACTCTTCGCAGTACTCGCTTCAACCGCAAGCGCACAGCATGCACACAGCGATGTCGATGCGTACATCGAGAACAGCCAGTTTCTCTTTGAAGGGGCCAGCATCCTTGTCAACGGCTCTGGCTACCTAAGTACTAACATTGGCTCTGCACTTTACGAAGTGGAATTTGGTGCAGAATTTGGTGATGCCGCCAATGAAACAGAAGACCCCGGTTTTGCAATCGATGACGGTAGCTTTAATGCAGGGGATTATTTGGCTTTTGAGGCAGTGAATACGTTGAGCTATTGGGATGGCAGCAACTGGTCAGCCTCCACAGTAGGCTCTGAGTCACTGTTCATAACCGATGTATCCGGCACAGCAACAACCACCGTGTCTGATAACACCATTACCAATGCTATCGGGCTCATTGATCAAGCTGATGCCGAAGGCGGCGTTCATGCACACCTTGATTTCGAGATTGATTTAGCTGCCAGCCCTGGCGCTTATTTACTTGAATTGGTACTGCTTGGGTTCTCCGACTCAGCACTTACCAACGAAATCGTTCCTGCTTCAGATTCATTCTATATCGCTTTCAATTACGGCATGGATGACGCGCTGTTTGAAACAGGTATTGATGCGCTGGGCGTTTCAGAAGTCCCACTACCTGGAGCATGGCTTTTCCTGACGTCAGGCATTGGTATGCTTTTGTTGGGTCGTCGCGCTAAAGCGTAGCACGTATACAAGGCACCCAAATAATTGAGGTGCATTCATCGTAAAGCCCGAGATTTTTATCTTGGGCTTTACTGTTATAAGTCATTCAATAGTCGATCGCAATGCTCTCACTTTCAGACCACACTAAACACTATTTGCTTGCCATAATCACGCTGTTGGCTGCCGTCACCTGCCCTTTTGCAAGTGCTCAACACGCAGATATCTGGCTGGTGCTTAACGGCAATCAGACGGCTGTTTCGCCCAACAATCTTGAGACGCTGGCACCAGTAAAAATAGATTGGGCTTCAGGCAAGCTTTTGTTTACGGGAGATTTTGATGATATTGGGCAAGGACCCACCGCTACCGATGACCCTGGCTTTCAGTCAGAACCGGGTACATTTAATGCAGGCGTGATCTTAAACTTTCGTGCTGTTGGGTCTTTGCAATTTTGGAATGGTGGTGGCTGGAATAATACGGTTGTCGATCAGGAGCGCATTCAAATTGAAGATGCACTTAGCAATATCACCAGTATCAATACCGCGGGCATAACGAACGCCGAAGGCGCAATTGACCTGATTGGTGGTGATGGTTCTGTCCATCAGCACGTTGATTTTTCAATCGATAATACAGCAGGCAACGGCACCGTTGCGGCGGGCGCGTATAGGGTTGAGCTGGAATTTTATTTAACCGATGGAGTCGGCGGCCCCATTGTTCATACGACCTCCCAACCCGTTTCGCTCGTGTTTAACTATCAACTTGCCGCAGGCGAATTTGCCAGTGCCATTAATCAGTTGACGCAGCCCCAAGGCGTAAACGTTCCCATACCGGGCATAATGCTGCCCTTCTTGGCCAGCTTACTCGTTATTGTCGTTGTATTTTCTCGCTCATTTAATCGTCGTATTAAAGAGATATCTTGATTTCTCAATTGATCAATGGCACCTTGCTGCAGCCAATAAAGCCCACCTGCAAATTACTTCTGCTGACTATTGCGCTCGTCACATTGCACGGCTGTGGCAGCAGTGCCAGTGGTGGCGAACAAACTATCATTGCCGCGCCTATCGACCTGACGGGAGCAACGCTTCGGGTCAATAATGTTTCTGGTTCAGACCTAGCTGATGGCATCACTGAGCCCTATCAAACGCTGCAGTATGCGCTAGATCAGCTGCGACCCGGCGACCTGCTGGTTATTGAAGATACCAGCCAGCCCTATAGTAGCTCCGCTGTTATTGCACAAGAGCGTGATAGCAACGATAACCTCTTGCGCACCCTGCGCGGCTTCAAAGTGTCTGTTAGCGGCACGCAAAGCTCGCCCATTATTATTGAAGGGCGCGGCTCAAATCGCCCCGAAATCAATCAACTGCAGTCAGGCAGTGTACCCTCCAACGCCACGGTCGGCTTACTGCTCGACTGTGTTAGCCATATTGTGGTTCGTAATTTAGAGATACATAGCGCCAACGAGGCGGGCATTACCACGGCTACCGATGGAGCCTGTCAAACAAGTAATATCGTTATTGAAGGGAACCATATTCACAACATTTACGGTGAAAAATACGTGGGTGGCGTCCGTATGATGGGTACGAGTGACGTGGTGATTAGCAATAACCATATCCACGATATATTCAGCAACGAATCAGCCGAAAATAAGCGCCTTATTAAGAAAGGAGCAGGCATTCATAATATTATTGTAGAAAATAATCGTCTGGAATTTATCGATACTGGCGTCGCTATTAACGCCCAGGGGATTGGCAACAGCACTTTCGGACTCGAGAATCCAGAGCCTGTGTCAGCAATACAAATAAAAAACAATGTTTTCGATACAGTCGCTGATGCCTTAAGTTTTACCACTCATATCTCTGACGCAATGTCTGTTGATGAAACCAAAACAGGTTTATTCGTCAATTTCGATGTTGTTGGTAATACTTTCCAGCAAGTAGGATCTGCCCTGCACCTGCGTGCCGATACAGCGCAAGATCAATCAGACATTGCCTGCATTTATAACAATTCCTTTATTAATACTATCGGGGCAGCCCTGGATATTGCCGGCCTGACTAATTTGGAGCTGTTCAACAATATTTTTGTCATGCCGCAAAGCGAAATATTGTTGACCCATGCCACTGATAACGCTGGCTTAAGCAACAGCATTGTTTATAGCGACCACAATTTATTTTATGAATTTGTTTCGCTGCGCTGGCGCTTGGGTGTTAGCGGACCGGCTGAAGCAACGTATGCCGACTTGCCTAATTGGCAGTCGGCCTCAAGTCACCCTGAACTGAGCGCCAACCCAGATTTACTCGCGATTATCGACGACCCTCAGTTCGTCGACCCCCTAAACGGCGACTATACGCTTGACACCGGCTCTGTGGCGATTGCGGCTGGACGCTTTGGCCTATCGATAGGTGCGAATGATGGCCTCGTAGCGCCTGTCGATAGGCCGGAGTTTCCTTGTGCTGCCCGGGAGTTAAACTAATATGCCTGCGCTGTTTTTACCGGCCGAGCATGGACCGCTTTACGCGCAGCAAGCCTTTATATTGAGCCTCAAAAAACTATTGCCTGCTGTAGCAACTGTGCTTTGTATTTGCGGAGAGTCTGTTGCTGCGGCAGCACCGGCTACCCGTGCAATACCGGCATTCGAAGAGGTGGTAGTGGAGGGCAAAAAAGTTTCAGAGAGAGCCGAACTGGGACTTAGCACCATAGAGATTTCAGGGGACGAACTGGTGACCAAACTGGGGGCCACACTGGGCGAGACGCTGGCGAATGAACCCGGTGTGCACAACGCCTCCTATGGGCCGGGAGTGGGCCTGCCGGTTTTACGGGGCCTTTCAGGGGTGCGCGTGCGCCTAAGCGAAGATGGCATTGGTGCCTGGGATGCATCATCGATAAGCCCAGATCATGCCACCGCAATAGAGCCGGTGTTAGCAAAAAAAATTCAAGTAGTGAAAGGAGCGGCGACCGTCATTCACGGCAACAATGCGATTGGTGGCATTGTTGAGGTCACTCATGGTCGCATTGCCGAAGCGTTAACTGGCCAGGCCGTGTCATCAGTTTTTGAGGCCCGTAAGGAGCTAGAGAATGATCATGAGCGAGAATCTTATGTCGGTAAAGTAAACACAGAGCTAGGAAAATTTGTTTTTCAGCTTGATGGATTTACCCGCCACTCAAACGATATGAGTATTCCGGGTGTTGCCATTGAAGAAGCAGCCATAGAACAAGTTTTTGGCATTTCCAACTCTGACAATACCTTTGGAACGGTACTTAACAGCGATGCGAATTCGCATAGTGGATCAGCGGCCCTTAGCTTTGTCGACGACATTTTTTTTATCGGCGGCGCCTCTACGAAAATTAATAGCGAATATGGCCTGCCACCAGGTGCACATACAGAACCCCCTGACTCTCCTGGTCACAGCCACAGCCATCCCGTGGGTGATAACATTGCTGTTCAGGCGCGCGTGCGTGTCGATCTTAAACAAGATCGGCATCTGTTTAAACTGGGTGGAGTGCTAGGCTTATCCCAGCTTGAATCCTATCAGGTAACCGTCGGTAAAATTGAGTACACGCACCGAGAATTCGAGCTCGATCCGCTAACGGACAGAGTAGTTGGCGGCACTCGCTTTTATAACGATGTGCTAGAGGCGAAAGCGGAAATCAATCATAGCTTGTTGAGTTTTGCCAATGAACAACACAGTGGCCGCTTTGGCGTACAGTGGATTGATAGAGAGTTTATGGCGAAAAGTGAGCGTATTTTTGGAGGCGAGGATTATGTCCCTGCCACCGAGCAGCAGACTTTCGGTTTTTTCATGTACGAGCAATTTCCATTGTCGCGGGGTAGTGCAGAAATAGGTGCTCGTTACGAATGGCAACAAATCTCTCAACGCGAATTGACGGCGCCGCTGCTACCCAACAACACCCAATTTTTTCACCAACCAATAACCTACCAAACCTACACAGTATCTTCTGCGGTCTCGCTCGATGTAACAGACCAGCAGCGTGTCATCGTAAACGTTAATTCAGCACAACGAGCACCAGAGATACAAGAACTACTTTCGCTGGGTCCACATTTGGCCACCAGAAGCTACGACATCGGGCTACTGCTAGCCGAAAGAAAAGCAGGAGAAGGTCCACCTCAACCCGAGACCCTAAATAGCGTGGAAATACAATGGCAGTGGCAAAGCAAAATCGGCGAGTTAAATAGCTCGCTGTTTTACACCCAAGCCGATGACTTTATTTATCAGCAACGACAAGAGCTAGATGGATTGTTCGATATCGCAGCACAACAGTTTAGGCCTGAGTGCACACGGCTTGAGCAATGCATAGCTGTATTTAGATATACTCAAAACGAGGTGACATTCGCCGGTTACGAATGGCAATGGCGGCTACATGCTGTCGAATTTTATAGCGGTGATGTGCAAATTGAATTTTTTGGTGATTTTGTGCGTGGAAAAATAACCAATGGCGGCGACCTGCCTCGTATGCCACCCAGTCGAAACGGTATTGACTTAAAATGGATCAACCCAAACGTAAACGCTGGCCTACGGTACACCCGCGTCGCAGCACAAAACAATCCAGGCACCGACGAGGCACCAACTGACGGCTATGCTCAGCTAGATGCCAATATCTCATACACTCATCATTTTTCAAACGTTGATCATCAGGATGTGATGATCTTTTTACAAATGAAAAACCTACTCAACGAAGACATTCGCAAGTCAACATCGTTTTTGCGCAACTTCACTCCTGAGCCAGGCAGGGAGATTTCTCTTGGTTTGAGGTATCAGTTTTAGTGTTATGAAAAAAGTACTGCTCACATTACCGTTTCTTTTACTGACGCCACCTCAAATGGTCAGTGCTCAAATCATTAATACCTGTAATGATTTTGGGCATTTCGACCTGTTGATCGATGTTGTGCCACCGGCTAGTGACGGGGCTTCGTTTGTTATAGATTCGACAGGCGAATTTCCGGTAGAGGCCGGCACAGGTAACACCATTGTCCCAGCGGATTTGGGTGACTTTCCAGGAGGTATTCATAAAACCGACGACCCAGGCTGGCTTGTCGCAGCGGGCGATCTGGTAGCTAACGAAATTCTTTGGTTCCGCGCGCTAGGGGCACTGCGCTATTGGGACAAGGACGCTCAGCAGTGGCTCAATGCCCCGCCCGATGGTGAGCGAATCAGGTATTTTGGTGCTACCCCGCCTGCTGTTGTCATTAGCGGTACACCACAAGAGAAAGCATTTTATGCAGAGGGCACCATATGGTCCTCGGAAGGTTTAAGTGGCCCTATTGAAGCGCCAATAGAGGCCTTTATTGGCGGCATTCACGCGCACCTTGATTTCTGTCTGGAGGCGAGCGACGGCGATTGCACTCGACCAGGCTCTTCTGCCACTGGCCAGCCTAGTACAGGAGCCTATCTCATCGAGATGCAGCTATTTTCCAAAGCGGTGGCAGGCAATGGCGTTCAGCAAAAATATATCGATTCTAAGCCCGTCAACGTAATATTGAACAATGGGCTCGTAGCCGAGCAATGCGGCGAGGCTATTGGCGCATTAGTTTTGCCCGATGCTATTGTCGACGAGTCTGCGCCACTGTGGGCCGCTGGCATTTTGATTATGACAGGGCCTTAGTTTTGGGCCTTGCAGCGGTTGGAAGATTTAAGGCCTGAGGGTTTCAGCTTACTGAGCGAAACCACTAAGGCGCCAAATAAACCACTTACGTCAGTTTAATGAGCTTCTTGCTTCACTACTGCATGCAACTTTAAAAGCCAAGAACTGTTGTTCTGCTCGGCATCGTAGAAAACCGCTGCTGTGAAAAAGACCATAAAAATCAGTGCCATATGCCCGACGAAACTAGCGCCGATAAAAATAACGCTGCCCAGAAACAGTCCAGACGCTGTACACCACATCCATGCCAGCACGGTCATAATCCAAAAACGCGAAGCAGGATCGGGAATGTGTCGGAGCGGGTTAAAGTCTGCATCCATTACCGTTTTGTACATTTCGTAACATCTTAGTAGGCTTGTAGCTATCATCGGATCGCACCTCTTTTGTGGTTGTATAGGCCTTTACGCCCCTACCCAACCGGCGGATCTCTTTGAGAACAATAAAACACTAAACTTTTTATGACAAACGCCAGAAAGATCGTCAAAGCATAACAAAAGCTTCCCCTGCAATCGTCAGCACTGGTTAAGCACCATCACCCGAGCAGCATGACAAGCTTAGCAAAGCTCGGTAACTGGCGTGAACATAGGTTTTGTCTCGATGTGACATTACACGCCCTAAATTTGCCACCCTAATCTTGCATAACCCTAATCTTGCATCGTCTTAGCATGCATAGCCAAATTCGCTGCGGCCAACACCTACCCTTGAGACTTTCCGTTAGAATCTATTGTTTCACTGGCCACATTGTGTGGTTGCCGAATGATCTGAGAGACAAAATAAATCAAGGCTTTTTAAACTTCAACGTCATCCGGTCTGATTCGCCAATAGCCCGCATAGCTTCTTTATTTTCCGTTCGCAGTGACGGCGGCAAGCGCCATACATAATCGTCCATTGTTGGTTGATCTTTCTGATTGGCATTAACCTCCGAAGAGTCGATATACTCAAAGCCTGCCGACTCAAACATGGCAATGACTGCCGATGTTTTTAAATAACCATTTTGACCAGCGGCCCAATCATCATCAGCCTGCTCTGGCGCGCGATGCTGAACCACGCCCACCATGCCACCCGGCTTCAACAGCTGGTAAACATCGCTTAGTCCCTGAGTACGAGCGCTCGCTAGCTCCTCAAAGCGATTAAGGTTGTGCAATGCACGAATCATTAATACAAAGTCCACCGTGCCTTTAACATCAGTAGGAATACGACCAAAAGCAAAACCTTTAGCGACTGGGGCCTGCTCACTCATAGCAGCGACTTTTTCCTTGAAGCTATCCATAGAAGCAATGCGCTCAGCAATGACTTCCTGACTAAAAAAACCAAACATGGCCCACATAGTGTCGTCGTAATTGACCCCGTAGTAAGTCCCATCTGAACCAACATAAGGCGCCGTAATTTCGGTATACCAGCCCCCTCCGGGCAACACTTCTGCCACGGTCATACCGGGCTTGATGCCAAAAAACTCTAACGTTTGTTGTGGGTTGCGTTGATTATCACGAACCTTCTTCTCGTCACTACGCGCATCAACAATGGCCGTTAAACGCGCAGTTGCAAGCTCATCACTCACACTGGCCGGCATGCTGCAGGCCGACAAACCGACGAAAAAAGCCACCCCCATGCCTATTTTTAATAACCCTTTCATCATCTCTATGCTACCCTGTTTATGAAAACCGCCCCACTGTGGGCGGGCATCACTTGACTCATTACCATTAGATTTACTCCAATTAGAGTTATTGCAAGAAGCGCTTACTGTATTGGTTGTAAGATTTACGCGCCGACGCTTCGATAGTCAGAGGTTCTAGTCCTAATCCAAGTCATAGCCCTACTCCTCGCGATAAAATGACCTGATACGCCGCCCGCTAAAGCAACGACTTGATTTTCTCTAGCGCCTTGCGCATTGTCTCACTAGATGACTCAGCCGCAATTTGAGATAACTCGTAGTCACCGCCCTTCTCTGCTTTGGTCATTATAAATACGGTATCACTACCCTCTAACATGACCTTGGCAGAACCGCCTGACTGTAAAACCCGCTCTAACGCTTGTTGTGTATCAGGTTCTACAGGAATTACCGTACCATCGACCCCTTTCATTCTCTCTTCCTAAATCAATAACAACTTAACCACAGCGACAATGACGCATAAAACAACTGCTCAACCACGCCCAGTCGAATTCTTAATAATAACTAATCTACGCTGCGAACATCTTGACTAAAAAATTTGTAATGTGCCCGCCATTAAGCCCTTCGCAACACACCTACCCAACACACAAAAACTGCTTTATATTGTCCTGGCGCAGTATTTCAACCACCGCACTCTAACTATAAAGGAAATCTATCATGCCGACCTCAATCTCTGCTTTAATCGTAGCCACCCTAGGTTTAGCCCTCATACAAATTTGGCTACTGCCCATGTTACTCAACCTTAAAAACACCGCCTACCTTTTATCGAGCCGTGATGGGGCAGTCGCCACAAGCGTAATGTATGACCGAGTAGACCGGGCCGCGAAAAACCTTCAAGAAAGCCTACCGGCCTTTTTAGCGTTGTGCCTTATGGCGCTTTATTCCAATGCAGATGTTTTAACTGCGGGTAGCTTATGGCTGGGGTTTCGCATCCTCTATGTACCGCTGTATATGTCAGCCCTGCCCTATTTGCGGTCATTGGCCTGGGGAGCGTCTATCGCTTGTATGATCTGGATGGCATTGCAATTAGTATAATCAACTGGGATCGAGCGAATTAACTACCAAGCCCTCGGCCGAGGGCTCTCTACCTAGCGGCAGTATGGGCTAGCAGGCGAGAATCATTCATGAAAATGACCGTATCAAAATTAGCAAAGTTTTTTGTGGTAGAAAAACTCATCTACCACTCGGTTGATTTAAGCCTCTACATCGTCTCGGCCATTGTTGAAGGTCATGAGTATTACCTCACTGATGATAAAGGCGCTTTCCTCAAAGCCCATACACTGCTTGAACTGCAAAAAGTATTGAAGGATGTAACGGCGCAAAAAACCGTACTACAACACACTAGCCCCTACGACGAAATGATTGGCGGCCCAGATAAAACTCACTCGAATGCATTAGAAGTGCCGCTTGCCGACAACCAGCTGTATTAATCAGGCCAGCGCAAAACATCAGCTCTGAACAAACCTCCACTCAAGACAAATCTAGCCAAATTTAGGCAAAAAAAACGGCACCGCTTTGGTACCGTTTTTTAACACACTACAAAAACTATTCAGTAGCGGCCGCTGTTGGTGGGTAGCCGTGTAGTGTCTTTTCAACAATTTCGGCAATCTTAGCATCACGCTCTTGAGCGGCCATTGTTTTTTTGTTGATTGTGCTTTCGGCGGTGCCGCGCCAAATAAGCTTGCCGCTTTGCGCGTTGACGATATCAATCACAAAGGTGCCTACTTTGTGGTAAACCAATTCTTGCTGAGTACCCGTTTTTACTACGGGGTAGCTAGTGCTGTAATACCTGTAGGGCGAACCATAACTGCCGCGGTAATTATAAAAATTGCCATAGCCCCAAGCGTTGTAGTCGGTGCCGTAAGTATTGTAGGTTTTCACTTCCAGGTCTTCACCGACGGTGACAGTGTAGTTGACATAAAAATCAGCATCGGCTTCAGCCGTTTTAGTAAAGCCCTTACTCGATAATTGCGCATCAATATCATCACGAATACGCTGATTTACTAAATCACTAGCGAGATACTTTTGAGTGGCGTGGTTATGTTCGTTGGGCTCATGCCAGCTATAGGTTTTGTAGCCGGCAAAATCCTCAGCTGTATTAAAATCGTCTTGGTAGGTAATTTGATTGGCGCAGCTAGCTAATGCCACTAGCAAACACAGCAACAAACCGCGGCGAATAAGCACAAAAAACTTGAAAGAATTGGGCATAGTAAAATAACCTTTATTAATCGAAACCATTCATGACTGACTAAGTGCGCGAACCATTAGACCCACTGGGGCCGCCATATGATGCGCAAAGCCTACCACATTGACGCCGTAAACTTCACGCCCGGCTTTAGGTATTACTGGTCAGCTCAGGCAGGCCTCCACCGCGCTGCCCTGGGTAGCCCGATAGGACTGAAATCATCCGGTTTTGGCGCCTAATTGACGGCTTTATTACGACGCTCAATACATTCCTCGCGCCGGACCATTTATAGATTAACGTTCGCCTACCCTAGGCAGCCATCCCAACAAACGTTTATTTCGGGCGCATTGTCCGACCTACCCAGCTGAATGCTTGAATTTCCGCCCTGTTACTGAAAAGATTAGGGAACTAGGAAAGCCAATACATTGCATGAGTTTTCCGTAACGTTACAGTCTGTTACAAAGCCCAATTGTCGCTCTTTCTTTTAAAGAAAGAGCTAACCAGAAGAATGTTGTCCATGTTTAAACTACCCAAAATCGCCAGCTGTTTTTTTATCGGCGCACTGAGTGTCCTCACAGCCTGCGCAAATATCGATAACGGCACAGGCAAAATTGCCAGTGCCAGCCTTGTCACGTCGGCGATGAGCAAGGGCTCCAACACTCCGCTTTTGCAAGAACAAGAGAACGAGGTGACACTAGCCGGACGCCAAATTCTGGTAGGCGGCTCGCAGTACACAATTAAAGGTATTTGCTACCACCCAGTTCCTCAGGGCAGCGACCAACGTGATTTTGCTACGCTGACCCAAGACTTAGCCATTATGAAAGAGGCTGGCATTAACACGATCAGGGTATGCGCCCCCATTGAAGAGAAAGCAGTACTGGACGAAATAGATGCGGCGGGCTTGAAGGTTATCATTGGTTTTGGTTACAACCAAGAAGGCGATTACGATATTTTATCGGGCACTTTCATCGACTATGTCGAGCGATATAAAGGCCACAGCGCCATATTATTGTGGGAGCTTGGCAACGAATACAACTACCATCCAGAGTGGTTCGAGGGCGACCTGAGTAACTGGTACAACGCATTGAACAAAGCGGCGCAAATGATCCACGACGTTGACCCAACGCATCTAGTTTCAACCGCCCATGGTGAGCTGCCCGATGAACTCGCACTATCACTCAGCCCAAATGTTGACGTGTGGGGGCTCAATGTTTACCGCTGGGATCAACCGGGCACCATCGCTGCAGAATGGGCCGCAATCAGCGATAAACCTCTCTTTCTTTCAGAGGCTGGTGCAGATAGCTATATGGCAGTCAGCAAAGATCAATACAGCATAGGCGACAACCAACAGGCGCAAGCTGATGCCACTGAAAACATATTGGATGAAGTCTTTGATAACGCCGATATTATTTCGGGTGTTGCCCTCTTTGCCTTTGTTGATGAATTTTGGAAAGCTGGAGACAACGATGTTCAGGATATTGGTACTGAGCGGCCTTTTAGTAGCGGTGTACCGTACGACGGCACAGCCAACGAAGAATATTGGGGCTTGTTAGAAATCGATAGAACAAGGAAGCAGGCATTTAACGTCGTCAAAGAAAAATTCTTGAACGTGCCTCAGCGCGCCATTACAGCCAATATCGCCTACTAAGCTGGCCTGCGGCTGATTGCCGCTTTACTGCTTCGCAGTAACCAACACGCATCACTGCCCCGTTTCTCTTAGCTAGTTTTCAAGTTAGCTTTTCAGGTCAGCTTCGCACCTTGTGGCGGTATTTCTACTCTTTGCTCTCCCTATAGGTACTCGACCGGGGCGGCATTGCACAAGATTTTAAGCTATCATTGGCCGATCGGTTATTACCCACCATCAGGATAGGCGCCCAATCCATGCTAGCAACCCTCGGCAATCACGTTACCCGCACGATTTATACACTTTGCATAACACTAATGTTATGGCCTTTAACCCTTTGGGCTGGCAACGCTAGTGAAACTGAAGCTCCGAGCAACACAGACGAACAAGCCGGTTGCGCAGCCCTATTTGACCACAGCATGCGACAGTTGCACTCTCAGCAGCAAATAGACCTTTGCGCACTCACTCAAGGCAAGCCCGTACTTGTTGTCAATACAGCTAGCCACTGCGGCTTTACCCCGCAGTTTAAAGGGCTCGAAGCGTTACACAAGCGATACCAAGAGCAAGGACTGGTGGTAGTCGGTTTTGCCAGCGACGATTTCAATCAAGAAGCAAAAAACGAGAAAGCCGCAGCCAATATTTGCTACATCAACTACGGCGTTAGCTTTATTATGTTAGCGCCTTCTTCGGTAAAGGGTGAGCAAGCCAACCCAACATTTAAAGTGTTAGGCGAAAAAAGTACGGCTCCACGCTGGAACTTTAATAAATACCTAGTAGACCCAAGCGGTCAGGTCATCAAGCACTTTGGCAGTAGCGTGCAACCCAATAGCAGCGAAGTCATTGAAGCGATTCACACAGCGCTCAACATCGAAAGCTCGGCGCCGTCCAGCTAAAACTAACGCGCAAAGCCGACCCAAATTTTCAACGGCCATCACAAATCTTCTATATTTTCTAGGTAGTAGTCGGCCTTCTCTAGTAGAGCCTGCTGCACTTTCTGGTCCATTTTTTCCCAACTTCGATAAGCCATAGCCGTGCGCGGGTTGCGTGCAAAGCGCTCTTTGTGGCGCTGCATAAAGTGCCAGTACAAACTATTAAAAGGGCAGGCTTTATCGCCGTAACGCTCTTTCACGCTGTAGTAGCAGTCGCCACAGTAGTCACTCATCTTGTTGATATAACTGCCACTAGCGGCGTAGGGCTTAGTCGCAATAATGCCACCGTCGGCAAACTGGCTCATGCCCCGCGTGTTCGGCATCTCCACCCATTCAACCGCATCAATGTAGATGCCTAAGTACCATTGATCCATGGCGTCAGGGTCGATACCCGCCAACATGGCAAAGTTACCGGTGATCATAAGCCGCTGTATATGGTGCGCATAGGCGTAGTCTAGAGACTGGTCGATCGCCTGTTTAACGCAGGTCATGCGCGTATCGCCATTCCAGAAAAAATCGGGTAGCGGGCGATCAGCGCTCAATGCATTGAGCGAGGCATACTCGGGCATATTCACCCAGTAAACCGCGCGGATATATTCTCGCCAGCCCAATATTTGGCGAACAAACCCTTCAATTTGAGCCAAATCGATGCCGTTACTCTCATCAAAAAAGTAACTCAACGCCGTTTCAATAACCTCCATGGGGTGCAGTATTTTACTATTGAGGGCAAAGGAGATTCTTGCATGGTAAAGACTCCAGCGGCTCTCGCCATGGCGCGTCATAGCATCTTGAAAGCGACCAAAAGAAGGCAAGCAATGCTGGCAAAAAAAATGCAGTAACTGCTCCGACTGCTCATGATTAATGGGCCAAAGCAAAGCCTCGGTGCTATTGCCAATGCAATCAATATTGTGACGAGCTATGCGAGCCACAATGTCACTCACATCGTTACTGAATAAAAGTGGCTGCGGAATAGCCTCAATATCGTTTGCTTTTAATTTTTTTCGATTATCGCCATCAAAATTCCATTGCCCCCCTTGCGGCTGATCGTCATCCATTAAAACCACAAAGCGTTTGCGCATCTTTCGATAAAAAAACTCCATCCTGTTGTGCTTACCCGCATTGATATAATCGCCTATTTCATCCTTAGGTAATAAAAAATGTTCGGTATCACAGCACCTAACCTGTACCGCATTATCTAAATTAAGGCTGAGTAACTGCTGAGCTAAGCGATACTCATCGGGCTGCTGATACTCAAACGTTTTTATAGCATGGGTACTGCACAATGATTGAATAAGATCCGGCAAATCCTTATAGGCAACTGATTCATCTAGCGTTAAGTGTTGAACAGCATGGCCTTGGCTACTCAGCCTAGCTGCAAATGCTGCCATTGCCGCAAAGAATCCGCACATTTTTTGAATGTGATGATTAACATACTGCGCTTCTTGTTTGAGCTCGGCGATGACATACAACACATCGTCATTTTTTTGCGCATACCAAGAATGCTTCGCGTTGAGTTGATCGCCAAGAATAAGGCGCAATGTAGAATAATGCTTCACGAGTAGTTGCTCTATGATGGATTTGCTGGGAGTTTAATAGCTGGTGGCATAATAGCGAGGAGTTTAATGCCCCCCCGATTTAACATCTATCTATCCAATGGGCCAGTCGGCCGCATCAACATGATCTAATGTTGCGTCACTAAAGTCACCCTGCCAGCGCGCAGTAAAGGCTCCGTCAAGGTCATAAGTTTTCGCCTGTTTTTCTAAATTAAAACGTCGATGACCGCGCGGATCTGCGCCCACACCGGCAAGATACTGCCAGTTACCCCAGTTGCACGCTACATCGTAGTCGACTAATTGCTGCTCAAGATAAGCAGCGCCATAGCGCCAATCAATGGCCAACTCATGCACCAGACAACTGGCCACCCATTGGCGCCCTCGATTCGACAAGTAGCCGGTGCTGTTTAACTGCCGCATACAGGCATTGATAATGGGATACGGTGTGGTGCCGCAGCACCATTTTTTAAACCGCTGCGGATAAAAACTGGTGATAGGACGCTGACCACTAATACCTGCAAAGGAGAATAAACGGCCACCGTATTTTTGTGCGTAACGATGAAAGTACTCTCGCCACAACAACTCAAAGTAGATCCAATAAGTTGAATCATTGCTTTCAACTCGCTGCTCATAACGGCGCAGTTCATGTATGGCGCGCCGCGGTGATAGACCTCCGTTAGCTAGCCACGGACTAAACTTAGTCGAGTAATCCATGCCGTCTAAGCCATTGCGCGTTTGCTTGTAGGTACTAGCCAACTCTTGCTCAAAATAACGCGATACATGTGCGGCACCACTTTGCTCACCGCCTTTAAATAAAGCCGTCTTATTTTTTTCAAAGCTGGGGAAGTGTGCAAGCCATGTTTGCGGCGATGCTGGGCTAGGCGGCAGCGAAGCAAGTCGCAAAGCAGGCGATGGCACTGTTATCGATTCTACCGCGCGGCGAAATTTTGAAAAGCTGCTGGGTAAATCGCTGAGTTCGAATGGCAATTGCTCGAGGCTGAACAGTCGGTTGTTATCAATGGCGTGAAAACCAATCATTCGATAACGCTGGGCAAGTACTTGCCACTGCTGTTGCTCATAATAACCGGTGGGAGTGCTGCAAAAAACCTGTGTAATATTGTGCTGCGTGATCAGTTGTGCAATAGCCGATACCCCCGAATCATAGGTCACTAACAAGTGTTGTTGGTACGATTTGAGGCTGCGGTCAAGGTCTTGCAGGCTTTCAAGTAAAAACTGCAGACGATGCCGCGACAATGCAGACGGCTCAGTAGAATCAATGCCCTTGCTACTGGGTGGCAAGCAATATAGGCACAGTAGCTGGTCAACCTGAGCGGCCGCAAAGTTGAGCGCGATATTATCATCAATACGAAGATCATGATTAAACCAAAAAAGACCGACCCGATACATGTTATATCCTTAGAATGAGCGAGTGATTCATACAATCAGGCACTCAATATGAGCTGTAAACGAATCTCTGGCGTAATATACGTAAATCCATTCGCATTGGACTTGTATGCTCCCACTCGCACAAGGCCTCTACGAACCAATCTACTCTGGGATACTCAATGGCAAACGAACTTACCATTTTTTATGATGGCGGATGCCCGCTTTGCGTGGCAGAAATGCGACATCTACACGAAAGGAATGGTCAAAATAAAATCGCCTTCGAAGATATTTATGCAGCCGACTTCGAAGAGCGCTTTCCTCATATCAATCAGCAAAAAGCTGACAGTATTTTGCACGGGCAAAGGGCTGATGGGCAAATTATTTTAGGGCTCGATGTAACCTATCAAGCTTGGACGCTCGTGGGTAAACGGCATTGGGTTGCTGTACTGCGCTGGCCCATTATTAAAAATGTTGCTGATGCCGTTTATTTGCTGTTTGCACGCTATCGCAACACCATATCGAAACTTCTGACTGGAAAATCGCGCTGCGAAGCCTGCGCTATTGATAAGCACTAAACTCTCCACTTCTCCCTCTCTCTCCCCCCGACACCGATGCAAACTGTTGCATGAGGGACATTCTAGACTCTAGTCTACCGCGATCTTCATCCACCCTCACACTCATAACGCCCGCAGGGCTTGTCATAAAAAATATTATGGCATATAGTATGCCTAATTTTTTTACCACTATGGGCGCTCGCAGCTTATGAAAAAAACAATCGTTATTGCACTAGCATTGCTTACCATTGCTGGCGCCACAGCTTGGCTAAACCGCATTGAAATATTACTCGCGATCGTGCAATACAAAGCAAAAACTGAACGGACGATCGCTCCCCACCATGCTGTTGAGTGGCAGCAAGGTCCGGCAACCGCAAGCAGTTCAGCCAACGCCCGACCACCCAACATTATCTTAATACTAGCCGATGACCTAGGTATCAATGATGTTTCAACGTTCGGCGGCGGCGTTGCCAGCGGCCGCGTAACCACCCCTAACATAGACCAATTAGCAGCACAGGGGGCTATTTTTAATCAGGCTTATGCCGGCGCCGCAACCTGCGCACCGTCGCGGGCAATGATCATGACAGGGCGCTACCCCACGCGAACGGGCTATGAATTCACACCCACTCCGTCGGGCATGGGTCCTATGATTAGCATCATAGCTAACAGCATCGAGCGAAACCTGCCTCCCGCCCTATTCAACGAAGAAGCAGCCAACGCTGCGGCCGCTTACGAAGATCAAGGCTTACCCGGTTCAGAAATCACCATTGCAGAGATGCTAAAAGAGCGCGGCTATCACACTGCGCACATTGGCAAGTGGCATTTGGGTCGCAGCGTGGGCATGACGCCCAACGACCAAGGCTTTGATGAAAGTTTGTTTATGACTAGCGGCCTCTTCCTTCCGGAGAATGACCCTAATGTGGTGAATGCCAAGTTAGCTTTTGACCCTATCGATAGATTTTTATGGGCACGTTTAACGTACGCCGCCGCTTTCAACAATACCGACCTCGAAGCTTTCCGACCCGGCGGCTACCTTACCGATTACTGGACCGACGAATCGATTAAGGTCATTGAAGCAAATAAAAATCAGCCATTTTTTCTTTATCTAGCCCACTGGGGCGTGCATACCCCTTTGCAAGCCACCCGCGCAGATTATGAAGCCGTGGGTGATATAAAACCGCATCGGCTGCGCGTTTATGCCGCTATGCTGCGCGCTTTAGATCGCAGCGTAGGCCGGATTATGCAAAGTTTAGAAGAGCAAGGCTTAGCTGAAAATACGATTGTCATGTTTTCCAGCGACAACGGCGGGGCTGGCTATATAGGCCTAGACAATATCAACGCACCCTACCGCGGATGGAAAATGACCCAATTTGAAGGCGGGCTTCGCACCCCCACTTTTATCAAATGGCCCGCTAAAATTGCGCCGGGAACGATGGTAAACGAACCGGTAGCCCACATCGACTTTATGCCCACACTGACTGCAGCGGCACAAGGAACGCTCCCTAAAGGCGTTGCCATTGATGGCGAGAACCTGTTACCCCTGGTGATTGAGTCCAGCCAAGGGCAGACTCAAGAACCCTGGGCTCGTGAAACTTTATTTTGGCAAAGTGGTTATTATCGAGCGGTACGCCATGGCGATTGGAAGCTACAAATTTCCGAGAAACCTAAAATGAACTGGCTCTACAACCTTGGGGACGATCCTACCGAGCAAAACAACCTAGCCGATGTGCGCATTGATAAACTCAATGAGCTCAATGCGCTTTTAAATGCACATCAGGCAGCCGCTCGCAAACCCCTCGAGGCCTATGTGATGGAAGCACCTATTGCTGTTGACAAATCATTGGTAGAACCGTTTACTCAAGGCGACGAATATATTTACTGGCCAAACTGATCCAGTGACTGCTCACTACTCACTGCCTCGCTATTGTGTGAATCACTTTTAGTCGAACGATTCTAATCCTAAGTGGGTGAGCGCGAGAATAATCATGCCTTTAAGCACTGACCAAGCATCATCAGATCTAGCGCTCTATGGGTCAAATATTTCTTACTTTACCGGTAAGTTAGAAAATTATTTTCGCCTCAAAGACATACCCTATACGCTTTGCTCGATGCAGTTTCCGCGTGATGCTCGACGCATTAAAGCGCAGGTTGGCGTCTCGCAAATGCCCGCTGTGCAGCTAGCCGATGGTCGCTGGATGACCGACTCCACTAAAATCATTCAGTGGTTTGAAGCGCAGCCCACACTCACCTCCATCATGCCACCCGACCCATTACAAGCATTCGTATGCTTGTTGCTCGAAGACTACGCTGACGAATGGCTATGGCGACCAGCCATGCATTACCGCTGGCACTACGCCGAGGGGGCGCATTTTGCTAGCCGCCATCTGGCCGACGAACTCACTCGCAATATCCACTTGCCCGGCGCAGTCAAGCGCTGGCAGCTGCGCTGGCGACAACGCCAAGGTTATACGATAGGAGACGGCATTACTGGAGACAACATCGCCGGCGTTGAACAAATTTACAGCCGTACTTTGCAGCAGTTGCAAACTATTTTCTCCCAGCGGCCTTTTATTATGGGCCAGCGGCCTAGCCTTGCTGACATCGGTTTTGCTGGTCCGTTTTTTCGTCATTTTGGTCTCGACCCTGTGCCGCTAGAAATCATGCGCCAGCGTGCGCCCGCAGTACTCGAGTGGATTGCTCGACTGTGGAATACACAAATAGAAAATTGCTCGGCCGCCTGGCCAACCGCTCTACCCGATAATTTGGGACCACTGTTGGACGAAATAGGCCAACATTATCTGCCGTATCTCTGCGCCAATGCCGATGCCGTATCGAATGGCCAAAAACGTTTTAATGCACAGATAGGCGGTGTTGCTTACCAAAAGGCTCGCTATTCGCGCTATAGGGTAGGATGCTTGCACGAACTGCGCTTGCACTATGAGGCCCTACCCAACGAGGTAAAGACGGCTGCCGAAACCTTGCTAAAAAATCATCATTGCTGGGAGCCACTGTGGCGAAATACCAATCTGCCGCTGCTGCCTGATCAAGATCAAGATTTGCCCTTTAGTGGTTCTACTAAAATGATTGGCGTAAATGACTAACGATTTATTCATGTTGCGTGTCTTTTAAAAAAATGTCAGTGTTTTTTTACCGGAGAATACAAAGTGGAATTAAGAAATAAAATAGTCGTTATCACTGGCGGCGGTAGTGGCATTGGCAAAGCACTGGCCAAACGCTTTAAAGCCGAAGGCACACAACACATTGTAGTGGTCGATATCAATGCAGATAACGTTGCCGCTGTAGCCACGCAGCTCGATTGCATTGCCATGACCGCTGATGTTTCTAAAGAAGAAGATATTCGGCGCGTGATTGAAGATACCGAAGCGAATGTCGGCCCCATTGACCTCTTTTGCTCTAACGCTGGTGTGGGTCTAGGACCAAGCATCGACTCGCCCAATCAGGAATGGCAGTCAAGCTGGGATATTAATGTAATGCCCCACGTTTATGCTGCGCGGCACTTAGTCCCGCGGATGGTGGCACGCGGCGGCGGCTATTTTTTAAACACCGCGTCAGCCGCAGGGTTGCTCAATCAAATTGGCGGTGCTGCTTACGCGGTAACGAAGCATGCGGCTGTCGGCTTTGCGGAATGGCTAGCCATTCATCATGCCCATGAGGGCATCAAGGTATCACTGCTGTGCCCGCAAGCGGTACGAACCCCTATGACCACTACCGATCTCGATAATACTAGCGTCTCAGCTGCCAGCGTAGATGGCATGATGGAACCGGAAATCCTGGCGGAGGTTGTCGTCAATCAATTACAAAAGGAAAGTTTTCTTATCTTGCCTCATGAAGATGTATTGACTTACATGCAGCGCAAAACGAGTAACTATGACCGCTGGATTAATGGCATGAATCGACTGATGCAAAAACTAACGGGAATCAGCTAAACGCGCGCGGGGTAATGCTACCTTACAGCAGGTTGAGACGCCTACTGCAATTGGCTGAGCACTAAGTTAGCGATCAGCTGAATACTCGCTTCTTTACTCATCTTTTGGTGAACCGTCAGTCGCTCCCAAAAATCAAAGGATGTAATAGCATCAACGGCTTCACGTATTTCAGTTGTCACGCCGGCCAATTCAGGCAACCACACATCCATATCTTTGCGAATGCGCTGCGCACCTTCAAGATAGTTCTGCTTGACCTGAGGAGATCGCCACATCAAGAGCTGCACTGCTCGCATAACCCCCGCCAACTCAGTATAGGCTGCAGCGTGAGACTCCACAGCGTGTGTTACACGCTCATCTAGCGTTCCGCTACGATCGCTCTGAGAAAATAGCTCGGTGTACCACGGCCTCATAGTCTCATCAATTTCAGCATAGAGTTTTTCCATTTCCGAAAAATGGCGGAACACCGTACGAATGGCCACGCCGGCTTTATCGGCTACTTGCTGAGCCGTAGGGATCATATGACCGGCATTAATCAAATCGACCATGGCATCGATAATTAATTGTCGACTACGCTCACTGCGCTGTATGCGACCGTCAGGCTTATTATTTTTTTGACTTTTTTTCAAACCGACCTCTCATCCTAGGCTGCATCAACGCAACCAATCTACTCAAGAACCTTGCTCTCTCTGTATTGCTCTCACTGTTGTTATTGCTCATGCTAACCGCGCGTTAATAATTGCAGGGCGCTGACTTAGGCTTATAAACCTACCATACCTTGCAGGTACAACTACTCAAATTTAATTATGACAGCAAAATTAAAGCTGCCACACCTTCTTATTGGCATAATTGTGCCATAAACTTACTACTCCCGCGAATGGCCACATTGTCAGCATTATCGCCGCTCATAATGCTCTAAATTGCAGGTGAAAATCGCTTCTTTGTTCCAGCCGATGTATTGTGTTTTTTTGTTTTGGCATATAAGATGTCAAAATAAGAATCGACCCAGTTTAATGGGCGACCAATAGCCGGCAGGAATAGCAAGGCAACGTCCTTGCGTGTGCAATGGGCCACGCCAATACGCCACTAAAAAACGCCGCTAACGCATTAATTAAGGAGTTTTCATGCCGCAACTTACAGAATTATGGGTCGATCGAACTGATATAAGAACCACCAAAATTGTCAATAGCACAATCCCCGATCTGACCGATGGCGAAGTTTTAGTAACCATTGATAAGTTTGGTCTCACCGCTAACAATGTCAGCTATGCTGTGTCGGGCGACTTCATCGGCTACTGGAAATACTACCCTGCCGACGATAATTGGGGCAAAGTCCCGGTATGGGGCTGTGCTAATGTGGTCGAATCTAAGTGCGCTGATATTCCTGTTGGTGATCGGCTTTGGGGATTTTTCCCTATGGCAAACAGTACCGTGCTTAGACCAGGCAAAGTCACCGATAAAAACTTTATCGATGATACTGACCATCGCAAGGAGCTGCCCGCTCTTTACAATGCTTATAGTCGCTCCAAAGCAGAGCCCGAAGTTTTACAAACTATGGAAAATGAGCGTTGCTTGCTCTTCCCACTGTTTGCGACCTCCTATGTCTTATACGACTACCTTCTTGATAATAATTTTTTTGGCGCCGACCAAATACTCATTGGGTCAGCCTCATCAAAAACCGGCTTTGGCCTAGCTCATCTCTTGCAACAAGACAAAAACGTTAGTGCAAAAGTGGTGGGGATCACATCCAAAGGCAATACTGATTTTGTTAAGCGTTTAAATTGCTGCGATGATATTGTTGTCTATGGCGATGAAGATTCGATTGACCGCAATGTGCCCGCTGCCTATATCGATATGTCTGGAGACGTACGCTTAACTAAAGCCCTGCATATGCTACTGGAAGACAATCTAGTAGAGAGCGCCATGGTAGGAGCAAGCCATTGGGAAGACGGCGGCAAGGCCGGCGTATTACCCGGCGCAAAACCGAAATTCTTTTTTGCCCCTGGCCAAATAGCCAAACGCGATCAAGAGTGGGGGCCGGGCGTAATGTGGCAAAAAGCCATGATGGCCAGCGCAGGAATTGCTCAAGCCGTTAAGGATGAGATGACCGTGGATTGGACGACCAATGTAGACGATTTAGCCACACTATGGATCCAACTGCTCGACAACCAAATCCCAGCAAGCCGCGGCCTGATGGTATCGCTAGTCCATTAGCTCACCAATCAACCTAACGAATAAACAGCTTAACCTGCCACTAAGCTGGCATTAGGCAAATCGAACTTAACACCCATAAAGTTCGATTTGCCAAATAAACCCTTTGCAGCATAAAGTATTTGCAACACTCGCTCACAATTGCAGTCATTGTGGCTCGGCTACTATACATTCAGGGCAAGAAAGGCGACGCCTATCATGCGCTTTCTAGTGCAAACGTAAGTCCAGCATTATTCTGCAAACGATCAATCAGCAAGCTACCCATGGCCGATGCGGGGGTCCAGATACCGCCTGAAGCTGCATCCGGATTTTCAAGCAAACAAACTGCACTTTCGGCAATCATTTTACTGGTAGATCCATAGCCAGGATCCATATCACCTTTCACGCTAGCTTTAATGACTTGCCCATCGGCATTTTGCCCAACCAACAAGATGTCATAAAAACCCGCTTCGCGCTGTTCGGGGGTTGGCCCTTCGCCTGGCTGAGTGGTATCCGTAGCCATCGACTTGTCGCTAGCTACTGCTTTGGCCATAGCCTCGCCTTTTTCACCAGGCCCTGTCATAAACATTTCATCATAAGCAAAGTCTTCGCCGTACATCTTACCTAACAATAAATTCGAGCGGTGAATGTTTTTGGTGTTAATCGATGCCATAACAAAAGGCGCCACCCAGCTTTCAATCACCTCATCATACATAGGCTTGTGCCCCGGAGGCTGGTCTACACCGGAAAAATCCTGCGTTAACGCAAATGGATTCATCAAAGTTGCCACTAAACCGGGGTCTTTAGCGGCCGCTGCCATAGTTTCCCTAAAGCTTGCAAGCGTGCCACCCGACCAAGTGCCTTTCATACCGCGCACGCGGCCTCTTACTCGCGGCACTACAGCTCCCAGCTGCTCGACTGCAGCTTGCTGCACAAAGTACACGCCCAAATCAAACGGAATAGAATCAAAACCGCAAGAAAATACAATTCGCGCCCCGCTCACTTTAGCTTGCTCACCATGCGCATCAATCATCTGCTTCATCCAAGCAGGCTCGCCACATAAATCGACATAGTCAGTACCCAATTCCGCACAGGTAGCGACCAGTTCATTGCCATATAATTGATAAGGGCCCACCGTTGTCAACACTACATGCGCGCGCTCAACCATGCTTTTAATTGAAGTAATATCGCTCGAATCAGCCACAACCAAAGGCACATCAGCATCAATGCCGAGCTCATCGCGCACCGCTTCCAGTTTGGCAAGGCTGCGCCCAGCCAAAGCCCAAGACACTGAGCCGTTAACACCGTATTGTTGATTAAGATAGCTCGCGACTAGCTTTCCGGTGTAGCCGGTAGCGCCATATACGACAATGCCTAAGTCTCTATTTTTGCTCATTTTTTGCTTCCTAAGTTTGAATTGGGGTTGCAGCTAATCATTATCAACGCCGCAAGAAATAATTAACAGTTGAAAATACTAAATTGACTAATTATTTACAGCGACCCTTCGTGTTGAAGCGCGAGCAGCCTTGATCCTGCGCATTAACACTTGCGCATTACACAATGTTAATCATGGGGCAAAGGCACCCATTACCCGAAACCTCTTGAGCGTCGCTATGACTAACCACCACAGCCTATCGTTACGGGGATGATCTTAGTCCAACAACTTCATCGCTAATGCGCTCAACTTTAACGCCGCTCGGTGGAATGACTGAGAAATATGCTATGCATTTTTACATCGAGGCCAGATCGGCACGCCACCAGCCGCACACACCCAGCCTGTGCAAAACCGCTACAAAATATCGTTAGAATCAATACAAAAATTCGCTTCTTTGTCGATCAAATAGGGTTATTGATACGCATACAAGAAGAGGCCGGGAAATGGGTGGTTGGTTTTCGAGAACCTCCACCTTGCCAACCTTCACCAACCCATAACAAACTTTTTTATTGATGAAATGAGACTGCAGATGTTGTTGATTCGAGCAAGCCGCAGGCCTTCACGCCGCAATGAAACCGCTTAATAACTGTTTAAATGCTCACAGCCTCTGAGATTAAGCTGCAAGGGTAGGCGTTAATATAAGGTCTCTTTTACTTTCTAGCCCTTCATGATTCTTGCTGTACAAGTAGCTTGGCTGCCCTGCTTATCATGAACGCTTTGAATACTTTCACACGCGCATTGTTGCGTAAATCGGGGTGTGTCAATAACCAAATATTAGACCCAAAATGAAATTTTTCTGGTGTAAGTGCTTGCAAAGTATGATCCAGAGGCAGCCGCAACGGTGACAAAAAACCAACGCCCACACCACTGCAAATAGCCTCATAAACCTCATTGTAGCTATTGGTGCGCATAATAATTTTGGTGTCGGGATGGATAGCAAGGATATCAGCCTCGCTATCCATTTGCCCCTTCGGGCCGCTCTGTATGACCCAAGGATAATCTTCAGGGGCCTGGCTATTCATTTGCTTAATTAACTCGCGACTCCCGTAAATGTACATCGGCATGAAACCAAGCTTAACCGCCACTAAATCTTTAGGTGGCGTTTCAACAAATCTAATTGCGACATCAGCTTCTAAACGAGTCAAATCGGTAAATTCAGAGACCGCGTTAATTTGCAAATCAATCTCAGGATATTGCTGCAGAAAATCCGCAAAAATTGGCTGTAAATTTAGCGCCCCGCTACTGGGCTTCGTGATACACAATGACCCACTTAACTCTGAGTCGTGGCTTTTAAAAACTCGTTGAATTTGGTTAATTTGATCTTCAACAGCAACCGCCTGTTGCTGTAACTTAACCCCATACTCTGTCAATTGGTAACCATTACTGAGGCGATGAAATAGTATCGAGCCTAACTGCTGCTCAAGCTTTTCTAAACGCCGCGCAACGGTTGAATGATTAACGTCAAGCTGCTTAGCTGCACCACTTAAGGAGCCCGCGCGCGCAACCGCTAAAAAGTATTCAAGATGATCCCAGTTCATCTCTGCATTATTGCACAGCGATTTGGCGAATGTCTAGCATTTACGCACAGCTTGAGAAACATTATAATCGGCGGCGATGGCAATATGATTGCATAATTCTTGAAGACGAAGACCGTGATCGGGGCCCAAAATCCGTCATCTGTACAACCAATTAAACGTCAAAATTCATGAGGCCAAAAGGCAAGTTATGACCAATACTACTAAAAAAATTCTCACGGGGCTTGGTATAGCCGTTGCTGCCATCGCTTTATTTTTGATGGCACTACCTACTATTTTACACAGCGCCGGCTTACATCCGAAATACGAAGGCGAGACCGTTTTGTTACCTGGCAAGCGAGCATTGGTTATCACCACGAGTCACTCCATGCTAAACCTACCGGGTGAAGCCACGGGCAAACCAACCGGGGTTATGGCTTCAGAAATGACACACCCTTATTACAATTTTCTTGATGCTGGTATGCAAGTAGACGTGGCAAGTATTAAAGGCGGCGCCATTCCCGTTGATCCATCAACTTTATTTTATATGATAAAAACGCCAGAGGATGACCGCTTTTTACAAGACCCCACGTTCCAAGCCAAAGTAAAAAATTCTATGCGCATTGATGATGTTGACTTCACTCAGTACGATATTATTTTTATGTCTGGTGGCTGGGGTGCGGCTTATGACTTAGGTTACTCAGACGTGCTAGCCAAAAAAATCAGTGAAGCCTACTATGCACAAACGCCCGTAATTGGCGGGGTTTGTCACGGCGTGCTTGGTTTAATTAACGCCAAAGACCGTGATGGCAATTTGTTAATTGCTAACCGTAAAATGACAGGCGTAAGCGACAAACAGATTAAAGAACTGGGTATATCCATGACACCTCAGCACCCAGAGGCGGAGCTACGCAAAGCTGGCGTACTCTATGAAAGCAACTCCGCTTTTCGTGATTTTTTTGCCACACATGTAGTGGTCGATGACGAGCAGCGCTTTGTAACAGGTCAAAACCAGAATTCGGGCCACGCCACCTCGCAGGCAATGATGGCATTGGTAAAAAATCAAAGCAAAGATAACCAGTAAACAAAATAGAGAAATACCTCATGAAAAAGGTACTCAGCGTTATTATCGCGCTGCCAGCGGTGATGTTTATAATGACCGGCCTGCGCTGGCTGGTTGATCCGGCTACTGCAGCAGCTCAATTTGGCATGCCGCTCCTTGATGGCATTGGCCTCAGTACACAAATCGGTGATCTGGCCGCATTTTTTATCGCAGGCGGTATGTTCGTTTTTATCGCGCTTATAACAAGTAAACGTAGCTGGTACTATCCGCCAATCATGCTAGTAGGCTTCACCGCGCTATTTCGCGTTTTGGCTTGGTTGTTACACGATGCGACTCTGGCCGTACAAATGATCGTGCCAGAAATTGTGATAGCGGTATTATTATTAGCCGCCTCGCGGATAATACCGGAGCACGAGTAATTGACATTGGCAACTATTCAAGGCTCCAGCTGGCCACGCCTACTCTTGCTCGCCATAGTTATGCCGCTCTTGGCAAGCAGCTTGCCCGCGCAGGCTGCGTCCATGTCAACATCGCTATTTACTGAAAGTTCAGAGCGACCCAATATTGTTCTCATTCTCGCTGATGACCTTGGTTTCACCGACCTCGCCTCCTATGGCAGTGAAATCAGCACTCCTAACCTATCAACGCTGGCCAAAAATGGTTTAAGTTTTACCAATTACCATACTGCCGCTAGCTGCGCACCGACACGGGCCATGCTACTGACCGGGGTTAACAATCACCGTGCTGGTGTGCCCAATATTCCCGAGATGATTCCACCCCAACAACGACGGCATGCTCATTATCAGGGTACGCTTGGGCGCAATGTGGTCACTGTCGCTACCCTGCTACAAGACAATGGCTACCACACCTACATGGCGGGAAAATGGCACTTGGGTATGACGCCAGACCTACTTCCCAGTCGACGTGGATTTGAACAAACCATAGCTTTAGCCGATTCAGGAGCCGACAACTGGGAGCAAAAACCCTACCTACCGATCTACGAAAAAGCTAATTGGTTCGCTGATGGCGAAGAAACCACACTGCCAGAGGACTTTTACTCGTCACGTTTTTTGGTTGATAAGGCCATAGAATTTATCGATAGTAATCACGCCGATGACAAACCATTCTTCACTTATCTGCCCTTTCAAGCGGTGCATATGCCGGTACAAGCACCCCAAGCATTTATTGATCATTACATGGGTGTTTATGAAGCGGGCCCTCAGGCATTGCGCGAACAGCGTCATGCTAACGCTATCGCACTAGGAATTGTGCCCGCCAGTAGCCCCATGGTAACTATGGCAACTACCGATGATTGGCAAGCAATGTCCGCTGAAAAAAAGCGCTATGAAGCCAAGCGCATGGCTGTGTATGCGGCAATGGTCGAAGCGATGGATTATCACATTGGCCGCCTCATTGAATATCTAAAAGAAACGGACCAATACAAGAAGACTATTTTTATATTCGCCTCCGACAATGGCAGCGAGGCTAGTGGCCTCGCCAATCAGAATACTTCACTCAACCAACGGGTCTTGCGCGCACAAAACTATAACGCCGATTATACAACGCTAGGGCTAAAAGGAAGCTTTAATGCCATAAGCCCAAGTTTTGCCAGTGCTAGCGCCTCTCCGCTGGCCTACTACAAGTTTTATGTTGGTGAGGGTGGTATGCGTGTGCCCCTGATTATCGCCGGCGACTCGATTCCTTTAAAGAACGAGCTTTCTAACGCGTTTAGCTTTGTCACTGACATTACTCCAACCATTTTGGCGCTCACACAAACCGCGAAGCCAGCGGAGCGTTACGGCGGAAGAAAAGTTGAAGCTATCATAGGTCGCAACCTCTTACCTTTACTCAACGGGCACACTAAGCGCGTCTATGCCGAGCAGGATTCCGTGGGCTACGAACTTGGTGGGCATGCTGCGCTATTTCAGGGTGACTTCAAAATCTCGCTCAACCGCGCACCGCTTGGCAATAATGAATGGCGTCTCTACAATATTGTGACCGACCCTGGTGAAAGCAAAGACCTCAGCTCAATGATGCCCGCTAGGTTGCAGAATATGCTTGGCCTATACCATCAATTTACTATTGATAATAAGGTGCTTCCAGTTGCTGCTAACTATTATGCACAGCGCCAAGTCGCTTTAAACGGCTTACAACAACGATTTGGCTCACAAATACTGCTCATGATCTTGACCGTGTTAGTTGTTTTGCCGTTTTACTTAGTCTATCGACTATCTCACAAATAATAGATGAATCTCTTGAGGCCGGCGGCCGGCCCTACTGTACCGTTAACATCTCGTCACTCGCCAATCATTGCCCCAGATCCAATAGCCCGCTAAAATTGCGGGCCGGAAGCGTCTGCGTGCCTCATTGAATTAGGCGCTGGCAAAGTGCAATGCAAGTTAAAATACTTAATGAGAAAAAAAGAAGCGCTCATACCGCACTGTATTAATGTGCTTGAGGTTACTTCCACCCGTCTTTGATAAAGAGGTATTTTATGCAACTTATCAACACCGCGTTCAGCACGCTCAACTGTGAAATCAGCGATTTCATTCTAACACTTACACTCAGTCGCCCCGATCACATGAACGCCTTCACAGTAGAGATGGCAAAAGAACTCATTACCGTGTTTGACCAAGCTAGTGTTGATGACAGCATTCGGGCCATTGTGGTAACCGGTGCTGGCAAAGCATTTTGTGCAGGCATGGATTTGTCGAGCGAGAACAATGTTTTTGGCCTCAATGAAGATCTGCGACCAACACTCGATGACATGGAAAATCGCTTGGACGACCCAGAAATTGCTGAAGGAGTGCGCGACACGGGCGGCCAAGTTACACTGGCCATTTACCGTTGCAACAAACCGGTAATCGCTGCCATCAATGGCGCTGCGGTGGGTATTGGTGCCACCATGACGTGCGCCATGGATATACGCCTAGCCTCAGAATATGCGCGTATTGGTTTTGTTTTCAATAAAATCGGCATAACCCCAGAGGCCTGCTCAACCTGGTTTTTACCGCGTATTGTGGGGATATCCCGCGCACTTGAGTGGTGCTACACCGGTGACATTCTCAAACCCGAAGAAGCACTTGAAGCTAATTATATTAAAGCCATAGTGCCAGCAGACCAACTGCTCGATGAAGCGTATAAAATTGCACAAAAAATTGCTCAGCACAGCCCAGTCGCCATCGCACTGACCCGACAAATGATGTATCGCAACTCTGCGCAGCCTCATCCACTTGAAGCACACAAAATTGATTCATTAGCCATCTTCTATCAAAGTTTGACCGATGGTAAAGAAGGTGTGCAATCATTTTTAGAAAAACGCGCGCCGGTATTTACTAGCAAAAGCTCTACCGACATGCCTGATTTTTTTCCTTGGCAGAGCTAGCCGGCGCTGCCACACCTCAACGTCTGTATTGTAACGTGATGCCAGCTGATACACTATTTTTGGTGGGTTTACCGTCGATCAAACAACAAATAGTCATTCGAGCTATTTTTAGCTGACGCTAGTAGCGCGGGTAAAACAGGTCTAATTTAGTCTAAACCAGAGGTGTTTATGAAAAATTTTATTCTCTTTAATAAAATATTATTATTAGCGTTTTGGGCAGTGTTTATTATTGATTTTATATGGCCAGTCCACGTAGCAATCTTGCCTATAGGCTTGCTAATGGGCGTAATTCATGCTGTAGAGTTTTTTTGGCAGCGCAAGGCTCTCAAAAAAGCGGGCGAATCGGATATGCAAGCACTCGTGCAAACATTGCTCTTTGGAGTACTTTATTGGCGCTCTGTAGTCAAACGAAACTAGTTTGCAGAGCACTAGCTGACAGCCTCATGCCCTCTTGGCGCAGGGCTGAAGGGGTCGTGTTCGTCCAGCGCTTGAACGAACGCCTAAAATTAGCTGCATCGCTAAAGCCTAGCAAATAAGCCACTTCAGACACAGGCAAGGTCGTCGTAATCAAGTATTCACTCGCCAGGCGGCTGCGAACTTGATCGAGCAGTTGCTGAAAGCGGCAACCTTCTTTGGATAAACGCCGCTGCAGCGTACTCTCACTTATATTTAATTTTTTCGCCACAGCGCTACTGTTAGGAAACCCAGATCCAGATTTTAGTAAAACTTGCTGAACACGCTCGCTAACGCTACCCCCAGTATTTTCAAACGGTAACAGCCGATCGCATTCACGGCGAAATATCTCTTGCGCCACAGGGTTCGCAGTGGATATTGCAGTACGAATACTCGGCGTATCAAAGCTGAGCACTCGGCGTTCACAGTTAAAATGAACGCTCGGACCAAATACCCGATGATACGAGGCTGAATCATAAGGCGCATCATAATCGAGCTCTAGCTTGAATCGAATCAATTGCTTGCCAACTAAAATACTTCCACTTTTAATAATAGCCGCATACAGTATTTCACAATAAAAGCGCTCTAATTCATAAGGTAGCTGAGGCGCGCGGACGCTAATTTCAAAGCTACCCGCGTTTGGGATCAGCTCAATGCGTATGCTAGGAAGTATGGCGCGGTTGTAGCGAACCAATAATTTTAGCGCATCACCTATTGTTGAGCTGCTCAATAAGGCATACCCAAAAATTCCTTGCGATGCAATATCAATCCGCGAACCAAGCTTGAGACCTAATTGTCGATCGTGAGTCAACTCTAGAGCAGCACTGCACATACTGTCCATTTGAGCCGCGAGATCAGCTGTGGTAACACTGGCCGCTTTGCTCAAGGGACGCGACCGCGAAACTGCCTTAGCAAGCAATTGACTCTCGCTGACCCCTAACTCGATTAAAATCTCGAGGAGAGTAGATTGATAATAAAAATGCATTGCAGGCCCATAGATTGAATTTCCACGTGACGGTAATTAACTCCCTGAACGACTGTATTTAACTCCCTTTGACCGCTCGCTGTCAACTAAACTCCACAAATCGCGTATTACGCATCTGCAAAATCAGCGAAGTATACCGACAGCAGGACGTCGCTTGGTATCATCCCACTTAACAACAATGCTATTGAAGGTTCATCTATGCCATCTTACAAAGTGCCCCTACGGGACATGCAATTTTTAATCAACGACGTGCTTGATTACCCCGAGCATTATTCTACGCTCGCCAATGGCGAGGAAGCCTCACCCGATATGGTTGACGCCATACTGGAAGGCGCGGCCACCCTTTGCGAAGAAGTATTAGCGCCTATCGACCTATCGGGCGATGCGCAGGGTTGCCGTTTCGATAACGGCACTGTTACAACGCCTGACGGTTTTAAAGAGGCCTATCGACAATTTGCAGAAGGCGGCTGGCAAGGCCTATCATTTCCAGAAGAGTTCGGCGGGCAAAACCTGCCTGCATCAGTCAGCCTGTTTAAAACAGATATGGTCGGTACCGCTAATTGGGCTTTCAGTATGTATCCGGGCTTAAGTATGGGCTGCATCAACACGCTGTTAGAGTACGGCTCGGATGCCCAGAAAAAGCAATATTTGCCTTCATTAGTTTCAGGCGAATGGACCGGCACTATGTGCCTAACAGAGCCACACTGCGGCACTGATCTAGCACAAACAAAGACCATGGCAGAACCACAAGAGGATGGAAGCTACCGTCTTACCGGCACTAAAATATTTATCTCTGCCGGCGAGCATGACCTCACCAGCAACATTGTGCATCTAGTACTGGCGCGGCTTCCTGGCGCACCCAAAGGAACGCGCGGCATATCATTATTCATCGTGCCTAAATTTTTGGTTGATGCCGACGGCGCTATCGGCGATCGCAACACAGTCAATTGTGGATCAATCGAGCACAAGATGGGCATTAAAGCTTCGGCGACAGCCGTATTGAACTTTGATGCCGCCACTGCTTATTTGATTGCGGAGCCTAATCAAGGCCTCGAGGCGATGTTTACTTTTATGAACGTTGCTCGCCTAGGCACTGCTATTCAAGGTATTTGTCATGCCGAAAGGTCTTTTCAAGGTGCTCTAGCTTACGCTCAAGAGCGGCGCTCTATGCGAGCGCTATCGGGCACTAAGGATCCTGAATTCGGTGCCGACGCCCTCATTTGGCATCCCGACGTAAGGCGTATGCTATTGACTCAAAAAGCAATTGCCGAGGGCGGACGCGCCATGATTTATAGCGTGGCAAAAGTAGCCGATCACCTGTCAGAGGCAACGCTTGCGGGCGATACGGCTAAAAAAGAGAAGTATGAAAATGAGCTGGGATTTTTCACCCCCATTCTCAAAGGCTTTCTTACCGAGACCGGCCTTGAAGCGGCCAACCTCGGCATACAAGTATTCGGGGGCCACGGCTATATTCACGACCACGGCATGGAGCAAATCGCCCGCGATGCCAGAATTGCAACGTTGTATGAAGGTACAACCGGTATCCAGGCACTCGATCTTTTAGGCCGCAAAGTATTACTCGCTACAAAAGGCAAGTGTGTTCGCGACTTTACTAAAGTTATGTTTGACTTTGCGAAGCAGCATGCGCTGGCTGGCACACCTTTAGGTAAGATGTCTCGATCACTACTTAAGCGGGCGCTGGAGTGGAATGTTCTAACCACTCGTATTATGCTGCGCGCCAGGAGCGATCGGGAATTGGTCGGTTCAGCATCGGTCGATTACTTGATGTATTCAGGCTATGTAATGATGGCTTATTTTTGGGCACTGCAAGCCGGAAAGGCGGCCGAACTGCTTGCCAATGGCAAGGGCAAAGAAGCTGATGCCTTTTACCAAGCTAAAATTCAAACCGCTGAATTTTATTTTGCTCGACTCCTACCGCGCGCCAATGCCCACAGAACCTGTGCAGTAGCACCTACTAAAGCGGTTATGCAAATGGATAACAACCACTTCACTTTAGAATGAAAGGTGAAGCTTTAGTTAGCTGCGTCTCTTTTGTTTTCGCCGATATGACATATCGATGAGCGAAGAGTCATTGACCCAAAGCCAAGCCTGCCCCCACCACGAAGTCATTGTGGTGGGGGCAGGTTTCGCTGGTATTGGCGCGGCTATTAAACTGCACCAAGCCGGTATGGACTTTTTAGTTTTAGAGAAAGCGGCTGAAATTGGTGGAGTGTGGCGCGAAAACACCTACCCTGACTGCGGCTGTGACGTCCCCTCGCCCCTATATTCGTATTCTTTTGCCCCCAACCCTAACTGGCAACACTTCTTTGCCAAGCAGCATGAAATTAAAAACTACACCTTCGAGACCGCCAAGCAATTTGGCGTTATGGGGGCGATCAAGTGTCATCATGAAATGCTCAAAGCCACTTGGTGCACCGAGAAGAAAATATGGTATTTGCATACCAGTAAAGGACTCTACAGCAGCCGCTTTGTCATCATGGCCTGTGGTCCTATGCACAAACCAACAGTACCCAAGATTGAGGGCTTTGAAACATTTACTGGCACAAGCTTTCATTCGGCGCAGTGGCAGCATGACTACGACTTACAAAATAAGCGTGTTGCCGTTATTGGCACCGGCGCATCAGCCATCCAATTTGTACCCGCCATAGTGGACCAAATAAAACAGCTCACATTGTTTCAACGCACGCCACCCTGGGTACTGCCCAAAATGGATTGGCGCATCCCGTCACGTTGGCAAAAGCGATTTAAACGCTTTCCATTTATTTTATCCTTACTGAGAAAAGTCATTTATTTACAGTTTGAATTTTTAAATACCAGCCTCAACTGGCCCAAACTGCGTCTGCGCCTGCAAAACGGCGCGCTAAAAAATATTCATCGCAGCATCAAAAATGAAGATCTGCGCGCCAAGCTCACCCCTACTTTCGCCATTGGCTGCAAACGCATACTTATGTCTAACACTTGGTATAAAGCTTTAAGTCAAGAAAAAGTAGTCGTGACCAATGGCGTTCAAAAAATTCGAGGTAACTCGATAATCGCCAGTGATGGCACTTCAGCAGAGGTCGATGCTATTATTTTTGCTACGGGCTTTGAGGTCGCTAACCCCCCTATTGCGGAGCGAATTTTTGGCAGTGCAGGCATTTCACTAGCCGAGCAATGGCAAGGTAGCCCCGAGGTCTATTTAGGCACCACTACCAAAGACTGTCCCAATCTTTTTCTTACTTTTGGGCCAAACCTTTATACGTTTTCATCGGCCTTCGTCATTATTGAAGCACAACTTAAGTACATCATGAGCGCTTTGCTAAAAGTGCGTTCAAAAAATATTAAGAGCTTACAACTCAACGAAGAGAGATCGACTCAATACAATAATAAAGTACAGCAAGCATTGCAGAGCACCGTTTGGAACAACGGCGGCTGCACCAGTTACTTTATTGATAAGACCGGTCGCAACAGCACCAACTGGCCGTGGACGACATTCACTCTGCGCAAACGGCTAAGACGATTTAATTTGAAAGATTACAATATAGAAAAAGTAAGCCCATAGTAGCTGACTAAAAAAATCTTTTGGTATATGCTAAAGCAACTAAAAAATCTTATAAACGCTTGATAATAATGGAAAATATTATGACCCTCAGCGCAAAAATACTAGGTGCTGCAAGCTTATTTATCTCGCTTGCAGCACCTGCTGCCACTGGAGATTCCACTCAACTTTTGTGGGGAGATACCCACGTACACTCCACCTACTCGTTTGATGCTTTTCTAAATCAAAATCAAAGTGCCGACCCTGACACAGCCTACCGCTGGGCCAAAGGCTTGCCCGTAATTCACCCTTACAATCGCACTCGCGTACAAATCAACACGCCACTAGATTTTTTAGTGGTATCCGACCATGCAGAGTTAATGGGCGTCATAAGGGCCATTGATAACGACACAGCCGTATTCGACAACGAAGGATTAATAGCCGGACTGCTCCGCCGTTTCAGAAGTTATGTTTTACTCGATGCTATTGAGACAGAAGCCGGGCGAGAATTTTTCAATCGATTGTTGCCCGTGGCGGTAGAAAGCCCAGATCAGGACCCGGTGTTAGCCGACGGCATCAGTAATCCATTTGGCGACACATCGACTACTCAAAAAACCGCGTGGCACGAAATTGTCGATGCCGCAGAGCGTCACAACAACCCAGGTAAATTCACCAGTTTAATTGGCTGGGAGTGGAGCTCAATACCATCGGGCGTCAATCTGCATCGGGTCGTTATCACGCCTGAACATGGCGAAACGGCCAAACAATTTCAACCTTATGGGTCAGATCAAAGCCAGTACCCTGAAGACCTTTGGCAATGGCTTGAGGCCACGCAACAAGAAACAGGCGCTCGCTTTCTAGCTATCCCTCATAACCCGAATATCTCAAAGGGTTATATGTTTGCTGAAACCACATTACGCGATGTACCCATTACTGCCGAATATGCACGTCGACGCATGGAATGGGAGCCAGTGGCCGAAGTCACGCAGCTAAAGGGCGACTCCGAAACTCACCCGGCACTTTCACCCAATGACGAATTCGCCGATTTTGAAACCTATCAGTTTTATATCCAACAGCAGTGGGAACCCTACCAAGCCAAAGCGGGCGACTACATCAGGCCAGCACTACTCAAGGGCTTAGCTATCGAGCAGAGTGTTGGCGTCAACCCTTTTAAGTTTGGCTTGATTGGCTCGACCGACGCGCATACTGGGTTGGCTTCAGCCGAAGAAAATAATTTTTGGGGGAAAATGGCCAGAGACTCTATCCCGGAAAATAAAAGAGCCGACATCAACACCTACGACTCTAAAAACACCAGCGGTTGGAACATGGGCGCACAAGGATTGGCAGCGGTATGGGCCGAAGAAAATTCACGAGACGCCATTTTTTCAGCTTTTCAACGCAAAGAAGTTTATGCCACCACCGGCCCGCGTATCGCCGTTAGGTTTTTTGCAGGCTGGAACTTCACTGAAAATGATGCCCAAGCAGAGAACATTGCCGAACTAGGTTATGCCAACGGCGTACCTATGGGTGGCGATCTAATCCAACCTACCGTCAGTACCGACATACCCAAATTTTTAATTCGTGCGGTCAAAGACCCCAAAGGCGCCAATCTAGATCGTGTGCAGGTCATTAAAGGCTGGGTCGATGCCGATGGAAAAACGTACGAAAAGATATATAACGCGGCTTGGTCTGCTGAACGCAAGCTCGATGCAAACGGTCAATTACCTGCCGTAGCCAACACCGTTGACATCAGCGCTGCTAGTTATACTAACGACGTAGGCAGTGCAGAATTCTCTATTCTTTGGAGCGACCCCGATTTTAATGCGCAGCAAAAAGCATTTTACTATGTGCGCGTACTGCAAATTCCTACGCCACGCCACTCGCTTTATGATGCCGTCGCTCTACAAACTGAGGCGCCTCAAGAGGCGCCAGCGACCATTCAGGAGCGTGCCTACACATCACCTATTTGGTACACCCCTTAGTACATACCTAGTCCATATGTAGCAATAACCCGCCACTGAGACTAGCTTAGCCTGCCAGCTAGGCTAAGCCAAGCTAGATTTTTTTCGGCCCTTTCTTATCGGCTTTTTATTTGTCGATTTTTCAATTGCCGATGCGCTTGATTTTTTTACAGGCCGAGCTTGGTTGTTCAGTAACCCTGCCGCATCTTCAAGCTCCGTCAAGGCCTGCTCCATATAGTCAATTAGGCGCTGCGCCTGCGGCATGGTGCGGCGGCAAGCGGTAATACCAAAGTCGACATTTTTATCGTAAGTTACCATAGTGATATTGAGCGCAATGCCTTCGGTAACAATCGATGCTGGATACACCCCCTCAAGCCTAGCGCCATTCCAAAACATGGGTTCACGCGGGCCGGGCACATTAGAGATAATTGTATTGAATGGCGGCAACCGGCTCATCAAACCTAACGGAATCATCAACAACCCCGGCATTTGAATCATCATACTGACTAATTGCGCCTCAGCAGGGGACATCTCTTTAAAGTAATCTTTACCGGCAACAGTAGATGCCTGAATTGCGACCATCCGTTGACCGGCATCGCTAATATCGGTGGCCAAATCAGCGATCATAGTGCCTACAGCATTCGATGAATCCAAATCTCCGTCACGACGCAGCGAAATAGGCACCATCGCTTTAAGAGATTTTTCCGGCAGCTTGGAATGATTGCGTAAGTACAGCCGTAGTGCACCCGCACACATCGCCAACACCGCATCATTAAAGGTGCCGTCGAACGCCCTACCCACGGCACGAATACGCTCGAAAGACCACGACTGAGCAACAAAGCGTCGCGCGCCGTCCACCGGCGTATTAATTGATGAGCGGGGTACGTTGAGAAATGGCATCATCAAAGGGCCGCCTTGCCCCATCCACGCCCCTGTAAAACGCTTCAGCGCGCCGAATAAATGTACGCCACTATCGAACGTCGATTTCAATACCTCACTGACATTGCGTAACTCGGCATCACTAAAAGCCGGCGGCTCACGATGATCCAGTGATGCACGATATTGCTCACCGGCCTCGCGCGACAGGGGTGAAACATGAATACGATGGTGCGGATCTTGAGAGAGCATGCTGCGGCCAAGATGAATCGCTCGAGAACCATCAACGGCCGCATGATGATACTTGGAATACACAGCAAGCTGGCGATCTTGCAAACCCTCTATCAAGTGCATTTCCCAAAGCGGACGATTGCGATCGAGTAAGGTACTGTGTAGACGCGAAACCAAATTAAACAGCTCGCGATAACGCCCCGGCTTAGGTAGTGCCGAGTGGCGAATATGATAGTCCAAATCAAGCGACTCATCCTCTTGCCAATAACTTGGGCCAGCAGGACCAAGCAGACCCGTTTTCAATCGGTCGGCGAATGGCCGCTGAAATTCATTGGCACTGCGCAGCCCATCGGCAAGACCATGCAAAAATTCTTGCTCGTCAACTCCTTCAGGTAAGGTAAAAAGATTCACCCCGCCTACATGCATCGGCGTCTCACGACTTTCCGAGAGCAAAAATGCAGTATCTAAAAAACTCAATCGCTTCATGAAATCACCTTCTGTACGGCTCTTTTGGCTAGTCGTTTTTAACCAGCTACTTTCTTCTTGCTCAAACTATTTGTAACTTTTTGCTAAGCATTTATTTTCTTTTTTCGAGAGATCTTTGTTTTACTTACATATTCCTCTTCATAATTTATCAATATTTCATCTAACACTTTGCTTATGCGAGTTTGCATGCGAATCATTTCAATCTTTCGCCAACTCGAGTGCTCGCCAGAAGCCACTAACTCCATGGCCTCCTCTGATGAAATACGCATCAACATTTTAAAGGGGTTGTGAAAGCGGCTGCGAGGCAGAATGTTAATGTCACCAATATAATCCTGATTGACTACGGATATAAAGGTATTGGCCGCGCGTGCCCAGGCCGTGTCCCGATTTAGCGGTTTTTGCCAAATAGCCGCAGTCGCATTCAACCATTCGCGAGTCGTTTGTCTGGCTGTACTAGTCAAAATAGCCCGGACGCCACGTTGATGCTTACTGTCGGTAATAAACGGTAGAACGGCTGGATTCGCCTGACTCACAATATAGTGATTGACACCATAAAGCCGCGCCAGACGCTTACTGGGAAGATCATCGCTCACCGAACCATCCACCCACTTGCGAGAGGGCAAATAGGGCTGACGCTCGCCCTGCTTATTACGTGCCTCCAGCATCACCGGCGGAAAAATACCCGGCACTGCGGTTGAAGCCAGCACTGCATTTCGGATCAATACATTGGGAGAAGTAATTGCATTTAAAAGGCGAGACGTTTGGTGCGTCTCGGCTGCAGCGACCGAGATATTCAGCATTCTGCCGGTATGCTCAAAAGCTTCTTGAAAAGTCATGTCTGGAATCATACGAGCAATGGACGCCTCAACCTCAGCAGCGCGCAACATACCAGCCCCTGTGCCACGGTCCTGAATGGCCAGCTCGGCTTCACGAGCAACTTCGTCGGTCAAATAGTCATAGCTAAGTTTGTCGGTAAGCTCATCGTCAGCGTGGGTGCACAGCAAAGCTCCAACCAATGCACCACCACTAGCACCGGACATAATATTAGGGAGTAACCGCTGCTCCCATAGCGCCTTCGCCACACCAATATGAAAATACAGCAACATACCCGAACCGCTCATCATCAACGCCGACCGGCCAAAACAATGATGGGCGCGCCGAAAGAAATCGAGCTTTTCTTCAAAACTAATATCATCGACTGCAGGGCTTGCAAGCAGCTCAAGTGCCGAGGCAATTTCATCAACATAATCGACAATTAATTGCTTGGTACCAAATAGTGCCGGCTCATACAGTGACGATTTGCCCATGCCTCCCATGTTGCCATGAATACCCTCATTAAGCGTAAACAGTAAACCGGCGTAGTCGTGTCGTGCACGCTGCGACTGTAAGCGATCTAAGCGAATACGGATCGATACATGATCGTACTGACTCGACACATCATTACTACGCCACCGATCACGACCTCGCTCCTTATCATAGGCTAAAGCGAGATCCTTCCACTCGTCATAGCTTTCGGCCTCTTCGAGGGCTTTTTCGAGCTTGCGATTTTTCAACATCATTCGTTCGACTTCCTAAAAGCTAACCGCAGAATCTTTTGCCAGTATTTAAACAGCGGCGCCAAGAGCCGAGCGTCCGGTAGCCGGCTATTCAATTCTACAGAAAAGGTGTGGGTTCATTGTACACAGTGCAACAGCAGTGTACCTACCCAAGTTGGATCCGCTCGCTACAAAAGCGTTGGGGGAAAAACCAGCCGGCTTGAGCGGAGGAAGGTTGCAGCACCACAAAATCACTTTGAAAAACCTTCATCGAGAATAATTCAAGTTATTCTTTTTTATGGGTTTTTATGCCGGTACAGCTTTTATTCCAAGAGTCATGGGCATTCATTTCTGCAGTAACTTTTGAGCATTTTGTGCAAATTCATCCGCGTCTTTTTTATCGCTCAGCAAGTTACCCAAACTGAATGGCACGTCAATGCCTTTACTCATACCCGGCTGCTCTTTCATAGCACTCATCCACCGATCCAAATTCTCAAGGCCGTCTCGTGATACGCCCGACCATCTATAAGTGCGCACCCAGCACCAATTAGCAATATCAGCAATGGAGTAATCATCGGCCAGCCATTCATTTTGACCTAAGCGCACATCTAACACTTCAAATAAGCGCCGGCATTCACTTTGGTAGCGATCAATCGCTGGCTGAATTTTTTCAGGAAAATACCGATAAAATACATTGGCCTGACCCATCATCGGGCCCACCCCTCCCATCTGAAACATCAGCCATTGTATGACCTTAGAGCGCCCTTGCACGTCGGTAGGCATGAGTCGACCCGTTTTTTCCGCAAGATAAATCATAATAGCCCCCGACTCAAAAATCGGGAGCCCACCTGCCTCGTTATCTACAATAGCGGGAATACGCCCATTAGGGCTTATAGCAAGAAAATCGGGGAGCTTTTGCTCACCCTCTGAAATGTTTACGAAATGGGTCGTATAATCAAGCTCTAGCGCTTCGAGCGTGCAAGATGCCTTATGCCCATTAGGGGTAGGAGCCGTATAAAGATCAATCATGATTATGGTTCCCTTTGTGCTATGGATTAACGACTTTAACTCTACAATTAATAACCGGATTGACCACTAATAATCTGCTGATAAAAGGCGTCATCCAACAACTCGTAAGTCGTTGATCTAGGCTTAAGTACATAAATCGGATCATCGGTTTGACCAAGATGGTAAGCTTCTTTGCGTAACTTTCCTTTAAACAGTTTAAAAGTTACTGTGGTGTCTGCATCTTTTTGAATGCGCAAAAAGACCGGTCGTGAGAAGTTCGATAACTCCTGCTGCGCGAACTCAGAGAATGCTGTTACGTCTAATGCTTGATCAGGCTGAAGCGTCAAAGCCGCCATACCAGCCTTGCCTTCGATGCCCGGTATTTCAACACCGTAAATGTTTGCCATGTCTACCTGATCATAAGCATTGATCACTTCAGCGACTTCATTGGTCGATACATTTTCTGCGCGCCAACGAAAGGTATCACCGACCCGATCAACAAACTGGAAATGTGGCAACCCCATGGCAAACCCCACATCGATTTGTCGCACTAAATCACCCGTATTAAACCAGCGATCTCCTTTTTTACGCACACTGCGCATAATTTTACTCTCTGAAGCTTCCTTATTCTTGTATCCATCGAACTGATACTTTTTATCAATGGCAGAAAGCAGCAGGCCGGCCTGGCCTTTTTCTGCTTCGACTAAACGGCCCTGCTCATCGCGTATCATTTCATCAGCATCAACATCATATTTGACCAACAAAATATCAGCCGAACTTGTGCCTATCGTCCGATCTTTGTTGAGCGCATTGATAAAGGTGGCGTTACCTTCACTAGAGCCATAAATCTCACTAATTCGCTCCACGTTGAAACGCTCACGAAAAGCATCCCAAACATCTGGCCGCAACCCATTACCTAACATAGTATTTAATGGGTTATTCTTTTCTTCATCACACTCTGGCTGCATAGCCAAATAGCGACACAGCTCACCCACATAAACAAACAAATTAGTCTGATGGGCTTGCACTTCTTTCCAAAATTGACTGGCTGAAAAACGGCGCCGCAAAAATATCGAAGCGCCCGAAAAAAAACTAGAACCCACACCCGGTCCCAAACCAGTAAAATGATACAGAGGCAGGCATATATAGATACGATCGCTTGGCTTTGCACGAAAGCCAATGCGGCTATAGGGGGTCGCTGCTGATAAATAGCGACGATGATAAATCACAGCTGCTTTAGGAAGCCCAGTAGTACCAGAGGTAAAGATATACAAAGCTTTCTCACCGGCACAGATCTCTTTTGTTTCAGGCAAATTATCCGCAGACATCTGCGCCAGTTCGCCAGTTAGATCTTGCATCCAACTCGGTGCGCTGTCGCCTCCGTTGTCACACGCGATGTCTCTCACCCACAGGTAGTCACTATCGGCAAGTGGCAAATCGGCTTTTACCTCCAACACTGGGTCGAGAAGCTCCTGCCCAACAATGCATTTTCTGGCGTCAGTAGTGGCAATACAGTGAACCAGCGGTTTACCCGTGAGGCTAGTGTTAATCAACCCCGTTACGGCACCAAGCTTGGCTAACGCCACAATACACGCCAGCATCTCAATGCGATTTTCCATGAGCAAAGCCACCGCGTCACCGCGCGCCACACCCTGCTGCTTTAAGGCATGAGCAAATTGGTTGGCCAGCCTATTAAACTCACCCCAGGTAAGCTCTCTGCCTTCAAAGATGATTGCCGAGTCATGCTGACAACGTGCCGCAGTTTCCTCAAACATCCGCCCCAATGATTCCTTACTATCATCTTTAGGCGGCTTATACAGGGCAACTACCGGCAGCATGTATAAAAAATCCTGCAATACTGTGCGATATTCTTTGAGCTTTATTTTCATTGGCCCCACAAACTCCTGAGTAATGTTTTTTACATTTTTTGCACATACTACTTAATCTGACACCCTTAAGTCAGGACCCCACACTTCTAAGTGATTGACTCGCTCAACGCGGCGGTATGTTGTCAGGTCAAGAATTTCCAAAAGGCCGGTTTCCGAAAATAAATCAGTTATCGCACGCTGCGCTGCTGGCGATGCTTGCATGACGCTATCTTGTAATCTTTGTAGTAAATAAAACCGATATGGCATGACGCTAGTTTTCAAGCTGATACCCCTCCAGCCAAATTCTACGTTACCGATAACGCGCGACTCCGGCTTTTTCAAACCGTTAGTTCCCGTTTCAAGCTGTAAGTTTTCATCGATCCACTCATTAGCAAATTGGACCTGCGCCCTTAACTCTGGCAAATACTCTTGTGCCACATAGCGCATAAGGTTTTTTAAAGTAGCCGGCATAGCATCGTCTGAAAATAAATTTTCGCCAGCCGAGAAACCATCAGTTAGGACTTGCTCGGGCGCATTCATTCGCTCTACGTAGCGAAAAACCTCAGGCGCATACTCACGCATTTGCAAAGATGGATAAGGATCACGCGCAAGATGCGCAAATAACGGTGCAATCAATCCATAATCACCAATAGTCGGCCTGCCACCCAACAAATAGGGCGCCGACTTTAAATGCGTAGAAAATAGATCAAGAAACTCAGCGTAGCTTTGTTCAATTAACGGAATTGATTCTAGCGTGACGCCAAAAGCCACCGCTGCTGCTCGCATCCGCTTGCTCGCAAAATCAAAAACTTTTTCAGCTGTCTCAACATCGGCAGAAGGGAACAAACTCGCCATAAAGTCGTTTTTAAGGAAGGATAGATTGGTCTCATCAAAATTCCACCGGTAGTGCATAGCCGGCCGTAACATGCCCTCACCACCAAACAATTCAAATAAATAAGCTACGGCGCGCGCCACGCCTGTTGAGGGGTATGCCGGCAATCTCATCGACTCATTATTAGCAGCGGCCTGCTGTTCAAAAAAATCAATGATGTCGGCGCCATCCTGAATCAACGTGCCATTTGAAGTCTCAAGGACGGGCATAATCATACGCCCCACTGCTGGCACAATTTTTTCTGCAAAATACGGATCGCCACCAACACGCTCAACAAAGGGAATATGCTGCTTGCGCAAATAGCTGCGCACCTTACCCATATAAAGCGAGGCAGACATTCCATAGAGTTGATAAACTTCAGGCATTTAACGTCCTTAAAACACAGATTTAGGTGGCTCAAATGAATTTACACTCATTATGCCATAAGATTTGTATAGAGTGCACTATCTCGATTTGGCCGGGTTATTGGCAACCTAAAGAACAGCCCTGCTATGCAAGCGAACAGCCCTGCTAGCTCGGTAAAAATCCCCGCCGCATAATTATTATGGCATGATCTATGACAGCATGTTAAGCTACCAAGCCTTAGCTGCGTAGCTTCGAGCATTCGCCCTATCACAATGGTCCACGATCCATGCTCCACAATCACGTCTATCAAACGCTTTCATCGACCCTTGGGACACTTACATGATTACACTTTATGGGGCATCAGCCTCGCCCTTCGTTCGCAAGGTCCTCGCGGTGTTGGCGATTAAGCAGCTGCCTTTTGAGCACATTCAGCAAATGCCGTTTGCCAACGATGCCGAATTCAAAAAAATTAGTCCTCTGGGGAAGATTCCCGCGCTTAAAGATGGCGACATCACTGTCTGCGACTCAACGGTGATTTGCGAATTCCTCGAAGACAGCTACCCCAACCCTGCCGTATATCCAATTGACCCTGCCGATAAAGCCCGTGCGCGCTGGCTGGAAGACCTAGGCGATACCAAAGTAGCCGAGTTGGCTTCAGGTATTTTCTTTCAGCGATTTATGCGACCAATGGTACTGCAACAAGCCACAGACGAGGCGTTAGTGGAAAAGATTATTACGCAGCAACTGCCTCCTTGCTTAGATTATATCGAAACCCAAGTACCCGCCGAAGGTTTTATTTTTGAAGATTTTGGTGCAGCGGATATCGGTCTAATTAGTTCATTCATCAATGCAAGTTATGCCGGCTATGAGGTTGACGCTGCGCGCTGGCCGCTGCTAGCGAGCTTTATTCAGCGGGTTAAATCTCATCCTGCTATCAGTCCGCTGCTAACCACTGAAGCGCAAATGCTCGGACTTGCTCAATAAAACCTTGAGCACGCCACTGAAAATATAACCAAGCTTGGCGTACGCACAGGTGGCAACTGAAAAAAATTCCATCCATTAAAGGAACCCCCATGATCAGCGCTGATATGCCTTACACAAAAAAAACCTGCCTCGTTGATGGAAAAAAGATTGCTTACATTGAAGAAGGTGAAGGCGACCCTATTGTGTTATTGCATGGCAATCCTACTTCATCGTATCTGTGGCGCAATGTCATCCCTGAGCTCAGTGGCAAGGGACGCATCATTGCTCCCGACCTGATTGGCCATGGCGACTCGGAAAAACTGCCAGCTAATGAAGGCCCTAAGCGCTACTCGTTTTTAAGCACTTATCGTTATTTGGCGGGGCTGCTGCAGGAACTCGGCGTTGAAAAAAATGTGAACCTTGTGATTCACGATTGGGGCAGCGCGCTGGGCTTTTACTGGGCCGAGCAGCATCCAGAGTCAGTTCGCAGCATTGCCTATATGGAAGGTATTGTCTGCCCGCTAAGCTGGGATAACTGGCCAGAAAGCGCACGCGGCATTTTTAAGGGCTTTCGATCAGAAAAAGGGGAGGAGCTCATATTACAACGCAATTTGTTTATTGAAGCCGTACTGCCCAGTTCAGTGATGCGCAGCTTAAGCGACACAGAAATGCAGCATTATCGCGCCCCTTTCTCGTCGGCAGATGATCGCCAACCGACGCTCAATTGGCCACGCCAAATCCCCCTTGATGGCGAACCTGCCAATATGGTTGATTTGGTTTCAAGCTATGGACAATGGCTAAGCAATAATGAAAAATTGCCCAAGCTATTTATTAATGCCGAGCCAGGCTCTATTTTGGTTGGGGCCGCCCGCGAATTTTGCCGAGGCTGGCCAAATCAAAGCGAAATTACAGTAAAAGGCAGCCATTTTATTCAAGAAGATTCACCCGCAGAAATTGGCCAGGCCATTGCGACTTGGCTCGATACGATCAACTAACTAAACAGTATTTCAACTGTTATTTAAATTATTCTCCGAGGAAATAGTAATGGCCGATACAACCGTTTACATCGTCGTCAATCTGGCTGTCACAGATGCACCAGAATACCGTATTTATGAAAAAGGCTTTTTTGGATTATTAAAAAAGCACGGTGGTAGTTTCATCACCTTTGATGACAATCCTATTACTTTAGAAGGCGAGACACCGCGTGAAAATCGCATGATTATCTTCAGCTTCCCGTCAGAGAGTATCGCTAATGCTTGGTATGCTGACCCTGAATATCAAGCGCTATCGGAACACCGCCGAGCCGGGACCAAGCTTGATTTTTTAACCATGGTTCATGGTCTGCCACCGCGTGATTAAATGTCATAAACTAATGGCCTTTAATGACACAGCGAATAGCGAGCGCAACCGTGAGTAATTGAAGATGAGTCATCGTGGTAAAACGGCACTGATTATTGGTGCGGGAGATTATATTGGCTCTGCCATTGCGAGGCGGTTCGCCCGCGAGGGCTATATTGTTCATGCTGGACGACGCAACGGTGAAAAGCTGCAACCGCTGGCTGAAGAGATAGCACTGGAAGGCGGTATTTGCCGAGCCAAGACCCTCGATGCTCGTCAAGAACAAGGCATTGCCGATTTCTTTGCCGAGGCTGAAGCCGAAGCCCCCATCGAAGTTGTAGTTTTTAATATAGGGGGCAATGTCTATTACCCTATTTTGGAGACGACCGAGCGAGTCTTTAGAAAAGTTTGGGAACTCTCATGCTACTCAGGCTTTTTAGCTGGGCGTGAAGCCGCGCGTTACATGCTACCGCGCGAGCAAGGCAGCATCTTTTTTACTGGCGCCACGGCAAGCGTAAGAGGTAGTAACGGCTACAGCGCATTTGCCGCAGCTAAGCACGGTTTGCGCGGCCATGCTCAAGCAATGGCTCGCGAGCTAGGACCAAAAAATATTCATGTAGCGCACCTGATTATTGACGCCGCGGTCGACACCACCTGGGTACGTGAAAGGATTCGCGGCGCCAAAGGTGACGACGCAGTGAATAACCTACCGCCCGACGGCCTAATGAACCCAGACTCAATCGCTTCAACCTATTGGTATTTACACACGCAACCGCGTGACGCGTGGACCTTTGAGTTGGATGTTAGGCCCTATATCGAAAAGTGGTAGGTCACCCGTATCGGCCCGTACAAGCAGCGCGTTAATCTAAGTCGATTTTGACCGGCCCCTGAAATGAATGCCCGCTAAAGAAAAAACTGACCCTAGCAGGGTTGGGTATTTCTAGAAACAGATCGTGCTTGAGCGTCACCTTGTTAATAGACCAACCATCGGGCAAAACGCGCTCGTTTTGTCGAGTCATACCGGGCAAACCCACAACATCGCTAACTTGCGGCACATACGCCATGCCATCACCGCAATCTAAAATTTCAATTGTCCGCCCTGCAGCAAACATCACACTATGATGCTTATCTACCGCAAGCACTAAAACTTCGCTGAAGCCTGGCTCCATTTCACCCGGAATAGCCACCTGAGCAAAGGTTCTCCCATCAACAACCATTGTGGCAAGCTGGCCGTTTTCTGTCGCACCGGGTGCGCGACGAAAAAAAGCTGCATCATGCTCCGCTTTACCCAAGCCTGATTTAATAAACCCTGTAGGAACTTGTAGTGCTTCGTACTCCTCGGGCGTTACTGCTTGCTGGCATAACCATATTTTCAGCGTAGCAAGCTCCATAATTTCACCATAGACGGAACGCCCGTCTAATGTCCAGTTCGACGTCCACTGTCTATTGCCTAGCACAGCCAGCGCTCGCTCTTGAATCGATGGTAAACTCATATGCTAACCTCCAAAAACGGTATGATTGCCTCAACCAACTCTTCAGGTTTATCTTCCTGAATGAAGTGCCCCGCTCCGGCAATAATTTTGTGCTTTTGGCCTTTAGCCCCCGGCACAAATTTCTTAAAAATCTTTTCGCCACGATAAGAAATTGGGTCTTTATCGCCAAAAAGAGTTAAAAATGGCTTATCAAACGTTTTTAATTTCTCCCAAATAATCTTGTTGAGCGGCACACCTGGATTGCCAGGCAATATTGCGATCAATTGCGGAAATTGGCGTATGCCTGCCTGGTACTTTCTTTGTGGGAATGGTGCTTTTTTATAAGCAAAATATTCCGCGTCACTAAATTGTGGCCGCAACACCGAATTTTTAAATCCAAGATCGAAAGGGAATGCAGGTAGTATTTTCATAATTCTTAACCACCAACGCAGCCACTTGTTGCCGCCCTCACCCGCCGGTATTCCTGTATTAGACGCGATAACGCGATCAAAGCGCTCTGGAAACTCCGACACAAGATACAAACCGATTGTGCCACCCCAGTCTTGACAAAAAAGCGTAATATTGCTGAGCTCGTTTGCCAGCAACCACTTTGACATCCACTCATAGTGCCTGGCTAGCGTGTAATATTTTCTCTTGGCGGGCTTATCACTGCGACCGCAACCTACTAAGTCCACCGCAATAACCCTTCGACCGGTTGCCAATAGCGCCGGGATCATATGTCGGTATAAATAAGCCCAAGAAGGGTTGCCGTGCATGAGCAAGATAGGCTCGGCATCTCTTGGCCCTTCATCAATACTGTGAATACGTATTTCACTCCCATCGCTATCGGTAATAGTGGTGTAGTGCGGTTCAAAGTTATAGCCGGGCAAATTGTCAAAACAGCTATCGGGTGTGCGCAATATTTTCATTGATCTATTCCAAGCTTTTACTTAAGCAAAAAGGCCTAACAAAAGTTGTTAGAGCCTATTAACATTCTATTTACTGGGCTTTTTTTTAGCGGTTTGCCGAGAGTAAAACCATTGATACATATCGGGCGATAAACGCTTCAGCCACCACTGTAACCGTGTTGCTTTATGAGGTAACAACATAAATTTATTGACCAGCACTGCATCATAAATAGCGCCGGCAATATCATCGGCGCTCAGTTTTGATTTCGCCATCTCTTTCTTAACCATGGCTTGCTGCACGCCGCCTGACACTTGAATTGATTCGGTTAAATTAGTCGGAAATAATGCTGGGCACACAACCGTTACACCTATGTTTTTATCTTTCAACTCCCAACGAAGTGTTTCAGATAAAGCAATGACGGCCGCCTTGGCCGCATTATAGCTTGCAAGCATTGGCGTCGATGTGATCCCAGCAATCGACGCGATATTAACAATATGACCGCTGCCACGTTTTTTCATAGGGCCGGAAAAAACGTGACATCCTCGTACCACCCCCATCAAATTAATATCGATAATGCGCTGCCACTCCTCCATGCTGACATGATCGATTGGGCCGATACTTGATGCAATGCCTGCGTTATTCACCAGCACATCGACACCACCCCAGCGCTGATCACAAGCCTCATGCAAGGCTTGAATATCTTCGAGCTTCGCCACATCGCATCGCTGAAAAAATGCCGTGCCGCCCAACAATGTAATTTCATCAACCGTTTCTTCGCCACGCTTCTGATTTAAATCGGCCACGGCTATAGACCATCCCGCGCGAGCAAAGCGCAGAGCAGTGGCTTTACCCAAACCGCTACCAGCGCCAGTAATAACGATGCTTTGATTATTGAAATTCCTCACCGATCAAAAGCCTCCGCAAAACGATTTTTCAATCAATAAACGATAAAAAAGCCGAACTAGGAATTACCAACACTTTCACCCCAAACTTCAATATGACCTGCACGCTCAACCCTTCGCTGGGCTTTCATTGTCAACAATTCAGCCAAACCCAAACTATCAAAAAATTCGGTTAGCTCTTTTTGCACATCGGCTGGGAGCTCGGCAAATGTATCCGTAATACGCTGCAACATATACAACCGGTAAGGCATAACCATACCGGTCATGGTGACACCGCGAAAAGAATAGTCCATTGGCATTAAGCTCTTTATGCGCGGTTTAGCCGTCACGCAACTGCCCGCTTCTACCTGCGGATTTTGCGCAAGCCATGTATCAATACTCGACAGGGTCTGACGTATTTCAGGCATATAATCGCGGCCTATCAGCGCCAAAATAGCGTGTAAGCTACTCGGTATTTCATCGTCAGGAAAGTAAGCTGCTTCATAGTTGCCATACTCAGGTGTATCAGCATTTGCGGCGTTCATTCGCTCGGTCCAACGATAAACACGCTGCGCGCTTTGCTTCATAAGCATACCGGGATGCGGGTCACGCGATAAATGGGCGTACAGTGGCGCAAAAAAACCATAGTCAGCAACGCTAGGCAGACCGCCCAACAAATAAGGGTGCTCAGAAAAGTGGGCATTGAGCAGCGATAGCAACTCAAGATACTGGGCTTCTATCGCGGGTATTGTGTCTGAATTAATGCCTAGCAATGGCAAATAAGCCTGCATGGGTCCCATGACTTTTTCAGCAACGTGGGCAACCATGTCCGGTTTAGCTCCGGGAACTGCATGGTCACCAAACTCATAACGAATAAAGTCTTCGTTAACATCAAGATAATTCCAACGATAGTGCATGGCAACTTTAAACAGGCCCTCACTGCCAAAGAGGTCGAGTATGAGTGCAGCAAGGCGCTGTTTAGGCTCGCATGGATAGACCGAAAATTTACCCAAGTTATGATTTTCAAAGTGATCAATAATATCGACGGTATCTTGGACTAATTGACCGTCGGCGTGCTCTAAAACCGGCACAATACCGCGCTTGACTTGCGGATAGATTTTCTCGCGAAAACGCAGATCACCGGGCATGACTTCTTGAAAGGCTATGCAGTGCTTGCGTAAATACGCACGCACCTTGCCCGAATACATTGACATGGGCGCGCCATATAATGTGACGTCGGGAGTCGTTGAATTCGTCATCAGGCCTCTGGCTCGCTAATCAATTGCAGCATTAATTTACCCTGGTTTTCTCCCTGAAAAATCATCTCAACAGCGCGAGGAAACTGATCAATGCCATTAATAATGTGCTCCCGGAACTCTATTTTCCCTTCATTCTGCCAAGTCAGTAAATCAACAAAAGCCTCGGGTATACGATGCATATAATCACGCATGGTAAAACCCTGCATACGTCCACTTTGGGCAATCAACTGAAAATAGTTTCCTGGACCTTCAGGCTTTATGAGGTTTTCATATTGTGAAATGGCACCGCAAAGAACGATGCGTGCAAGACGATTAATTTGCATCAGTACCGCATCAAGCATGTCGCCTCCCACGCCGTCAAAATAAACATCAATGCCGTTTGGCGCAGCCTTTTTAAGAGCGCTGGCTATTTCTTCGTGACGATAATCGATCACCGCATCGACACCTAAGTCTTCACTCAAGTAACGGCATTTTTCTGGCCCACCCGCAATGGCCACCACACGACAGCCCTTGAGCTTTGCGATTTGACACACAATATGACCGACCGCTCCTGCAGCCGATGACACCACTACAGTCTCGCCCGCCTGTGGCTGACCCACGTCTAGTAAACCAAAATAGGCCGTAAAACCAGGCATACCTAAACCACCCATTAAGCTGCTTAGTGGCGCTAAACTCGCGTCGACTTTGCGTAAATGGCGGCTATTAAAAGTGCCATGAGTTTGTATACCGGTAAAACCTGTGCAAAAGTCGCCAACCTGATAGTAATCCGATCGTGAAGCCGTCACTTCAGCCACGCCAAAGCCCCGCATTACTTCGCCAATTTTAACCGGTCGAATGTAACTCCGCTTGTTGGTGATCCAACCCTTCATGGCAGGATCTACGGAAAGAAAATGCATCTTCACCGATATCTCGCCCTCTTCTGGTGGCGGTATCGGATCGTGGGTAAACTGCCAATTTTCAGCGTTAGGTATACCGTCTGCCTCTTGCGCAAAGCGCACTTGCGTAACGGGCTCGCTCATTTATTCTCCTCACCTAGGTACCGGCTACTATTCATCTAATGGACCAAGGCATTAAGCCCTGAAGCCTCATCATTATCAACTCTTGGCACAATATATGTCAATATTGTAAGAGCGATTACTGATCACCTGCGTACTCGTGTAAACTGGCATCTCAAATCACAGATCCTGTTCATATTCTAACGGCGAACATTTAAATGCACGAAGCCTCCCCTTTGATGACCTCCATAGAAGACATTCAGCGTGGCTTTGACGCGCAGGGGTATATCTGTAATACACAAATCGCTACGGCCATATATTTAGCCTGGCATTTACATAAGCCAATATTAGTTGAAGGGCCACCCGGTGTGGGTAAAACAGAACTGGCCAAAACCGTCGCGCACTATTTGAGCCTGCCGCTAATTCGCTTGCAATGTTACGAAGGGCTAGATGAAAGCAAGGCATTATATGAGTGGAAATACGGCAAACAATTGCTCTATACCCAAGTACTAAAAGAAAAGTTGGGCGATATTCTTAACGGAGCTCAGGGTTTAAAAGAGTCGATGTCCCGGCTACACAATTTTGGCGACGTATTCTACTCACCCGAGTTTATCGAACCCAGGCCACTGCTCAAAGCTATGCAAGAACCTAACGGCTCGGTATTGTTGATTGATGAGCTTGACAAAGCCGATTATGAATTTGAATCACTGCTCTTAGAAATCTTGTCGGACTACCAAATTTCAGTACCCGAAATTGGCACGATAGTCGCGCAAGAAAAACCGATCGTCATACTCACCAGTAACAATACGCGAGAGATTAGTGATGCACTCAAACGTCGCTGCCTGCATTTATATATTCCGTTCCCAGATGCAGCACTTGAGCAGCGTATTATCGAGTCGCGCGTACCGGAACTGGGAATCCAACTGCGTGAACAACTGGTCGATTTTATTCAGCAGATTCGACAGCGCGACCTTAAAAAGCTGCCCGCTGTGAGTGAAACGATCGACTGGGCTCGCACCTTATTGTTGTTGCATGCTGACACACTCGATCGAGATATTGTTCGTAACACGCTCAATGTCATTCTTAAATTTCAAGATGACATAGAAAATATCGAAGCTGAACTGCCTGCTCTAATGGCAAAAAAGCGCTCATGAATATTCTCTCTGAATGCTAGTTGATTGCTATGGATAGAAAGCTTGTCGACTTTATACGTGTTCTGCGCAATGCCGATGTACGAGTTTCTACCTCTGAAAGTATTGACGCTATGCACGCCGCCGCGCTCCTTGGCTATCACAACCGTGAACTGCTCAAACAAGCTTTAAGTAGTACTTTGGCAAAATCAGAAGCTGAAAAGGAAAGTTTTAATTATTGCTTTGAGCATTTTTTTAGCGCGGACACCCCAAGCTTATCGCAAGACTCTGTGGAGCAGTGGCCGGCAGCTAATAAAAACGATCTGTCAGCATCAGACGACATGCCAAGTGACACTATTGTTGATAACACAACCTCGTTTGAGCCAGACACATCGCTACAATCGGATACCTCTGAGCACGGCTCACCAGTAGAAGCTTCGTTGGCAAACCTACTAATGGCCAATAATTCCAATGACATTGCTATTGCTATGGCTCAAGCAGGCGAAGCCATCAAAGTAAACAATATGCAGGTATTCACGCAAAAAGGACCCTATAGTTGGCGCATGCTAAAGCAAATGGGAATGGACGAACTACAAGAGACTATTCGCGCACTAGAGCAAAATAAAGATCCGGCTCAGCATAGAATTGCACATGAATTGACTGAACGACTTAATTGGCTACGTGAGCAGGTCCGTGACTTCGTTGAAAAAAAATATTTATTATTTGCCAGCCAATCAAGGCAAAAACTTCGCGAAGAGGTATTAAAAAAAGCACGTCTTTCCAGCCTTGATCGCCTTTACCATCGTGACATGCAGTTACTGGTTAAAAAGATGGCCAAGAAACTGGCCAGCCAGCACGCCCGACGCAAACGTGTATTTAAAAAAGGCCAGCTCAACGCCGGCAAAACTATCGCTCGAAACATCTCGAACGACGGCATTATGTTTGACACACACTGGAAATCAAAACGCCGCGATCGACCTAAGGTTTTTGCTATTTGTGACGTCAGTGGATCGGTTGCATTGTATTCGCGATTTTTATTGATGCTGCTTTATAGCTTACATGAAGTGCTGCCTAAAGTACGCGCCTTTGCATTTTCAAACACGCTGGGTGAAGTGAGTAATGTTTTTGCGCAATATTCAATTGAAAAGGCTATCGAATTAGTCAACGCACAGTGGAGCATGGGTTCCACCGATTATGGCCAGGCCTTCGAAGACTTTTCAAGCCTGTGCCTAGACAGCATTGATAACCATTCAACCATTATTATCTTAGGCGACGCGCGTAATAATTACGGCGATGCCAAGGCTCAATTACTCAAAACGTTGTATGAACGTAGCCAGCGCGTTATATGGATTAACCCCGAATCCAAATCAATGTGGGGCGGCGGCGATTCAGAAATGCCTCGCTATGCCGCCTATTGCCACGATGCCAGTTCATGCAATACGCTGGGACAGTTAGAAAATATTGTTGCGCGACTACTGCGCCAAACCAGCTAATTCAAAGGAAGAAAACAATGACCGATGCGATTAATCTAATGGTTAAAATCGTAGTGTATGCAGGTATAGCCGCAGTACTAATCCATGCGCTGAGAACTTACTTAGCCAGAAAAATATGGCGCGCACAGCCTGGCGAAGTGTTCAATGGCGATTTATTTCAGGTTGGAGAGCATCTCATTTGCTGCCCCGATCGATCGCATTTGCCTGAAGATGCCATAAATCAAACTACGATTGTTTGCTTCCCTGGTTTTCTTGAAGACATACGCTACTTTATTGCCTTGTATCGCGATGTACCGGCACGCATCATCATTTTGAACAACGGCAATTATCAGAACCCCTTCACCGACGACACGGCGGTGACCAAGCCTGCGTGGGTAGCCTCCAACCCCTATCCGCTTGGCACCATTGCACACGATGCCTATTGCCTCAATCTGGTGCTCGAAAATATGACCAGCAAAGAACGCGTAGTTTTACACGGGCATTCTAGAGGCGGCTCGGTAGTGCTTGAGGCGGGCCACCAAAAGCCTGATCGTGCTAGCAACACAGAAGCACTGTTAGAAGCTGCTGTCGTGCCACAGGGGCGCCTCGTGAATAAAGGTGAAAGCCTGTTACAGCCAGTAGGGTTTTATTTAATGCCGCTGATACTATCGTTACTGCGCATTCTGCCTGAGTCGATGAGACTTAAATCACCCATGATGTGGGTCACTAATGCGGCCAAAAATAAACATGTCGCGGCGATTCCTTTTACACCTAAACAATATGCCACTGCGCAAATCAACCTTGCTGATATCCTCCGATTTCATAGCGACGCGAGTTGCGATTATTACGCTAATTTTAAAGGCACAACTTTGTTCGTAGGTGAGCGCGATAGCGTGTTATCTCGCTCCGGAATGCTCGAAAGTGCCAAGCAATCATCGGCAGTTGACGTGATTGAAACACAGGGCACTGATCACTTTATTAGCTTAGAACGGCCCGACATTATTCGAGCCTTTTTCTCGTAAGCCCATCCGCAGTTGCTAGTAGCCGAGGCGCGGGTATTGAGGTAGAACTTCCTTTATGTTTAAATTGTCAGTATTACTGCCAATTCAATGAGCGTCAATATGACCCAGCAATTTCAAGACCAAGGCGGCCCTGCTTCCATGAGCCCCACACCTCTTTTGCGCTGGCTTCAATCAAAGGTGATGACCCACCTAATGCGCCCAAAGCAATTACAAAAGCAACGCAACGACGTCGAGCATCGGCGCATTAAGGATAAGCAGCCTCATGTGGTTGAATATTTTCATCAAATAGACGATGGCTATAGCCACTTAGCCGTGCAACTATTAAAACCCCTAGCCGCACGCTATGCGATTGATTTACGCTGCCATTTAGTGACCGGCCCCACCGGCAATAATTCGGTAGAACCCGAGCTATTACTGCAGCTGTCGCGCACCGACGCCGCTCAAATAGCGCCCTTTTACGGGCTCAATTTCCCCTCGCAAGCCGCTTCAGCTCCGCACGCCGAACTTGTTCAACTGGCATCATCTATTTTAGCCGCGCAAGACACCCAACAATGGCCTGAGTGTGCTGCAGAGGTTAGTCTCAGCCTATGGGCCAATGATGAAACCCGATTACAAGCACTTGCTCAGAGCCATGGCTGTGCATCGGCGAGCCAGCTATCCGCATGCATTGCAAGCGGCAACGCGCGACGCGACCAACTTAAACACTATTCGGGTGCTATGTTTTACTACGGTAAAGAATGGTACTGGGGCGTAGACCGCCTTTATCATTTAGAAAAGCGCTTGGCGCAGCTCGGCGTTTGCCAAGAAGCATCTAATGGCAGTCATAGCCACACAGAACAATTGTTAGCCCCGCGACCACTGCTCAACCTGGGCACCCTAAAAGATAATGGCAGCCTTACGCTTGAAATCTACCCCTCCCTGCGCAGCCCCTATACCGCCATAAGCTTCGATCGCGCCGTCAAACTCGCCGAGGATACCGGCGTTAAGTTAGTTGTGCGGCCTGTTTTACCTATGGTCATGCGTGGTGTGCCCGCCACGCGGCAAAAGGGCATGTATATTTTTTCAGATACCGCCCGCGAAGCGCGAGAAGCCCACGTACCGTATGGTGATTTTTATGATCCAATTGGCGAGCCCGTGCGGCGCTGCTATTCGCTTTATCCATGGGCCTGCGAACAAGGCAAAGGTAATGAGTTACTGTCGAGCTTTTTACGCGCCGCTTTTGTCGAAGGCATTAACACCAACAATGACAAAGGCTTAAAAAAAGTTGTCACCCATGCCGGGCTTGACTGGAGCCTAGCCAAAGAGCACCTTGGCCAGCCTGATTGGCAAACGCTGGTGGAGAACAATCGGCTTGCTATGTACAACGCCGGTCTTTGGGGTGTTCCCAGCCTTCGCCTGCTCGATGAAAATGGTCATCAAGTACTCGCTCTGTGGGGGCAAGATCGACTGTGGCTGTTTGCGTTTGAAATTCAACGCCTGCTTGCCGCCCGCAAGGAAAACACTCAATCCACGTAACAATCAAGGTTTGACAATGAAACTATATCAATCACCTAGTCCTAATGCGCGACGCGTACATATTTTTATGGCTGAAAAAGGCATCGACTGTGAACGTATCAATATCGACATTCGCAGCGGCGAAAACATTAGCGCGCCGTATTTAGCTAAAAACCCAGGCGGCGGTGTACCTATGCTAGAACTAGACGATGGCACTTGTATTGGCGAGTCTGTTGCTATTTGTCGCTACCTAGAGGGCATCCACCCCGAACCTAATCTGTTAGGCAGTACCGCACTGAGCAGCGCCCAAATAGAAATGTGGCAGCGTCGGGCTGAGCAGAAGTTTTTTTTCGAGGTGGCAGGTGCCTTTCGCAATATCACCGGATTTTTTAAGGACCGCGAAACGTGCGTTAAAGAATGGGGCCAGGTTTGCGCAAAAAAAGCAACGGCTTCATTAGCTATGTTCGAAAAGCAATTGGCCAGTCATAGCTACTTAGCTGGCGACACATTCAGCATAGCCGATATCACTTTGGTGGCAGCGCTCGACTTTGCCAAGCAAATTAAAGTGGTTGAAATCCCTAAGCTTGATCATATTGAACGTTGGTATGGTGAAGTTAACGAACGACCGAGTATGAGTGCCACCTAAGCCTTTATAGCCACGCGCGCTCACTCAGCGCGCGTGATTTAATGATTAGCTCTTAAGCTAGCGTGAGCACTTCGCGTAAAAATTGCGCGAAGTCAGCTCGAAACTTGCGTGCCACCGCTGTGCGTGGCGCCACGGCTTCAAACCCATGGGGCGCCATCGGCACACTCACCAGTTGGCAAGACACCCCCGCCTGTTGCAAACGCGCTGCATACTCGCAGTTTTCTGGATAAAATAAATCGATCTCGCCCACACCGATCCATGCAGTCGGTAAATCTGTTAAATCGATCTGTCGTGCTGCTGAGGAATAAGCTGGAAGATCAGCCGCACCGGGCGCCTGGCCGAGATACCATGACCAACCAGCTCGATTGCAACGGTTATTCCACATCGGATGCTTTAAAGCATCTAACTCTTGCCGCGCCGCTGTTCGATCATCGAGCATGGGGTACACCAACGCTTGTGCCGCTGGCTGTATGCCGCCCTCAGCTGCTAGTTGCTGCACCAGGCTGGCAGCTAGGCCACCCCCCGCACTTTGTCCCGAGACCGCAATACGTTCGGGGTCAACGCCTAACGTTAGCGCTGAGGCCTGAAACCAATACCAAGCCGAAACACAATCATCCAGCGCACTAGGAAAACGATGCCTAGGCGCTAAGCGATAATCAACTGACACAACCACTAAATTTAAATCTCGTGCATAGAGCGAACAATCACGATCGTTCATATCGACACTACCTGCAATCAAGCCGCCGCCATGAATCCACAATAGACCGGCACCCGATAATTCGCCACATGGACGATAAATACGCACAGACGCCGAACCAATTACTTGATTGGTAATGGTCACGCCATCTACAGGTTTTGGGCTTTTAATCACGTATTTTGCCAAACGATTAAACAACCCGAGAAATAAACGGTTATGCATTGGT
>Ga0075467_10000089_pt1 | contig 59760 bp, 59 predicted proteins | sample DEB08_DNA_9_FD_75067 | JGI IMG/M metagenome (GOLD analysis project Ga0075467, IMG submission 75067) | Aqueous microbial communities from the Delaware River and Bay under freshwater to marine salinity gradient to study organic matter... | ecosystem: Environmental > Aquatic > Marine > Coastal ... | reverse complement strand
TATGATTTAAAATTTACTCATAAAAGTAGTAGTTCTAACACAAAAGCTATTACTAAAGATATAATTGAGAAGATTAAACAGCTAGATATTGAGAATATTATAGTTAGATATACAGACTCTAAGATTACTACCCAAAAGGCTTTAAAATGTCCTTTACATAATGACTCTAGAGCAAGTTTTCAAATATATAAACATACTAATTCATTTTACTGTTATGGATGTAGTGTTTGATGAACTCCTATAGAGTTCACAGCTAAACTTTTTAATCTAACAAATAAAGAAGCTATAGCTAAATTAAAAACAGATTTTTTATACTTATAACCAATAACAATATGACTTCATTTATTGATGAAATAAAAGACGAATCATCGAACGAATTAGATTCATACTTTGATGAAAATACTCCCGAAGAGAAGGAAGAAGAGAATAAAAAATCATCTAACAAGATCTTAATATCTTATAGTGATGATAAAAAACTTATTGATACACTATTTGATTGAGATAAAACTCAATTTGTAGAATATAACAGACTATCAAATAGTGTATCCCTGAAAGAAAAAATAAAAATAAAGAATATTTTATATTCACCATTAAGCCCAAATTCTTGATTTATATCTAATTGACTCATACTCTTTTCTTGAAGTGTGGAAGAATATGGCTCAAAAAGAGAGCTTATTAATGAAATAAGAGCTTTTATCCATAAATATGTGGATATACAAGAAGAGTTAGAAATAGTATGTGTATATTACATTATCATGACTTACTTCTTTGAGAGATTCACAGAAGTTCCATATCTGAGAGTGATTTGAGATTATTGAAGTTGAAAGAGTAGATTTTTAAAGACTATATGATGACTCTGTTATAATCCTATTATTGTAAACTGATGACTCAGCTCCTCTGCTTTGTTTAGAATACTTGATATGGTTAAATGAACTTTAGTATTTGATGAGGCTGATTTGAAGCAATCGGATACTACAAATGAAGTAGTAAAAATACTTAATAATGGTTATCAAAAATGACAATCAATTATTAGGGCTGATTGAAATAAGTTCGAAGTTAATTCATATAGCGTATTTTGACCTAAGGTGATTTGAAGTAGGGAAGACTTTAAGGATAAAGCTCTAGAGAGTAGATGCATCACATTTATTATGAAGCGAACTACTCGAACTGATATAAAAAGAAACTTGGATGATGATTTTGAAAAAGAATCTTTAATTTTAAGAAACAAACTAATAAATTATAAGTACAAAAACTATGATGAGGTTATTTTAAAAGAAGAGATTGTAGAATGATTAGAGCCAAGACTGAATCAGATTATAAATCCTATATTGAGTGTGATAGATAATGAAGATGACAAGACTATAGTTATTATGAATGCTCTTAACTATCAAGATGAACTAAAAAAAGATAGGTTCTTATCTATGGAATGACAAATTTTTCAAGTGATTAATGAGTTATATAAAGACAACGACTCTATTACTTATTCTAGTATTTTGAAAGAACTAAGCATAGATTACAAATTACATCCCCGAAGATTAGGTTCTATATTAAAAAACCATTGAATAATTGCCTATAGAACTAACAAATGATTTAAAATTGATCTAGGTAAGAATAAACATGTTTTAGATAAACATTATAAGGGATATTCTATTATTAATAACTAAAATTATGACAAAAAAAATTTATGTAATGCATTGATGTAAATGTATTAACACAAGGAAACCCAAGAAAGAAAAAAGTATCGTTGATATTTATTTATGTAAAAAATGTACTAATTACTCATTTGATTATACGGAATACGATACATAAAATCCTACACTTTATTCACTTCGTTCACAAACTGGGGATTGAAAGGGGATTAGAGGAAAAAAGAAGAGGTGTAGGTATGCTTTAGCACCCTACCTATTCTTTTCCTATCTCCCTTTCTTGACCAGTGTGAATGACGTGTACTTAGTGAATATCCTTACCATTAATAACTTCAATCATATTTAGAAAAGTAAATAGCATTAAGAATATTCTTATACAATTTTCTTTTGTATACATATCTTCTGTATATTTTCAATGAGATTGGGCATGCCTTGATATAAATGATTCTGATAATGAATCAGTCCATTTATTAAAACTTTCGAAAAATCCAGTTTTATTATTAAAAAATTTGGTAAAAGTTTCAATAATGTCATTTAGTACTTTTGCTTTATTCTTATCTTTAAACATTTTTTCAATCTCAAGGTATGATTTTTTTCAGTTTGTCTTATCTTTTTTATCCTTTTCTATAAATAAGAACTCTCTTAATATTCATTCAACTTGAGGAATTAGTATAGAAATACATGATGCAAATCTTTCATTTTCATAGTTATTAATAGCCTCTGTTAATAAAACTTTTCTTTCATTGAATATTTTATTTTTAAACCAAGATTCTTTCATTTGCTTTACCAGTACCTCATCAAAAAATATATTTAATTCTTCAGCAAAGTTATTAAAGTTATTTTTAGGATTTAATAAAATGTTTGTTGGGAATGGTGTAATAGATGGTGTGATAAAATAATTTTCTTCAATCAATTTATTTATTACTTTTTCATCTAATGATTGTATTATTCTTTCTGTAAAAACTAAATTATAATAATTTGCAATATGTTTAGAACCAGAGTGTTCATAATCATCTATTTCTTCTTGTTTGAATGAGTTTGGTGAAAAATCAAATATTGTAGAGTAATTAACTCATGTATGATAAAAAAATATATATGCAACTTTTATGTCATTATGAGTAGGGAATTTCACAGCAGTCATTTTTTTTATATCGTACAAATACACATCTTGTCACTTTTTAAAATTTGAAGTATCGGATTGGATAATCCAAGAAATATCATTATTAAAACTAATAACTGCTTTTTCATCTTTTGGTAGCTTTATCAAACATTGATATATCTTAAAATTTGAATCAATTTTTCATTGTTCTTTTAGTAAATCACATTCTTCTTGAATGTATTTATCAGTCAATTCTCGTATATTCATAGAGTATTTATTTAACATTTTTTATCATATAAAAACATTTTACATTGAAACAATTCAATGTAAAGATATAATCTTACTAATTAACCAATTTCCATTATGAAAAAAACAGCATTATATATTCGAGTTTCTACAGAAGAGCAGGTTATTCATTGAAACTGAATAGAATCTCAGAAACAGGCACTGTTATCTTATGTAACATCACAATGATTTCAGTTAAATGAAGATCATATCTTTGTTGATGAATGAAAGAGTGGAGCTAAAAAGGAGAATAGACCAGCACTATATGATTTATTTCAATCAGCTAAAAATAAAGAATTTGATGTAGTTTTAGTATGGAAAATAGATAGATTTTTCAGAAAAACATCATATTTATTAGAGTGAATTGAAGCTTTAGATAATATGTGAATTTGATTTATCTCTACTACTCAAAATATTGATACTACTAGTACTACTTGAAAACTAACTCTTACTATCTTGGGTTGAATAGCAGAAATGGAGAGAGAAAACATTAAAGAGAGGACTCAAAGCGGAATACTTATAAGTATGAAAAAATGAAAACTATGAAGATGAAGACCAGTTTATTGATATAGAAGAGATGAAAACGGATACCTGACTATAGATAAAGAAGAGGCTAGAGTTATAAAAATGGTTTATAGTATGCTGAATAAAGATGGTTTTAATATCTTTCAAATAGCAGAAAAGCTTAATAATATGAATATAGAAACTTCTTGTGGTAAATGAGAATATTGAAAAAGAAGAAAACAATGACTAAAACATAAGAATTTCTGGCATAGGTCTACTATTCATAATATACTCAGAAATGAGATTTATAGTTGAGTATTTATACAAAACAGATTCACGAAAGACACCATTACTAATAAGAGAATAGAAAAGCCAAAAGAAGAATGGATTATATGAGAGAGTCCAAAGATTGTTACTAAAAAGACATTTGAAAAAGCTAAGATTCAATTAGAAAAAAACTTAAAGTTTTCAAATAAAAATACTACAAAGTGAGAAACTTATATGTTAGCTAAACTTATAAGGTGTTGAATTAGTTGATTTAAGTATATTTGATATAAAAATTGAAAACATATCAAGAACTATAGATTATCAGTTAATAAAGTTAAGGGAGTTAATACCGATAATATTAAATATAAGTGAATCTCAGCCTTGAAACTAGAAACTGCTGTATGGAATAGATTAAAAGAAGTTTTGGAAAACCCTAATATTCTCCAAAAAGAACTCATTAAAATGAGTAAAACTTGAAAGAATGAAGAAAAGGAGATTAGAAGGAAGATATCTATACTAGATGAAAACCTTGAAAAGGTAGTTGATAATACAAAATGACTGTTCAAGCTAGTGAGTGGACTTGATAATGAGAGTATTGAATTAGTGCAAAAGGAGATTAGCGAGAACAAGTTCAAAACAGAGGAAATTAGAAAGGAAAAGCTATTACTAGAACAAGAGTTGTCTTGAAATACTCAGATTAAAGATAAAGTAGATAATTTTTCAATTATCTCAGGTATTATAAATGAAAACCTTGATAACTTAGATTATGAAACTAAGGCTGAATTATGTAAGTTATTGATCAAAGAGATAGTGCTTGATTGATCTAGTGTTACTATCAATTTATTAGTACCAATCAGCCCTAAAAATAAACTACTCCTTAAAACAGATGTAGTGAAAGACTTCTTTAATGAAAATAAAGAGTTTATGACTACTAAGGCAAAAAACCTAAAAAATAATTTTGATGTATGATTAGATATGATCACTAACTTACGTACATATTTCTACCAAAGTATTTCACAAAATAAAAACTCTTAAGAATTTATTCTTAAGAGTTTTTATTTTGTGAAATCTAATATAGTTTATTCTCATATATCATCTATGTTCTGATATGTTTTGATTTCTATATATTGAATCATATCTTGCACTCTTTGTTTTCGTGCCTCATCTATATTCATCTTATCAAGTCTTTCTTGAGCAGAGTGTATTTGAAGTAGTAATTTATTTAATTTTTCTTCTCGTTGCTGATTATCTCATGTATTATATTTATGTTCAAATGTATTCATTACATTTTGAGCTTTATTATAATCATTTTTTCTCATTTTTTGTTCAAGATTTCATAACTCATCCATGAGTTGTATTTTATATTCCAATCGAGTTTTTAAATATTCATTTACATTACGTTGCGTTTCAGTCGGTGAGTTATCTTGATCGATTTGATGTATCGTGTCTTGATATCTATCTCTCAGAGGCACATCAACTCTATCTTGATCTCTGAGCTTATTCATAGTTTGGATAGCAGTAGTTATGTCATCCTGGTGAATTTTTTCTTGTAGTTTAATGATATCACCCTGCATACTTTGTGCAGAATTTCATCATCAATTAGGTTCAGTATTTGATCATTTTGTTGTTACATTACTGTTACTATTTCCACTACTTCAACTTGATTTTTTTGCCTCAATATTATAAAATGTAGCAGAGAACATAATCGTTACTAAAGTAAGCATAGCTAAAAAATTATTTTTCTTCATAATATATAAATTAAAAAATAAATATTTTCGTATCGGTAAAATAAAATTTATTATAGTTTTTTCGAATATTAATAAATTTTTATCTTATGTCTCTATTTCATACTATTCTTTTTCTCTTAAATGTAAAGAATGACAAGATAATTTTTTTATTACTCTAATAATTCTAAAATAGATTTTTCCATATCTTCAGGTTTTGTAGTTGGTGCAAAACGAATTACTTGAGTTCAGTCCTTTGAAATAAGAAATTTTGTGAAGTTCCATTTAATTCTTGATCCGAAGAATGAAAATTTTTGTTTTTTGAGATATTTAAATACAGGATGAGTGGTTTCTCAGTTTACGTCTACTTGTTTAAAGATAGGGAAGCTTACTCAGTAATTAAGAAGACAAGCTGATTTTGTTTTTTCGTCTGGTTCTTGGTTGGCAAACTGATTGCATGGGAAACCGAGTATAACGAGTCAGCTATCTTTGTATTTTTGATGCAGTGCGTCGAGTCATTCGTACTGGGGAGTCAGTCAACATTTACTGGCTGTGTTTACTATAAGTACGAGTTTATTTTTATAATCTGAAAAATTGATTGTTTTTCCAGATGAGAGTTCTGCCTGTAGATCGTAAAATGTACTCATAGTTTTTGAAGGTTAAATATTTAGTTTCTATTTTATAGAAAAACCATAAGAACAAAACTTAAAATAAATAAAAAACACAAGAATATATAATTCTTGTGTTTTTTATTTATTGAAAAAGGGGATAAGCTATTACGCTTCTTCTCTATCTTCAGCGTAATCAACTTTTAGAGCTCGACCTTCTAGATCAGCACCATCAGTTGCTTCTTTAGCTTTTACAGCGTCTTCAAGAACTTCAAATTCAACGAATCCGAATCCTCTAGATCTTCCAGTTTCTCGATCCATAACTACTTTAGCGTAAGCCACTTCTCCGTACTCTTTGAAGTAATCTTTTAGGTCTTGCCAAGCAAAAGCCCAAGGGATTCCCCCAACGAATAGTTTTTTAGTTTCCATATTTATAAAGGTAACATGTATAAAATATGAGAAGAAAAGAGTTTGAATATAACCGAAAACCCGAAAATACCACCCATCAATTTAATCTCGCCGGAGAGAATACCCAATAACAGCCAAAATACAAGTTTTTTGTTTTACTTCATAAAAATAATTGCAAATAAAAAAATATCTATATAATCTTTGACGATTTATATATAACCAAAACACACAATGGAAACTACACTGATACTATTAAAACCTGATACGGTTGAACGAAGCCTAGTTGGACAAGTTATTGCTCGAATTGAAGCAAAAGGTCTTAAAATTGCTGGACTAAAAATGATGCAGCTTGATGACGCTATTATCAACGAACACTATGACTTTCTTATGGATAAACCTTTTTTCCCAGGAATTAAAGCATACATGACTCGAACTCCTGTAGTTGCTCTGGCTGTATCTGGTACAAGCGCTATTAAAACAATTCGAAGCCTGACTGGTGCAACAGACCCACAAGAAGCACTTCCTGGTTCAATCCGAGGAGACTTTGGTCTTACTATCGAAGGCAATATTATTCACGCTTCTGATTCTCCAGAAACAGCTGAAATCGAACTAAAAAGATTCTTTGGTGGAAAAGACGTATTTGACTACAAAAAAATATCTGACGATGTTTTATAGGCAATTGCTAAAATAATAAAAAAATAGTATAATGGTTTCATTATACTATTTTTTTATTCACACAGATGACAGATCAACAAACTATAGCACTCGGGAAGCGTATTATTATTTTGGCGGGAACTATTAAAAAAACAAAAAAGTGAGAAGAGGAAAAGATTTTTCAAGAACTTAAAGATTATAAAACCCAGCTAGAGAAATCTCCATGAAAGTATACTGACTCGGTTCTCAAGTTTTTAGAAGATATGATCAGTGACATTGTAGAGTGAAGAGAGATAGAGATATGATGAATTAAAAATGATAACTATATTGAATCACTGTTTATAGCTCAGAGTGAAAGCAGTCTCTATAACAGCTTAGTATCCCAAGAGCTGTATGCTAAGGTTATAAGTAATCTACAATCAAAAAAAATATCTCCTAAAAATCTAGCCAGAGACATTAAGCTCTTGCGAGAAAATTTTGATACCCTGTATGCTCAGATTTCTAGTGAAAATATAGCTCAGTATTTTCTGATATTTACCACGCTTCCTATTTCTCACCCAGGACGATGACTAAAAAATATATTTAGGCTATTAGAGCAAAACCATATTTCAGATAACAGTGATGATATAACCTATATGTATACTAAAATATCTGAGCTAAAAGCAGTCATTAAGCAGCAGGGAATAAAGCACTATAAAAATAGTAGCTTTGAGTATAAGTATTTAACTTTTAATATAGAAAAAAACACTATTTCAAACAGTGTGAGCGATGCGAGTATAGACCTCTACCGATCATGAAATTCAAAACTTGAGTATAAAGCCTTGCTACAAAGACTCTAGCAGATATAAAAAAGACTCTCGAATTAATGCGAGAGTCTTTTTTAGTATTTATTGTAATTGACTACATGAGATCACTTCCTGCGATAAGTTTTTCCATTTTTTGGCTTGGTGTACCTTCAAGATTTTCATTGAGGTAGATCAATTTAGAATTACCTTCTGATCCAATAGATCAAAGCGTTTCTATTCTAGATGAATCAAGGAGGAATTGAAGAACTTTTTCAGCATTGAGACTATCATCGGTTTGTTTAATTAAATCAACTGACTCCTTAAACCCTTCTGCAATTTTCATTCGTTGACCTGCCATACCTTCACCGAGCAGTATCTTAGATTCTTTTTCAGCTTCTGCTTCTTTTACCGTCATTATTTTTTGTGCTTCAGCTTCATTAAGTGCTGCTTCTTTAAATTTTTGAGTTTCTACTATTTTATTCATAGCAAGCATAACTGTGCTATCTAGCTTCACATCTCGTACTTGAATTGAATCAAGAGTAAAACCAAAAGTAGCGAGTTTTATTCTTAGTCTTTCTTCGATAGCGCTCCCCAGTTCTTCTCTCTTTGAGAAAATCTCTTTGTGAGTAAAAGCTACTATCATACCTCGAAGTTGTTCATCTATGGTTGATCGCATCATAGTTTTTGGATCATCGATAGAGTAGATTGATTTATATACTGACCCACCAGTAGTATTATCATTATTATCAGATACATAGTAGATAACATTGAGACCAATATAGGCTGTTACATTATCTTTTGTCACTCCTTCAACCTCAACTGGAAAGTTTCGTCGGTAGAGTACTTGGTTTTTTGTCCATTCTAGAAATGGAATAATGAAATGGAACCCTGGTCGGAGTATTCGGTTAAATTTACCTAAAAACTCTACTGTTTTAACAGTATTAGGTGATACTATTCGTATAGAGAGCATTATTAAGACAACGTCTGTAATAAGTGCTGGTAATAACCCACTCCAATCAAGTCCTCCAATTAAAACGACAGGAATGATTATAAGTAATAAGGGAACAATAAATCTGAGCATATATAACTAGATTAATAAATAAGATAGCTCTAATTTTAAGAATTTTTAATGTATTGTAAATAAAATTTTTAATAATCCTTTACCCTATCGGGAGTTTCCTTTTAAAAGGAAACATAAATTGATAGATCATTCCAATAGAATTGCTTCCTTTTGAAAGGAAACTGTGCGAAGCACTGAAGGATTATCTTACTTAATTCATATTGAGTCACCCCATGTAGGCAAGACCTATGGCATCTGCTGCGTCATCTGGTTTTGGTATTTCTTCGAGCCTGAATATCATTTTAATAGCATTTTGAAGTTGAATCTTGCTTGATCTCCCGTTTCCAGTGATAGCTTTTTTAACCTGCAGGGGGGTGTATTCTTGGTAGACCACGCTAGCTTTCATGCATTCATACATCATGACTCATCTGGCATGCGAGACATCTATTCCAGTAGTGATATTGGTATTAAAAAAGAGCTTTTCAATACTGACAAGATCAGGAGAATACTTGTCTAATAGAGCTTGAAAATCTGTTCCAATCTCGAGCAGCTTTATCCCAAGTGCTACTTTTGGTGTTGTTGAGAGGACTCAGTAGTCGAGTATGCTATAGTTCTGCCCAAGCTTTTCTACTATAGCAAAGCCCGTTGTAGTAGTTCCGGGATCGATTCAGAGTATAATTGACATTATTTAGTATTCTTAGGTTAATATATTTGACATAAATATTAAAATATGTTTTAATATAAGAGTAGTTAAGGTAACATATTAAATTAGACCTCCTTACACTACATCTGTTTATGTACTTAATTATTTCTTAAAATTGTTTACTATGATAATATAATTTTATGCAACAAGACAAAAAAAACAAGAGGAAATCTAGAAAGAACTTTATGGTAGATAATCGACTCGTCGATGTAATTGCTCACTCTCAGCAACTTACAGAAAGCGAAAAGTTATTGTTCCTGAAATACGCAGGCTACTACACAGCTTCTGAAAAGAAAGAACTCATGGAATTAATCTAGTGATTAATTAAGAAATAAATAAAAAATACTCTCACTGAAAAGTAAGAGTATTTTTTTATTGTTAACATAAGATACTGTAAGATAGAGTTCATCGTTGACTATATCTTATGATCAAAAAACTGCTCTAAATCAAGTCGTTCATGATCGAGTCTGAATAGTTTTCCGTTTTCTTTGATTTTTTTGAGAACTCAATCTACTATTTTTGCTGAAACGTTTTCTCAGTAGATATTTTGCTTTCGCATGTTTGGATTATCTATCGCTCACGCAGCAATATCTGCGATGAGGTTTGCGTTTACTGGAGGCGCTATGATATTAGCTCATTCTAGGATAGTTTCTGTTCTATCTGATCCAAACCGAACAGTAATACAGGGAGTTCATACGATATTAGCTTCTTCTTGCATACTTCATGAATCTGTCATAACAGCTCAAGCCTTGGTCATCATGTCCATAACTTCACTGTGGTGAGCGAGGGCAGGACCATAGGCAAAGTTTTTTGAATATTTTTTCTGGAGTGCCTCAATATCTGCTCGGAGTCAGTAGTTATCTATAGCCCATTCAGATGCATAAAGACCAAGGAAACAGACATAGTGTCCGTCTTGGATGAGTTTTTTAATACCGTTATAAATAGCAAGAAATCGTTCCTTAGTTTCACAGTTTTCTCGCCGGTGAATAGTGATAAACACAAAAGGTTTTCATTTCATATTTGGATAAGCCTCAAATGCCTTTGATTGTGGTATTTTTTCGAGTGATAACTTAATAGTATCTACCACCGTATTTCCAGTTACTTCTATGTTTTCTCTTGGAAATCATTCTGATATGAGAGTATATTTATAGAGATCTACGGGTACGGCAAAGTATCCAGTTGAAGGTTCTATACTTCTGGTATCAAATTGCTCTGGATATGGCTCTATGCTTCATAGCTCATACTGACCAATATCTTGGAGTGATGTATAATATTTCTCCCAGTTAAATTTTCACGCCTCATAGTTTGAAAATAGTTTGTGATAGAATTGCTTACTTGGTGTGTATGTTCTGATCCCAGCTTCTACGTGCACTACAGCAAATTTATTCAAGAAAGCCGCCTTGTCAGCCGTAGTAGCGGTCATAGTATCACCATGCACATAAGGGATAGGTATTTTTTTATAGTGTGTTGAGAGTTCGACTAAAAAATTTCATAGCCGAGAGATGATCATAGAAAATTTTTCATGCAATAACCCATGAATGTTTAGGTTTATATCAACATCCATACTAAATTCTTCGAGTACTCATTGACTCAGGTTATAGTCATAATGCTGACCTGTATGAACCAGTATTACTAATTCTCATCGTTTTTTTAACTCTAAATACAAAGGAGCCTGCTTAATAATATCAGGTTTGGTAGCGATCATTATGATATGCGCGTATTTTGAAGGACTATTTTGAATATCTTGCCAAAATTTATCTCTTATTTCGACTTGTTGCTCTACTGACATATATTTTTATTAAAATTATTTCTTAAATATTGTATGAAATATGAAAAAAAATGAAAAAGATTATTTAAAATAATATCCTAATCAAATCATTCCGATAACGATAAATGCGAGTATGATTTGTTTTTTTGAAGGAGAGTCATTGAGTGTTATTTTCATAGAGATAATATTAAATGCTATACTTACAAATCATAGCAAGCTTGCTATGATTATTCAAGCGCTTTCTATTATAAATAGTGAAAGTATCATATGAACTTGTCATAGTGCAGTTGAAAGTATTCTGTGTTTATAAAATATTTTTGACTGACGTATAAGAGGACGAAGGGAGTCTTTTGAGTACCAAATAAACATTAAAATGAACAACCATTCAAATATTGTATTTGTAATTCAAAAAGTAATAGGTTGGTATGAGAGTAATATGTATCAAGTAAGTATACCAAGTAAGGCAGAAAAAAATCTTTGCAATATATATAATGCTATTGTTTTGGGGATCTTAATATTTTTGAAATCTATTGTAAATATTGCTATTATACAAATAGTTAAAAATATAATAACCAGTGTTGGAACACTGGTTTCTTTTCATTCAATTCATTGGTATAAAAAGAATCAAAATATAATAATAAAAATTTTATCTATATTTCAATAGGGAAGCAGCTCTGATAATTTAGTTGTCTTGTATATATGCAAGCCAAGTAATGTGTAGGCATTTTTTAGGACAGCCAGTCACATGATTGCAAATAAGATTGGATAGTTCGTAAAGATGTCTGATTGAAATCCGAAATAAAGCGCACATAAACAAAAAGTAAAAAAATTGAGTACATAAGTGATTGTTTTAAATACACTGTTTGGGATATTTTTTCATAGATTGAGAGCCCTTTTATAGTGAGATGTAGCAAATGAATCAAAAGCTGTTGCAGTGATTCAACCCAGTATAGTAAACATGTTTTTAAATTATTTGAAGTAATATCCTATTCAAATCATGAAAATTACAATAAAAGCAAGTATGATTTGTTTTTTTGTGGGTGTATCATTGAGCATGAGCTTCATAGCCAAGATATTGAAGACAACACTTATAAATCCTAAGAGGCTAGCTATAACTATTCAAAGACTCTCTATGAGAAATAGTCATATAATGAAGTTAGCTTGTCACATAGCTATAGCACTAAATCTATATTTATAAAAAGATTTAGATTGTTGTAACATTACTCATAGTTTATTCTTTCAATATATACTTATTGATATCAGTAAGATGATTTCCAATATACTATGCGTGAACCCATACGTAATAGTGGTATATTGTATAAGTATATATCAGATTATTAGCGTTGTAAGTGCTCACAATAGTCTGTTTACTATAAATAATCCCACACTCTTAGATATCTTTATATTTTTGAAATCTATCGTAAATACAGCAATAATAAGTAATGTTGCGATAGTAATGACAAGTGTCGCAGTACTTGTCTCTTTTCATAGAACTCACTGGTATAAGAAAAATCAGAATATTATAATGAATAATTTATCTATGTTTCAATAAGGGAGTAGCTCAGATAGTTTTGTAACTTTGTATACACGAAGTCAGATAAGTTGATTTATGGTTGAGATTATAGCAATGAATAATATTAGCGAGATAGCTTTTACGTCACTGAATAATTGATTTTGGAATCATAGAAATTGAATAAGTATGACGAAAATAATTATTCCACAGCTGGGCGCAAATGCTTTGAATAGACTATTAGGTATATTTTTTCATAATCCTAAAGCTTTTTTATAAGGAGGTGTTCAAAAACTCCCCAAGGCAGTTGCTATAATTCACCATAATATTGGTAACATATGTCGAAGTATTAAAAAAGCTCTTTGAAGAATTTCACTATTTTTTTCCAGAGTGACAGTTTTGTACTTGGATTTTTTGTTTCTTCTATATCTTCGAGGTGATCCTTCATATCAATATGATTTTCTTGGATAGATATAAGTTTTTTATCAAGCATAGCCATATATCCAGAGAAGATGTTGAGTCCCATATTTCCATCCCCTCCTGTTGCTTGTTGCGCTAATAAACCAAGAGCAGTATCTATTTTTGTGATTACTTGGGTTCTTGTTATGTCGTTTACGAGAGCATCATGGTATTGTTGCTTAGTTACTCTAAATTCGACAGGGAGATATTTATCTACTCCTTCCATATTTTCTATTTCATCTATCTTTTCGAGAATGTCTTCAATATCATCGTGATTAAGTTCTTCACCATCGATAGCTTTTCAAATATGTTCAACATCTGCAATATCTAGATCTATATCATGATTATCAAGAAGATCATGTAGCTTCATGAGAGCCTCATCAGCCTTGATATGTTCTCGCACTTCTCCTTTTTTCTTTTGCTGATCTAAAAGAGCTTTCTTTTCAGATATTTTCTGTTTTTCAGTTTTTTCTAATTTTTTCTTTTCGTTTTCCGATTGTTGTCCTGCTTCTACAGCCATAGTATATAAAAGTTAATAAGTATTATTTAAAGTAAAATCATAGTCCCACAAGTCCACTCACAATTATGGTAAGTATAATATCTTTTTTAGTGGGTATGTCTTTGAGTATAAAGTATCATAATCCCAGTGTGACTGCTATAGCCAAGAATCATATGAGAGTAGATACAGAGAGCCCCAATTCTTTCACTACTACCAAACTAATAAACCATGCTATCCAACCGAGAGATCCCGATAATATACTATTTTGATAGTAGGCTGCTGAGAGCTCTTTATATTGTCATATCTTACCCATAACAAGACATATAATATAACTAAATATTGTAGAGAGTATAACGTAATATATAAAGTAATCAATAGCAGAATTATTGATAAGTATATATCCCATAATGATATTCCCTATACTAAAGAATAGATGTCCTAGAGTAAACACCATTATATTCTTAGAAATTTTTAGATGCCTGACATCTATAGCTGATATAATGATTACACACATTGTTACCATAGCTATAATAAAAGAGAATAACGAGATATCAGAAAATAGAAAAAAGGAAAAGATAATAGTACATATACTTGATACATTAGAATAAGGCATCAATGCTGATATCTTTTCTTTTCTCAGAATACTATTGGTAGTCACTCTTCAAAAAGCATATAAAACAACAGTAATCCCAGTTAGAGACCATAAAAAAGTATTTTGAAAGATCCCTGATAAGTAGAATATACCATAGAGTAAAAAAACGATAAATGTTGGTATTTGTCGTATTAGGTCATTTAACTCTACAAATACATTATATTTGAGTGCTTGTTTTAAATAGACCTTGCCAATACTATTCATAACCATAGATGCTAATGCCCAATACATAATGTTTTTTTATTTAAAATAAAATCATAATCCTACTAGTACTGTTACTATGATAGTAAGGAGTATGTCTTTTTTACTAGGTACATCTTTCATAAATATGTATGAAAAAAATAGAGCAGCTCCAATTCATAAGAATCATAGGAGTATTGATATAGAAAGTCATAGATTTTTAATAATAGTGAGACTCAAAAACCACGATATCCAACCGAGTCAGCCACCATATCTATATAACCAAAACATCTTAGGAACTCATTTTATAGTCTTAAATTCTCACAAACACCCAACTATCACAGATGTAACCAGTGCTCCGATAATAGCATAGATAGCAAAGTATAGATTCTCACTGTAGGTAAGAACAATCCATCATGAGAGAAGCCCAGTTGTGGCTCTACATAATTCTATAAATGTAATTCACACTACATTTCTTGGTAATTTGAGAGTTTTGAAATCAATTGAGAAACCGATAATAACAGCAATAGCTAGTAAGATAATAATTAATGCTGTAATAGATACATCGCTAAATATAAAAAATGAGCCAATAATAATAAGTATTTTATGTAGATTGGTATAGGGAGCGATAATAGAATATTTTTCTGCTCTATAGATATCTTGTTGTAATTTTATTTTTCATATATCGATAGCGAGTACAATAAGTATACCTCCTATGATCCATATATCTATAGTCTCAAAACTCATTCAAGCAAAAATAAAATAAGCTGTGAGAGCCAGTCCTACGGGGTAGGTGAGTAGGTCATGCATTTTTCATCCTACACCAAAGCTCAGTGATTTTTTCCAGAAAATATCTGAAAAAGCAGCCATTAGGGTAGTGATCATTGCTGTGAACATATGAGATCTTAAGCTAAAATATATGAATTATTACCTCAATATACAGTTTTCTTGTAAAAGTAAAAAAGATTATTTAAAATAAAATCATAGACCTACTAATACGGTAACGATTAGCGTTAAGAGCAAGTCTTTATTAGAGGGGGTATCTTTGAGGACAAGATATGAAAGAAATAAAGAAACTCCAATACCTAAAAATGAGAGAAGTATAGAGACAGAGAGTCAGAGTTCTTTTATAATAGTAAGACTAAGAAACCATGAAAACCACCCTATGGTAGATACTCCTCGACTCAACCAAAATCATCTTGGTAGTCATTTGAGAGTTCGGAATTGGTTTCATATGAATGCTAATATGGTTAATATAACAGCTCACCATAATGCAGTGAAAATAAAATAATGTACTTCTGAATATTTCATTATCACCCATCATCATAGTAGGATATCGGCAGCAAGTGATATTTCGGTAAGTATAATTGGCAGAATATTTTTAAGAGTTGTTTTGTTTTTAAAATCAATCGAGAATAGTATTATCACAATAATGGCAGATATTGTTATAAACAAGGAAATAACCGAAACATCACTAAATAAAAAGAAAGAAACCAAAATCACTACAATCTTATTAAGATTAGTATATGGTATGACAGCTGACATTTTCTCAACTTTATATATCTTTTGATCAAAGTGGGTACGAATAACATCCATTACCATGATTAAAAATACTGCTCCAATGAGTATGATATCAATTATGGGATAATTTATCCCAACATATATAAAATATAAAGATATAATGAGTCAAACAGGGTACTGTAAAAAATCATGAACTTTTCATCAAACATTATATTTTAATGATTTTGTCCAAAAGATATTTGAGAAAGAATCTATAATAGTAGCAATAATTGCAGTAAGCATACGTTATTTTTTTGAAATATATATATATTGTACTAATTATAGTAATCTATTTATAAAAATAAAAAAGATTTTGAAATATATAAATAATCTGTATATATAAAGTATATATTATTTTATAGATTTACTTAATTATGGAGCAGAGAATATATTTAGTTATGTTGCATAACATTTGAATTCCTCAGAAGTTTTTGCATTTAATGTTTGATGGGAAGCAAAATTATAAAGAGATCTATGAAAATGCTGTGACTCATGATTATTTGAAATGAGTTTGAATGAGATTGAAGCAACGAGAATATGTTTTGGATCAGTATAATAAAATTAAAAAAGAAAATATTGAGAAAAAATTAGATAGTAGAGAAGTGAAAGTAGTAGTTTTCTGAGATGAAAACTATCCAGAGTCTTTAGAAAATATAGCAAACCCACCATATTTATTCTACTTGCGATGAAAACTGGATAGCTCACCAAAGATGGCTGTGGTAGGCTCACGAAAAATGACTGGCTATGGAAAGAGAATTATTGAAACCATGGTTCCAGATGTAGCAAAATATTTTACTATTGTTTCATGATGAGCTGCTTGAGTAGATAGTCTCGCTCACCAAAGTGCAATAGAGTGTTGAGAAAAAACAGTCTCGGTTATCTGAACAGGTATCTGCCAAGATTATCCCGTGGATAATAAAAAACTCTATGATCAGATAGTAAGCTCAGGTGGGGCTGTTTTATCTATATTTGGAATAGATGAAGTAGGGAATCCATATAATTTTCCTATTCGAAACGAGATTATTGTTTGACTGAGTACTGGAGTGTTTGTGGTTGAGGCTCAGCAGAGGTCATGAAGCCTCATTACCGCTCGACTCGCTCTTGAGTCAGGGAGAGATGTATTTAGCTGCCCTGGAGACATATTTTGCAACTCTAGTACTGGTTGTAATAGACTTATTAAAAGATGAGAAGCAAAATCAGTGTTCACATCACAGCACATATTAGAAGAATATAGTATAGTAAATAATCTGGATGATAAAATTGAGAAAGTAGCATTGAGTGATAGCGTGCAACAATCTATTTATAATAGCTTATTACTTGAGCAACTTAATTTAGATGAAATTTCTAGAAAACTAGGTCTTGGCGTCACAGAAGTGTCATCTAAAATATCTCTTATGGAAATAGGTGGCTATATTGTTCGTAACCATGATGGTAAATATAGACTGAGATAATAAAAAAATAATTTTACTTTGCAGCGCATCTGTTTAGAATAATAGCAATATTATATTATTATTTTTTGTATGGAACAATCTATTCTACTGAGCTTCGAAGTTGTTTTGTTTATCTTGTCTTTGGGATATCTTCTCTACTATCTTGGAGAAAAATTCATTATGAAAAAATGATTTTCACTGGACAGATTTAAAACCAGAAGAAATTCGAGAGTAGAAAAAGAGTTAGAAAAAACCATACATAAAAAAATACCAAAAAAAGTAAAAAAGACCGATTTTTCAAAAGATAACTCAAGAATATCTGAAAAACAAAAACTTCGTTTGATAGAAATACACAAACGAGTTCAAGTAAATAGTTCAAAATGATATTTTGATACAGCAAAGAACTTAATTGTTGAAGGATTGGCTATTGATAACAACAACAAAGATATTAATTTAGAGTTAGCGGGTATCTATGGAAAAGAAAAAAACTATAAAAATGCTCAGTATATTTATGAAGATCTGATTATTCGACTCGAAGACAACTACGAAGTCATTAAAAAATTGGCTTACAGTCTTGCTTTACAGTGAAAATTTAAAAAATCTATCAAGCAATACTGCGTAGCATTTCAGAAACGAAAGTCAGATATGGAAGTAATAGATGCACTGGCTAATTTATATTTTGAATCAGGTGATCATGAAAACTGTCTCAAATATACCAAACTCTATATCATGGAAAAGCCACGAAATGTAGATAAACTTATGATGAAGGGAATATGTTTAGAAAAATTGGGTCAAAATAGTGATGCGGTGAGTAGTTACAAAAAAATTCTTCAACTGCAACCATACAATAGTGATGTAATCAAGAGAATAAAAGAGCTTTCAGGAGAATAAGTTTTCCACAAAAGTTTTCCACAATTTTTCATTTTTAACATAAAAAGTATAGCCCGGCTATACTTTTTATTTTTTTGCTATATCTTAAGAATATATTATTTATTTATTAAGCCTTGGCTGATAACAATATGCTTAAAGTCCCTCCACATAGTTTAGAAGCAGAGCAGTCTGTTATTTGAAGTCTACTCATCGATAAAGATGGTTTTATAGCCGTTTGAGATTTATTACTCGACGAAGATTTTTATAATGACTCGAATGCTCTTATTTATGGAGTCATGTTTGAATTGTTTCGACTCAACAAACCTATTGACCTTATTACTGTTAAAGAAAAATTAGATGACAAGAAACTTCTTGATAAAATAGGTTGATTGAGCTATCTCACAGAGCTCACAGATATTGTTCCTACTACAGCCAATATTTATGAGTATGCGAGTATTGTGAAAAATAAGTCAGTACTACGAAGACTCATTAAATCAGGAAACGAAATAATTGCAGCTGGGTACGATGAAGATAAAGTTATAGGGGAGTTATTAGAACGATCTGAAAAATCATTGTTTGAAGTGACTCAAACGTTTATTAAAAACAAGCTGGTTCATATTAACGATATATTACAGCAACGACTCGATGAGTTCTCAGAGATCCATGAAAATCCATCTTTATTAAAAGACCATAGACTACAACTTGGTTTTCCAAATATGGATAATAAATTAGGATGACTGAAAGGATGAGACCTAGTCATTTTAGCTGCAAGACCATCTATGGGTAAGACGGCACTCGCACTTAACTTTGCTCAAAATGTTGGGTTTAATGGTAAAAATGTAGCGATATTTTCTCTAGAGATGAGTAAAGAACAACTCACCGATCGTATGATAGCATCTGCTATGGAGATTAATGCATGGAAGTTAGCTAAATGAGAACTCGATGACACTGAGTTTGCTAAGATTTGAGATGCTATGGAAAAACTCTCTAAAGCAAATATCTATATTGATGATAGTGCTGGGTGAAATTTGATGGACTTAAAATCTAAATCCCGACGACTGAAGATAGAAAGCTGACTCGATCTGATTGTAATCGATTATATGCAGTTGATGAGTAATGGAACAAATATGAATCGAGTACAAGAAATATCAGAAATATCTCGAGGTATCAAGCAACTCGCACGAGAGTTAGATGTACCTATTGTATGTCTTTCACAGCTATCAAGAGCTGTTGAGACTAGACCAGATAAACGACCTATCATGTCAGATCTGAGAGAGTCTGGTTCTATCGAGCAAGATGCAGATATTATCATGATGATCTACCGAGAAGAGTACTATGATGAGTTCACAGAAAAAAAATGAGTGACGGATATATTTATTCGAAAGAACCGTAACGGACCTATCTGAAATGTTGAACTTATGTTCCAGAAAAACAATCAAAAATTTCTTGAAATTGAACGAGCTGGGTGAATGTCTGAAGACTAATATTAAAAAAACAACACTGCGATCGCAGTGTTGTTTTTTTAATTAAATTATTATTCTATTATTATAGTTTGAGTTATGGTAGGAATTCCGTAAATATTACTTGCATCTATGTCATCATTTTCATCATTTTGCGCTTCTATTTCATAAATTTCAAAAGCAAAATCATTTCATAATTCAGCATTATCATTTATACGAAGGAGTATCTCTAATTCTAACCTAGATCAATCCTCAATATATTCTCTCATATCAATATTGACATTACCACCAATAAGTCAAGCACTATACATGAGTCCTCCATTTATTGCTATACCTATGCTATCTATATCACTATCATCTAAATTTCCAATCTTTCTCATAGATATTCCTATTATGTCTACACCTCAATTTTCAGACTCTATTTCTATAGTCCCTATCTTAATATCATCACTCACTCTTTCAATTCCTATTACTCCCTCATCATCATATTCAATTTCTATTTCGACACTATCATACTCTTCTTGACTTGTTACTACCTTCATCGTTTGAGTAGTTATTGGGAGTCCTTCTATCTCTGTGATATCTTCACCTGTTTCTTCATCTTCAGCATCGATTTTATAGATTTCGAATTGAACTGTATCTCAATCTTTTGCAGTATCTTCAGTTGATAATAATATATCTAACTCGATTTCATCTCCATCTTCTAAATAAGCACCAATTTGAAAACTAAGATTACCATTAACTAATCTTTCTGTATAGATATTAGTTCCATTAAGGCTTAACTTTACGTCATCTATATCACTATCATCTATAGTTCCTATTTGTCTTAAATAAATTTCTTCTATTTCAACATCTCCATCTTCAACTTCTAATATTATAGTTCCTACTTTAATATTATCTCTATCTCTAAATATATCTTTTGTATTAGATTGTTCATAGTCCACATCAATTTCTATATCAGATACTGTAGGAGTAATCACTGGAGGATTATAGGGACCAACATCATCATAACCATATCAAAATTTTACTGCATTTTTTCTAGTCAATATAAAATTAGATATTTGTATCATATTTGATCGTGTCGAAAGTCCGCTTATTTGAGTTATATCATCGTTGTCATTATCTTCTAGTTCTATATCTGATATTTGTAGTGCGATATTATTCTCTTGAATGGCATCATAAGGTATATCTACAACAACTGTGAGTGTGTAACTTTCATCTTCAGAAACATAGATTTCATCAAATTCATCGAATGTAACTGTCCCATCAGACTCAATATCTCTATCACTTATTTGATCTATGAGTCGATTATTGTTATCAAATAACCTAACCATAGAAACATTATTATTTAATTTACTAAAAGGAGATTTAAATGATATCTCGTCTATTGAAAAATCATTATTGTTAGATTTGAATGTAAAACTTCATAATTCAAAGTTATTAATGTTTCTTAGTACATGTTGAGCTGCAGTTGAATGTGTATTTAATGATATAGCTACATTATTAGTGTCTCAAGAAGAGCTATTGTTTTCTTCTTCTTCAATATTATTGATTATATCAATAATCTCACTTGTATCATCATTGAACTCTTCAATTCTTTCAAGTATTAATTCTTCAAGGTAACCAAGAATAATAGCGAGCTTTTGTGAATTACTTGATCGTTTTTGATATTTTTCAATACTTTTTAAGAGCTTATTATATGTATTTATCTGAGATTCTTCAGATCGAGAACTGAGTTTTTTATCTAAATTAGCCATCACTTTATCCAATTTTACTTGAATTTGAGGGTATTTTATTTCTATATTATCTCTTGCTGTAGTAGCGTGAGCGATACTCGATAGGGAAAATAAAGCTATTAATAGAGAAATTCATATTGTTTTTATCGTGTTCATAGTATTTCTTATGTTATGTATTACGAGAATCTAAGTGTAAGGATTCTTAAGTTATTTTAAGTGTATTATATAATAATTGATTTTTTTATAAGTCAAGTATTATTATTTTAATGGCATAAAAATAAGCGTATTATTTTTTAATAATGGCATTAAGAGAACTTTTCTAGAATAATCATATTGCATATTTGCTGGGGTTTCTGATGCTGTAAATTCTTTTATAAACATAGTATCACCTTTAGCTAATCTATATACTGCTGGAGCATCCCAACTACTTATAAGATAGTCTCAATTTTCTAATAGTACTAAACCATCTAGCTTAGTTACTGGAGTAGGCACTTTATCCTTTATTTTTCATGATGGAGTCACACTATACATGTAATATCATCATCTCATTACTGTTTTTACATCACCATTTTCTAATAATATAAGACCATTAGGTTGATTGAGATGCGTTCATTTAGCAAGTGCAGATATAGTTCCATCTTGAGTTACTTTGAAAATAGCATCTTTTCATGTTGGTTTGAATTCAGTATCAAGAGCACTTTCAGTTACATACATTGTACCATCTTTTCATATTATAATATCATTAAGAAAAGTGGTATTATCTATTACTATATTTTTTATCTGTACTCATGTTGTCCTGTTAAACACTCTGATGGTATCTATGTCTGCTACATAGAGGTTATCTTTGTATATGGCTATTCATTTTGGTGAATGGAGTATGACATCTTCATCATTTCAATCAATCCATTTTAAATCTAAAATATCTCATTGAGGGCTCACTTTAGATATAAAACCAGTATCGTCTTTTTCAGTTATTACACCAGATATGTTAGATACTAAATATATATCGTTTTCTGTGTCATGTAGTATGGTTTCAGGAAGATCAAATCAACTATTCTCTAATATAATTACACCTGTAATATCTTCTACAGATCTTTGTGATTTTTGAGTGATTGCCTCAACCTGTTTATTTATACTTATTTCTAAGTATTCAAGAATAGTTTTATTTTTAGATGATAGATTATTAATTTGCTTCTTTTCTTCAATTCTATTAATAATAATACTATATATTTTTACTTGTTTATCAATATGTTTAGAAGATATTTTGTTCTCTATTTCTAATAATAGAGTTTCTACTTTTGTTTTTATTGTTGAGTGTTGTTGTTCTGTATTGTTTTGCATAGTTTCACTTGCAAATGCATGAGTGAATACTCACATACTCATAATAATGAAAATGCTCGCAAATAGATTCTTAAAAAAATATGTAACCGCTGTCATAATTGACTTATGTTATGTAAATAAAATATAAATCATCATATAAAAAGATTTACTAGGTACTTTATAAACGTTTAGCTTAATGTAAGCTGAAATATATAAAAGATAAATAAATTAATATAAAATCTGTACATTTTTTGACAGAACCTTAAAGAATATGCTACAATGGTCTTGTAGTTTATTTTTTGATTGAAAAACATGTCTAAAAAACATAAAAGAGCTAAAAAGGTAGTAAACAAGTTTCAACTGGTTGATGGAAAACCAATGCACGTAAGTACTCAATGGTTTCTTATTGGTGCCGTAGCGGCTACAGCTGCTATTAAAATTATTGAAGCATCTGTTAACCTAAGTCTTCAAGCTATGCTTGAAAATCCTGGTATGGAAACAACTAATCTATGGATTTCTCTCCTTGTTTAGGCAGTTTAGCTAAATATCATTTTGAAAAATAGGCTTCTTTTATATACTAAAAGAAGTTTATTTTTTTAGTTATCCCCCTTATGTCTGGAAACGAATTTAGTAAAAAATACAATCCAAGTGAGTTTGAAAACCGACTCTATGAAAATTGGGAAAAAAAAGGTTGCTTTCAACCACAAGAGTCCACCACTGGTGATCAGTTCTATGTTCCTATGCCACCACCAAATGTAACCGCTAAGCTCCATATTGGGCATAGTGTTATGTTGACCCTAGAAGATATTATGAGTCGATATCATCGAATGAAGGGTGACTCTACGCTATTGCTTCCAGGTACTGATCATGCAGGTATTGCTACACAAGTAAAAGTAGAAGAGAAACTCGCTAAAGAAGGAAAATCAAAACACAACATGTCTCGAGAAGATTTTATGAAAGAATGTTTTGATTGGAATGATGAGTATGGAGGAATTATCCAAGATCAGTTCAGAAAGATGGGAACCAGTTGTGACTGGACTAAAGAAAAGTTTACACTCGATGATTCTATGAATAATCGAGTTAATAAAGCTTTTGTTGATTTATACAATAAAGGACTTATCTACAGAGGAGAATATATGGTTAACTATGATCCTGTACTAGATACCGTTGTTTCTGATCAAGAGGTTATCAAAAAAGAAGAGCAAACAAAACTCTACGACATTACCTATTTTGTATCTGGTTCAGATAATGAGGTAATTATCTCAACGACTCGACCTGAAACACTTCTAGGTGATGTAGCTGTTGCAGTACATCCAAAAGATAAGAGATATAAAAAACTATTAAAATGAGAAAAAAAACTCATTTTACCTATCGTAAATAGAGAAATACCTATCATCGCTGATGAAATGGTAGATATGGACTTTGGTACAGGTGCGGTAAAAATAACTCCAGCACATGATCCACACGATTTTCAAGTGGCAAAACGACATGATCTTCCACTTGATAATATTGTTATTGGAAAAGATGGAAAGATGACAGCGGTGACTGGTATATTTGAAGGCCAGCATTTTATGACGGCTCGAAATAATGTCGTTGAACTACTCAAGGCAAAGTGAAATCTTATTGGAGTAAAGCCTCATGTTTCACAAGTAGGATATGGTGAACGATCACATGCTAAAATTGAAACTATTATTTCAACACAATGGTTTGTGAAGGTTGAACCAATGGTGAAAAAAGTAGTAAAGGGATATAAAAAGAAAGAATTTGAAATTATTCCTGCTAAATTTAATAAATCATTCGAAGATTGGATTTTTAATCTCAACGATTGGTGTATTTCAAGACAGCTGGTTTGGGGGCATCAAATACCAGTTTGGTATGATGAATCTGGAAAAGAGTATGTAGTTGAAAACGAAGCTGATGCACAAAAACTAGCTGGAGCAGGTGTAGAGCTAACTCGAGATCCAGATGCACTCGATACTTGGTTTAGTAGTGGTTTATGGCCATTTGCATCTCTTGATTATAATATGTGGGATGAAAATGATCAGAGTGAACTCGTGAAAAAATTCTACCCAGCTGCTGTACTCGAAACAGGGTATGATATTATATTTTTCTGGGTGATTCGAATGCTACTCCTCGGGTATGAATTCACTGGAGAAACTCCATTTAAAAAGATATATTTCCACGGGTTAGTACGAGATAAAGCCGGTGCAAAGATGAGTAAATCATTGGGAAATGGTGTCGATCCAATCGATATGATTAACGCCCATGGTACTGATGCACTCAGACTGACTCTCTCAGTAGGAAATACTCCATGAAACGATCTTAAGTTTGACGAAGATAATGTCGTAAATAATAAAGTGTTTATTAATAAACTTTGGAATGCGAGTCGATTTGTAGCAGTAAACCTAGATGAAAAACAAAGTAAAGATATTGATGCGCTAGAGAAATCTCTGGCTAAAAACTATGACAGTCTTGAGTTTCATGAAAAATGGATTCTCTCAAAGATGAAATACCTCTCAGACATGGTGACGGACTCTATGGAAAAGTACAATTTTTCTGAAGCAGGTCTTGAACTGCAAACTTTTACAAAAAATCTTTTTTGTGACTATTACATCGAAGAGTTTAAACTATCAAAAGAAACCTCAAAAACTGGTGGAGATGTTATTACCTACACACTGGCAAAATTACTCAAACTATGGCATCCATATATACCTTTTGTTACAGAAGAAATCTATAATAAGTTAGGCTTTGAATGAGATCTTATAACTTCGGCTTGGGGTGTAGTAAATATAGAACGAAACCTAGAAGTAGAAAAACAAAAAGAACTCATGATTGATGTGGTTCGAGAGATCAGAAAACTTCGAGCAGATAACAATATTATGCCAAGTAAGGCTATTGGACTCAAGGTCTATGCTAAAAACAAAAATGCAGAGTTTCTATCAACGGTTATAGATATGATTGGAGGTATGGTTAAGTCTGATGATTATGAACTGGTAGAGATTAAGCCAATGGATAAAGAACTCGCCTACAGTGTTATTAAAGCAGGTGTAGAGGTGTATATTGATACTTCTAACGCACTTGATCTTGATAAAGAGCGAGCGCGCCTCAAAGAAATCATTGCTGATACAAAAGAATATATTTCAATCCTCGACAAAAAACTCCTCAACGAATCATTTGTTCGACGAGCCCCAGAACACCTGGTACGAGGTGAAATGGAAAAGAAAGAACAAGCAAAAGACAAACTCGCAAAATTAGAAGAAAAAATGGAGAAATTAGTATAATTTTTTAATAATAACTTTATTATGAAAAAAATAATTTTATGAATCAGCTTACTATGTTTATTAACTTCTTGTAATCTAGAAGTATGAAAGCAAGTACTGAAAGATTGAACAGAGGTGGTAAAGCAATGAGCTGAAAAACTAGATACCCATATAGATAATATTTCAACAGGTGTCGACAAAGCTAATTCAGTAAAGGATCTATATAACCAAAGAAATGAAGATCTTGAAAAACGCCTAGAAGAAGCTAGACAATAAACGAGAAAAAAGAAGAAACTTAGTTTCTTCTTTTTTTTGCTTTAGTGGTGCTTTTTCATATAATTTGTGAGATATAATTTTTAAGATAATAGAGAGATGAAAATAGGTATTGTTGGGTTACCAAATGTAGGGAAGAGTACTTTGTTTAACGCATTAACGCGAAACTATAGTGCCGATGCACAAAACTTTCCATTTTGTACTATTGAACCAAATATTGGTATAGTAACAGTAAACGACCCTCGATTAGAACAAATCAGAGTCGCTGTAAATGGAGCCAAAGTTATTCCTGCTAACTGTGAATTTATTGATATCGCAGGTATTGTTGAGGGAGCTAGTAAAGGTGAAGGACTGGGGAATAAGTTTTTAGCTAATATTCGAGAAGCTGATGCAATATTGCAAGTTGTGCGAGTGTTTGAAGATGGAGATATTATCCATGTAAATGGAGCTGTAAATCCAAAATCAGATATTGAAACTATCAACGCTGAGCTTATTATCGCTGACATGGAATCACTTGAAAAACGAATGGGAAATGATGCAAAAAAAGCTCGGTCAGATAAAGACATAGCTAAAACATTTGAAACGTATAAAATCGTTTTAGAAAAACTCTCAGCTGGAGAAATAGTTTCAAATATGGGACTCGATGAAGATCAGCAAGAACATATCAGAGATGCTCACCTACTTACAAACAAGACTTTTGTATATGCTTGTAATGTATCTGAGGATATGATGGGTGCGAGCGAAGACGAACTCAAGAAAATAATCTGACTCGAAGGATCAGACAATCAAGTAGTAGCCGTTTGTGCTAAGCTAGAAGCTGATATGGTAGAGATGAGTTTAGAGGAACGCGCAGAATTTTTAGACGAAATGGGACTGATGACAACTGGTTTAGATAACCTGATTAAATCAAGCTACGATGCTCTTGGGCTCCAGTATTATTTCACAGCTGGTGAACAAGAAGTACGAGCCTGGACTATTAAAAAATGATCTACCGCTCCAGTCGCTGCATGAGTTATTCATACAGATTTTGAGAAATGATTTATTAAAGCAGACGTCGTAAACTGGGCTCATATAGTTGAATTTAGTGGTTGGTCAAAGGCACGAGAAAATGGAAAAGTCAGTTTAGAATGAAAAGAATATATAGTAAAAGACGGTGATGTAATTTTATTTAAATTTAATAACTAAAAAAAGACTCTAGATATCTAGAGTCTTTTTCTTTTTATAATCTACGAGTACATCTTTATTAAAGTATCGTTTTACATCTCGTAATACAGCAAAACGACCAAAATCAACGGCAGCACGAGGTTTGATTCTCTTAATAATAAGTAAAAGTTTCTGCCTATATCTGATTTCATCCATATCTCAGGTACTCATTTTATATATAGTGAAGCATAAGATTCAAGTAGTAATAATTTCATTTACAATCCCTGGTATATTTCACACCATAATCATATAGAGTAGCCAAATAAGAGAAAAACTCACTAAATATAATCTCATAGTAATCCCTGAATATACTTGATAGGCCAGTACAGAGATAACTCCTGCAATAATAGGAAGAATAGATAGTATTCAAGAGTATATATATACTCAAAAAGCTATATTTAATATGAGTATGCTCGAAATGGCCCATATTTTTCATTTATATCTCAATGAAAAATACATTCGCAGCATAGCTATACCAGAAGCAATAAGTGCTCAATACAATCATAATAAGGCGTAATTTATAGCCCAAAATATGGTAGAGATACTAATCAGCTTAATAGACCTGATGTCATCTTTTTGTCAGAATCAGTACACTAAAATAGCAATCGCAATATATCAAGAAATATTTGCGATAATTTCTATAGGGTTGTTCCCAAAAATGTAGCTTACTATATCTATCATAATTTTTTCATAATAAAAGCAAAAACTATGAGATATATAGTTTTTGCCCTGATATATATCTTATATAATTATTTTTGATATTTTTACAAATAAAAAATAATTTTCTTTTGATTGATTTTAGCTTAAAAGCCTATATTATAGGGATAATAACTATTATTTAAACGAGAATTTATGGATATTTTGATTTGGTGCGCTGTCTTGGTGGTTGCATTAGCTGGGCTGGTTAAGTCAGCAGACTATTTCACACTTGGAGCTGAAAACTTTGGACTCTATTTTGGTATGAGTAGTTTTATTGTTGGTGCTACTATTGTAGCAATTGGTGGTAGTATGCCAGAGTTGGCTACATCTCTGTTGTCTGCTCTCGATGGTAAAACTAGTTTTGCTGTAGATAATGTCATTGGTTCAAATATAGCTAATACGCTATTGATTTGATGAATTGCAGCTCTGGCTGTATGAACATTGCAGGTAAAGGAAAAACTTATAGATGTAGATCTTCCATTTTTCTTTATATCATCAGCTCTATTTGTATTGTTTATATCAGATAGCGTCTTTAGCTATAAAGAATGAATCATTAGTTTGGTTATGTTGGCACTCTATGTTTTCTACACACTCTCAGATACGACTGATGATGAAGAAAATCAATCAACACCAAAGGACTTTAAAAAGATCTGGATCGTCTATATTGTATTAGGTATCATAGGTATATTTATTGGGGCAAAGTATACGATAGAGTCTGTTACAAAACTCTGAGAGCTTTTAAATATCTCACCATCTATTATTACTATGTTAGCTGTAGCTATCGGTACCAGTCTACCCGAGCTTATTATATCAGTTCGATCTGCCATGGCAGGGAAGCACTCTATTGCACTGGGGAATATCTTTGGATCCAATACTTTCAACGCTCTTGCGGTAGTTGGTATACCTTCACTCTTTACCACACTCACAGTATCTGAGAGTGCCATAAAAATTGGTATTCCATTTTTTATAGTAGCGAGTCTCGCATTTATCTTTACGACCAGTGATAACAAAATACAAAAATGGGAAGGTATGGCACTGCTTATTCTCTATGCAGCATTTATCTGAAATATTCTTGGTTGGATGTAAATTTAAAATAAAAAAAAAGAAGCTCTTGATTAAGAGCCTCTTTTTTTTAAGAAATATTTTTTACGATAATAATTTTTCTACAGTCGCATCAGATAATATTTTCATGGTATCAAAAATTTGTATCTTGTCGTTCTTAGGTATAAGTAATTGTAGATCTGTACAAGCCAGAGCCACACAATCTATATTCTTATCCTCAAAGTCACTTATTATTTTTATGAACTCTTCTCTGTCTTGATTATTTTGCTTTCAGAGTACTAAGTTCATTATAAATTTCCCCATCTTTGCTTGCTGAAATCAATCAGGAGTTACGTAGTCTATAGATTCTTTTTCGAGAGCATGTTCGTAGAGTTTATTTTCTATAGTCGCTGAAGTTGAAACAATTCACACTTTAGTGAAATTATTATTTTTCATGAACTTCACTGTTTCTTCAACTATACTTAACACAGGTATATTTACTGAATTGCGAATATCCTTTATAAATACATGGAGAGAATTACAGGGCATGACTATAAAATCTACTCATGCTTGCTCTAGTTTTCTAGCCTCATCTACTAAAAAAGGTATATATCTCTCTGCTCCAATATTTTTTTCGATGAGATCTTGTTCTATCTCGTAGGGGAGAGGGACACTACTTATAATAATAGCTGACCTTGATACACTCGATCTTTTTTGTACTGAGAATATAAGATCAAGGTAAAATTCGGCTGTTGTTTCTGGTCAAAGTCCTCATATAATTCAAACGGTTTTCATAGTTTTTATAATTAAATAAATAAAAAATCTCTTTCTGTTATAGAAAGAGATTGCTTCAAAAATATTTTTTTAACACATAAAATTCTTCTTTCTAGTTTTGAGAAAGAGAATAATATGAGTTGATTATATTTTGATTCATAGTTTTTTTGAAGTTACTATGTTTATATAGTATAAATATTTGAATAAAATCAAGTATTTTAACTTACAGCTTTTTTAACAAACTTAGCAATAAAGAATCATTCTGTTTGTGGAGAGGGAAGTATTCTGATAGATTTGGCTACTTCTTTGTTGTAGACTGTTTCTCCAAAACTAGTAAGCCCTGGTTTAGTTTCTAACTCTTTGAATATAGATTCATACTGAGTTGCTAGGTCTACCATTTCTAGTTCTGGGTAGTTGGATAGCATAAAATGTACTACGGCTTCGTTTTCTTCTGGAGCGAGTGTACAAGTAGAGTACATGAATTCTCCTCAGGTTTTTAGTAGAGGAACTACCGCTTGAAGTATTTGTTTTTGAAGTCGGTAACTTCGTCTGTTTATATGTTCATCCCAAAAGCCAAAACTCTTTTCATTATTTAGGTTAAATCTTCATTCTGAAGAACACGGTAGATCAGCTAAAATATGAGTAAAGTTTCCAATATCAGTTTCACCGAGATGTTTTACTAGGTTTCTAGCATCAGTCTTAACAACGGTTGTGTTTTTAACTCCTTGTCTTTTGAGTGTAAAGTTGAGCTTGTCGATACGGATCATGTTGTTGTCCACGGCTATTATTTTACCAGTATTATTTAGATCAGCTGCCATTTGACTAGTTTTACTCCCAGGAGCGGCTGTAACATCGAGCAGTAGAGCTCATTTTCATTCTTCTAATGGTTTGAGTCACATACAAGCGACAGGAATCTGAGAAGAGATAGATTGCATATAGATATACCCAGCTTTAAAAGCACCAGTATCCCAAAGATCTTTTTCTCGACCTTCTTCTAAGGTATAAGCATTTTCTAGGAAATCTATTTTTTTAATTTTCAATCCATCTTTTTTTAATGATGCCATCGTATCATCTTCGTGGGCTTTCATTTTATTAATTCTAAAACTTGGTCTTCGCGCTTCAGTTGCAAAACCAGACTTTACTATTTTTAGTTCAGCAGGAGTGTAGATAGCTTTGAGTTTATCTGTCAGAATTTTAGGGAGTTTATTTGGCATGGTTTCGTTTTTTATTATTTTGTAAAATTTGTCGTAGTATTCATAGGACTCAGAATCATATCAAGAATATATCAGTAGAGAGTCAGCCTATAGAGTTTCAGAAGTAGTTATATACCATCCAGAGGGCTATTATTCCTAGAAATCATATATTTAACCATATTCATCGTACATAGAACACGAGGTAGGTAGATAATATTGCAGTAATAGTTGGTATAACAGATACCCAACCACCACTATAGCCGAAGTACCCAATGATAAGATATATAAGACTAAATCAGAGAACCCACTTTATATTTCTTTCATATTTGAGTGATATCAAGTTTTTAAATACAACAAATATATTTACCAGTCATGCAGCGAGCAATCATAGACTCATGAAGTGTAGACCCCATATAGCTGAAGCAATAGCGGTAACTATAATAAATCGTTTATTCTGGCAGAACACAAAGTTGTATACCGATACGAGAAAAGCAAATAGTCAGATTATCTGAGCTGTTGGGTTGATTTCGTAGGCTGTGACGAAATAGAATGTTATTTGCTCTATCATTTTTGTTTCATTTTAGATTCTACTTCTTGGTTTTTTTCATACATATATTGCATAAATTCTTTTTTCTTAAACCTCCAGATATATACTCAGATAAGTACAAATACTCAGATGAAGATATATTGAACATAATTGAGTACCACTTCATAATACTTAGCAAACACAACTCACAGGAGAATAATAGTAACAGAGTATATCACAGAACCGATAATATTGTATAGGACGAACTCTCTATGCTTCATACCAGTGCTTCATGCTATAAATGGAACAAAGGCACGAGCGAGATTATGAAACTTAGCAAGTATAACACCCCAAGCTCACCATTTTTTAGTTCATCGTTCTAAATACCTGACCTCTGTTTCACCAATACCAAACCACATTCCATACTGTTTGAAAAAATCTTTTCAGTAGTATTTTCCGAGCAGATATCAAACATAGTTTCAGATAAGTGCTCCCACACAAGCTAGCGCAATAACTCGGAGTAATATTGAGATTCATTGTTCTCAGAAGAATCATCCAGATATCAGCATTATATTTTGCCCTGGAATAACCACTCATAACACAGGGAAGCTTTCTATGATAGAACTCACAAAAACTACTAGGTAGTTCCAGTTACCAAGAGCGAGAACAATTTCTCGAATCCAGTCTATGAAATCTTTCACTAAACTTGGCTTTACGAGAGTTATAATAGCCAGTCAAAATGTGAGTGCAATGAGGGTTTTCATTACTATATCAAGTACTTTTTTCACCGAAGGTTTTTGTTTATTTTTATAGGTGCTATTTATACCTTGAAAAAACGATATTACAAATAATATTTTGATTTTAAGAAAGATTTATTAGTATGTTTTTATCTTATTTATAGATAATCAACAAAATATGAAAAAATATATACTATTGATCCTTTGTACTCTTGTGTTAACTTCATGTGGGAATAATCAAAAAACTACCACTGACACAGTTGAAAAGATTCCTACAGAACAAGAGGTAACATTAAATACACAAGAATCAAAAACGGACTCTATATTAGATAGTAATATGTCATGTATTCAGTCATGAATTATATCTGAACCTGGTATGGACTCATATAATGTAAAAACTTGCATGAGCACAAATACTCTTGGTGAAGATATGTTTAAAATATTGTGCGAACTATGATCTCAGTTAGAGTGAGCTGATATTGAAGTGCAATATGTAAAAGATTGCCCAAAGCCATATCATGGTGTTTGTAAGAATTCAGCTCCTGAACAATCTGTAAAATCTATGTGAGGAAATTGGGATATATATTACTACAATGAAAGAGATGTAGTGAAAGACTCTTCATGAAAACCATATTGTGATAACTTTGAAAGTGGTGCATTATAGAAATAAATAATAACTAAAAAAAAGAACTTCATCAATTGAACTCTTTTTTTAGTTATTATTTTATTTATGCTCATCCATTATTTTCTTTTGCTTGATAATTCAGGCAAGAAAAGGTGAGATAGAAGATATAATTTTTAGGTCATCGGTGCTAAAATCAGCTGCTTTACGACAGTAGATGAGATATCCTATGGTTTCTCATCAGATTTCAAGTTTTTCTGTAGTATTAAATTTTTCGAGTGATATATCAGATCATTCAAAATCTTTGAGAGTAAACTCACTACTCTCTATGACTTCTGACAAGAGTTTATTTTTAGACTTAGTGTCGTATCTAATAACATAGTAGTTTTCTACACTAGGATGTTTTTCAATATAGAGAATTCTATTACAAGGGATAGTGAGTCGTGCATCGTTGAATATTCAAAATATAGACCGGTAGTCTATGTTTTTTAACTCCCTAATCTGTTTAGATATTTCTGCGGTAGCGGTAATAACAATATTTGATTTTGATACTCGCTTATTAGAAGAATCTATAATTTCTTTGAGCAGCTCAAAACAAGCATTTGGATGATCTGCGAGAAATTTCTCAAAATCTTCTCATGCATCTATCTTTAGTAGCGTGGCATCACTACTGGCTTGTATAGAAACATTTTTAGGGAAATTATTACTGAGTGCTGCCTCACCAAATATTTCTTTTGGTTCTAGAAGAGCGAGCAGTTTAGACTGCTTGTTCATAATATTGGTGTACTTTCGTATTTCGAGATTTCCAGAGACAATAATATATATATTGTTATCTCGATCTCATTGATCAAACAAAAGATCTCCAGCAGAAATATCTACTGAATCAAAGTATCATGAGTTTTGTAATTTTTGTATATCTATCATAGGAGTGTATTAATCAATCATCATTTCTATAGCATCTTTATCTCGAGCGTAGCTCATCAAACTTGCTGTTGAGATCATCTTTTTCTTATGAAGCGCAACGAGATATTTATCCATAAGGACCATTCACTCTTTTGCTGCTACTTCGAGCACACCATACATTTGGTTAGTTTTACCAGTGATGATAAGATTCTTAATAGCATTGTTGGCTATCATAATCTCTCTGGCTGCGACTCGACCAGGTTTGTCTGATCTTGGGACGAGTCGTTGTGAAACGACCCCGGCGAGTGATTGAGAGAGTTGCATTCGTATCTGGTTTTGATCTGCCTCACCAAAACTATCTACAATTCTATCAATAGTTTGAACAGAGTCGTTGGTATGTAGAGTAGAGAGCACGAGATGACCTGTTTCAGCCAGTGTAAGAGCGGCTTTGATAGTTTCAGGGTCACGCATCTCTCCAACCATAATTACATCAGGGTCTTCACGAAGCGCACTTCGAATAGAGTTGGCAAAACTAAGACTATGGTTTCAAATTTCTCTTTGGTTTACGAGAGAACTTTTACTTTTAATATTAAATTCTACCGGGTCTTCAATAGTAATGATATGTTTTTTATAGTTTGTATTGATATAGTCTATCATGGCAGCCATGTTGGTAGACTTACCAGAACCGGTTGGACCAGTTACGAGAATTAACCCCTTTTGTTTATCACAGAGGCCTTTTATATTATCTCAGAGCCCAAGTTCTTCCATAGTAGGAACTTTTTCAGGGATCAGTCGTAGAGCGATAGAATAACCAGCTGAGTCTATATAACAGTTCACCCGATATCGTTTTCCATTACTTGATTGATATGAACAGTCGAGCTCCATATTTTCTAGAAACTTTTCAAAAGATTCTTGACTTGATAGCTCAATGATAATATCTTTGAGAGCATCATTGTTGAGCTCTGGATACTCATCACTTAAAAACTCAATCTCACCATTATTGTTTCTAATGGTAGGTTTTCGACTTGAGTTAAGATGTATATCAGGATAGTTTTTCTCACTGGTTTCTTCTAGTATTTTCCCTAAGAATTCAACTGAGTTCATAAAAATGTACAAAATAAGTAAATTATATACTTATATTATCATATTTTTATCAAAAATGCATATTTTTGAGTAGAGTATAAAGAAATACTTGCTTATTTTATAAAAATATTAATAATACATTAAATTATTCTTCTAAAAAATAGATATGGCACTGAATGAATCATCTCAGCTAAAAGATCCAATAGACTTTTTTCAGCCTTCTTGAAAAATAGAAAGAGTAAGTTTTTCTAGGAAAAAAAATCAACTTTGTTTTGAGGGTTGAGGTATGTGAGGATGATATAGATGAAATATGATTTCTGGTGAACTTTCTTTTGACGCAATATGGGAGAGTATTGTAGAATTTCTTATTCAAAATATTTGGAAGTTAGAATCAGTAGATTCTGAAATACAAGCTAAGTTAGCTACAGCCTATGATTATTATAGATATCAATATGATGGAGCTGTTGAAATAAGTGATTTAGATGCTCAGTTATTATGATTGCCTGATAATGGTATTCACTGAGAGATTAGCTCAGCAATGATCGACGAATGAAAATTGACTTGAATCCGTCATCAGCCAGAAAGAAGGAGGTATCGTGTTACTTGAAATGTTCAAGCTCATCCAAAAGAGCGAGCTTTTTGCTATTGATGAGATGCTACGCAAGCAGAAGCTTTAGAATCTGTAACTATACGTTACTGAGAAAAGCAACTCCTAAAAACACGCATCAAAGATAAGAGTGATTTATTTACCAGATCACTGTTATGAGCCAGGTGAATATTGGGTCTGAGATATAAGCAAGAGAGATGAGTGAAAAAACTGGTACTAAATAGATATGATGGTGAGCAAGATTTACATAAAGAGTATATTTTCAATAGTCTATGAGCAGAAACCTCTATACAAAACATATTAGATCGAGTTGTGAGTGACTTAGCACGTTATTACAATGTCTATGCAACAGGCGCCCATGACACAGAAGCCTCTATGCAACCGTATCGAGATTGCCTCAAATCAGAAAGTACAAATAGTGTCGTTGAGTATGTAGCACCAAGAGTAGATAATTTACTCGAGATGGAAAAAAGACTCGCTCAAGATATAGAGAACTGGATAAACAATAAAAGAGCGTTTGAACATAGTGAGAATGATGGAGTTTTTTTTGTTTAGATATTTCATATAATATTCTGGTTACTGAATAATAACTACATCAAATAACCAGACCAAAAAAACAAGAGCATATGAGTTAAAAAACTTTGACATGTTCTTGTTTTTTTGTACCCTTTTTTGCGAATAAAATCCCTTATATTCTTATACATACATTTATGGCTATATTTATAGTAACATTTAGAGAAACCCTTGAAGCTGCTATTATTATTGGTCTTATATTTTCTATGCTGAAAACCTTTGGGGCACAGGAAAAGTCAAAAACCTATATATTTTTAGGAATAGTAGCGTGAATTGTGATGAGTTTCTTTTTTGCGGCTGGATTTCAGTATTTTTTTGGGTGATTTGAGTGAACAGTAGAAAAAGTATATGAATGAGTTCTTATGATATTGGCCTGTGCTATGATTACTCAGTTTCTGGTTTGGACCAATGCTAACTTTAAAAACATCTGAAAGAAACTCAAAAAATCTATCGAACATATCATCACGATTAAGCAACTCTGGATGCTTTCTATACTTGTGTTTGCGAGCGTAGTACGTGAATGAGTTGAAACTGTTATATTTCTCAACGCACTTAACTTTTCTTTTGCCTGAGCTGACATTTGGCTCGCTTTACTCGGAATAGTTGGAGCTGTAATAGTTTCATATATATTATTTTTTAGTATTCAAAAGATTAATATCTCTAAAGTACTACGAGCTACCAATGCTATATTCATATTAGTAGCAGGATGATTGTTAGCGCATGGGATCGTAGAGTTTCAATGAGCATGATTTCTACCAACTTTTATGAAACCTCTCTTTGATCTCTCTGGTGTTTTAAGTGAAAAAACATGATTGTGAGCTATACTCAAGGCAGCTTTGAGTTATGATGCGAATCCATCTCTACTCGCATTTACTGCATACCTGAGCTATATTATATGATTTTGATACTATTTCTTTGGAAGAAAAAGTATTAAATAAAAAATTATTCAATATAAAAAAATAAGACCGAGAGGTCTTATTTTTTTATATTATTTTATTTCCGTAAACTTACAATCGTTTCGATATGTGAAGTATGAGGGAACATGTCCATAGCTTGAATCTTTTCTATCTTGTATGAAGAGTTTTCTAGAACATATTCTAGATCTCGAGCAAGAGTAGTTGGGTTACAACTGACATAGATTATTTGATCTGTTCAAAACTTGAGAATCTCTGGAAGTGCTTTTGGATGCATACCAGCTCTTGGTGGATCTATGATGAGTAGATCAGCACCTTTTGAGTTTGCAGAAGAAAGGTAGCTCGTAAGAAACTCTTCTACCTTAGCATTGGTAAATCAAATATTGCTGAGTCCATTGAGTTTTGCATTTTTTTCACCATCTCTGCTGGCAGATTTTACCAGTTCAACACTCTCTACATGCTTCGCTCATGCTTGAGCAAAGATCATACCAATAGTACCCGTTCAACCATAAAGATCGAGTACAATCTGGTCTTTAATTTTGTCTTTATCAGCAAAGTCAGTGACCAGGTTGTAGAGCATCTCAGCTCCAGAAGAGTTTGTTTGAAAAAATGATGTAGGAGATATTTGAAAACTCAGACCAAGGAGGTCTTCTGTGATAGTTTTTTCTCCAGCGATGAGTTCTAGGTCACCAATACAGGTATCGGCCTTGTTGGGGTTATGTGAAAGCCATATAGATGTTACTTCATTGTACTTACTCGATAGAGAAATAAGAAAGTCAGTAATTTGTTTCATTTTCTCATCTTTGTCTAGATTGGTGTTTTCTATGAAGTATTCAGGATTGAAACTTAGTAGTATCATCATCTGATTGGTAAAGTGAGTCTTTCGGATCATGAGGTGTCTGAAAAAACCAGCATTTCGCATAGCATCGTATACAGGAAGCCCCAGTGTTTTACAGAAGTCTTTTATTTCTCTAAATACGATATTTTGAATATCATCGATGAGAGGACAGCCATCAAAGTCTTCTACTTTTGAAAATTCTCATTGTTTATGAAAACCAACATTAAATTGTTGATCGATTTCAAATTTATGAGAGATATATTTACCAAAACTAAACTCTACTTTGTTTCTATATCCATCGATAGTAGGAGAAGCCTGAATAGGAAGCATTAGGTCTCAAATTTCTTTGCCTTCGGGTATGAGTTTATTCAGATTACGTAGTGCATCCACGACCTGATCTTGTTTTATTTTTAGTTGTTGATCATAGGGTATATTGATCCATCTCCATCCACCAGACATACCAAACTTGTTGGTTGGATGCTCTGTCTCGATAGGAGATTTTGCAATAGTTTCTACTATTTGAGTTTCTAGGTAGCTCTTTCGAGTTTTGAGTATTTTTAGGTTTACTACAGCACCTGGGATTGGTCCACCAGTTATCATAACCACTCGTCCATCCAGGTCTGGGTTCTCAGACTGGAGTCGTGCCATTCATTTACCACCAAATACGAGTTTTTCAACCGTAATATTTTCTAGAATAGTTCCTTTTTTCATGTTTTGTTTGTTTTAAATAAAACCCATCGTCTCTTCGCTAACGCTAAGAGCTACTTCCCTTGAAAAGGGAAGAAAATAATGTCTAGATTTTAGAGATAAAAAGATAATTTGCAATTTTATTTATTTTATATACTATACTTGAAATTTAGTATTTGTTATATAGATTATGAATAAAGTTAAAACTATGCCTCCTGTGTTTTGAAAAAAGCTTGTTTGCCCAGAATGCAAGAAAGAAAGAATTCCTATTGTAAGATGAAAAGTAAAGCAGCATGTGATTAATCTATGAATAGATGCTTGAATATATGTATGTGGTAAATTTAATCCAGACCCATTAGAAGTTACCGTAGTAAGATAACAAAAAAAATAATCCTGAGATCAGGATTATTTTTTTTTAGCGAAGTTGGGTGTACTCTTTTTGTATGGGTCTGACTAGGTCTGAACTAACCTCTAGGGTCCAATCTATCTTATCGGTTGTTTTAACCGTGCTTCATGATAGATAATAGCCTATGTTATCGAGTGTGATGGGAGTAACAGTGCTGCTATCACGAAGACATTGTTCGTTGTCGACTCAAAAATTAAAGTGATAGGTCTCATCAGAAACAAAGTTATCAAAACCTATGTGTTCGATACATTCTTGTAGAGAAGGGAAGAGGGTGTTGGTAAAACTATACTGTTCTTTATTACTGATGAGCTTCGTATTTTCTCAGATGAGTTTGTACACACCAAAAATAGTGATAGAGAGTATACTCGCGGCTACCATGACCTCTATGAGGGTGAATGCTGATGTTTTATGATAATTCTTCATGGAGATTTTTAATATGTTCTATGGTAATATTACCATTTTTCAATCCAAAATGATGAGCAATATCAAATCTCATTTTCTTTGAAAAATCAGGACGCTTTTCTTGTATAATATCTAAGTTAGTTTTGTATTGAGCTACAGCATTTCAGTAATTTTGTCACTCTATTGATAACTCGTTAAAAGTTTTCCCAGAAGCGCTCGGAGGTCAAATATTGTATGAAGCAAATGCTATTTTTTGATCATTTATTTTATAGTGATATGAACACATTTTTATAAAAAACTTACCAATTGATCTTCATAAATTTGCATCAATTAGACTCATTTCACATAATTCATTTATCACTTTACTACTAGGTACTCATATATCATCTACATGTACTTTAGTTCCATTATAATATCTATCAATTAATTGAAAGTTTTCTTTTACAGCTATTTCTGTAGTTTGCATTATTCAAAAATCTCATGTAGGTCATTTAGCATCTATTTTGCCTCAAGATTCTTTTATTTGTATTGCCATGAAGGCATTATCATCAAATAGGTTACTTTTTACATCTAATTGATTATAAGCATCGACTATAACTCATGCTGCTTTTCTAGCTTCAGGTGAAAAACCACTATATTTTTCAAATACTTTATTTGTAAATCTATCTGGATCGTTTTTTTCAAAAGCTATATTAAAAGCTTTTCTATTTGAGGGGTTTGTACCTACTTGTTTTGAAGATTCTTTTTTACTTGATGTTGGCTTATCTACAACTTGTTTTAATAAATCTAGATCATCTCTACATGCTCAACGTTGTATTTCCATAAGTTGGTATATTTCTAATGAGTCAAATTCTCATAGATTAGACTGATCACCCTCTTTAGGTACTAATGATTTAGCAAAATAATCATCAAAAATAGCTTTTTCATCTTTAGGAAGATCTTTTCCCCAATCTTCTACTGTATCTTTTCTAAAGACCCAAGGAGAATGTATAGCATCTATATTTTCCTTGTCTTCTGGGATATTACAAAACTCTACTCATTTTTCACTCATAATATACTTTTAGATATATAATATTATTTTTATATTAACATATTTTGTGAAATAAAACAAAAACCTGAATAACTGGTGGGTTATTCAGGTTTATTTTGAGGTTTTTGTGTTGTATTACATCATTGGCATTCATCCCCCCATTCATCACATACCACCCATACCTTGCATATTAGCCATGGCTCATGCGAGAGGGTCTGGTGATCCTGGTATATCTGTGATGGCAGCCTCAGTTGTGAGAAACATTCCTGCGAGAGAGATAGCCTCTGCGAGAGCAATTCGCTCTACTTTTTTAGGATCAATAATCCCAGCTTCGATCATATCTACATATTCATCTTTTGCTGCATCATATCAATAATTTATGTTCTTATTTTTCTTGATCTCTTCAATAATTTTTTTATCATCTTTTCATGCATTTGAGATAATTTGTGCTGTTGGATAGCTGAGCGCCTCCATTACAATAGCTGCTCAAATATTTTGATCTTTGTTTCATAGATCTACGTCTTTGAGTATTTCTGAAGCGCGAAGTAGGGCAATTCACCCTCCTGCAACAACTCACTCAGACACGGCTGCTCTGGTAGCGTTGAGCGCATCTTCGATCCGAAGTTTTTTCTCTTTCATCTCTACCTCGCTGAGTGCTCATACTTTGATTACAGCGACTCATCCAGCGAGTCTAGCTATTTGCTGGGCTATTTTTTCTTTATCAAAACCACCATCAGTATTTGAGTATTTAGTTTTGAGTTCTTCTACTCGAGCAACAATGTTTTGCGTTTCACCAGCTCAACCGATAATAATCGTATCGTCTTTACTAGCGCTCACTGTTTTTGCAGCACCCAGATCATCGAGTGTTACATTTTCTAGCTTCATTCCAAGATCTTCAGTGATAACATTTCATCCTGTAAGGATAGCAATATCTTGGAGGTTCTGTTTTTTATTATCTCAAAAACCAGGTGTTTTTATAGCCAGTACATTGAGTACTCATTTGAGTTTATTGAGAATAATAGTAGAGAGAGCTTCTCATTCTATCTCATCAGCGATGATAACAAGATCTTTTCGTCCGGTTGCCATAACCTGCTCTAGTAGAGGAAGGAACTCCTGCATGTTTGATATTTTTTTGTCTGTGATGAGGATAGGAGCATCTTTAATCTCAGATATCATCTTTTCAGTATTAGTCACCATGTATGGACTAACATACCCTTGGTCAAACTGCATACCTTCTGTTATTTCAACCTCCATGTCAAAGGTCTGACCTTCTTCTACTGATATCACTCAGTCTTGTCCAACTTTTTCCATAGCTTCAGCTATTATTTGTCCTACGGTATCATCTTGGGCAGAGATAGTAGCTACTTGCGTTACTTCTGATTTATCAGTGATCTGTTTTGCATTTTTTTCGAGCTCTTTCACGATGAGAACTCAGGCTTTTTTCATACCATTTTTTAACTCAACAGCATTGACTCATGACTTAATATTTTTGAGTCCCTCTTTTGCGAGTGCATAGGTAAGCAGGGTAGCGGTAGTAGTACCGTCACCAGCCAGAGCATTAGTTCTCTCCGCTGCTTCTTTGACCAGCTCTGCACCCATATTTTCAAACTTATCTTCGAGTTCTATCTCTTTTGCAATAGTAGCTCCGTCGTTGGTTACTTGTGGTGCACCAAAACCGCGATCAAACACCACGTTTCGACCCTTTGGACCCATAGTTACGGTTACTGTCTTTGCCACCTGCTCAATCCCACTAAACATTGCTGCCCGTGCATCATCACTAAATTGTATTTGTTTTGCCATAGTTTTGTTTAATTGTTAATTTTTGTTAGAGTTATGAAACCTTACCTAATATATATTCGAGGGCTACTATTTTGTATGTTTCGTCTCATAGTTTCACTTCATCTCATGCGTATTGACCACACAGTACTCTATCTCAGGTCGATACAGCAGACATATCAGAGTCTGATTTACCAGGTCCAACTGAGACTACTTCGTAGATAAAAGAACGCTCTTTGTTGGCTCCATCAGGGAGGATAATTCCAGATTTTGTAACAGAGTCTTTTTCGACTGGCTTGAGAACCACTCGGTCCAGTAGGGGAGTAATATTCACGTTTATTTTGTTAGATAAGTATTTTAATAAAAAAAGTATATAGATTTTCGTACAAACTACAATATTTTAGATAGAGATTTTTTTGTACATATTTTTGTAAAAAGACAATGAATATGGTATTATTTAGATATATTATCTATAAACTACAGACATATGTCACAAATGCTTGAGAAAATCCTTACCTATTGAATACAAAAAAAAGCTTCAGATATTCATATTGCACAGGGAAGTCCTGTGACATTTCGAATCAAGAAAAAAATGTCTACTCTCTCAGAATCATGAGATATTAGTAAAGAATCCATTGAACGAGTATTGTTAGCGCTTATGAATTGAGATCAGACTCGAGTAGATGAGTTTTTAGAAACAAAAGATGCTGATTTTGCTTATATATTTAGTGATGGAACCAGTTTTCGGGTAAACGCCTATATGAAGATAGGTAAAATAGCTTTTGCACTGCGTCGAATTGAGGCAGAACCACTTGCTATGGAGGCTCTATGACTTCCTGAATGAGTGAAAAAATTTATTCATATGAAACAAGGACTTATACTTATTACTTGACCAACAGGATCAGGGAAGTCTACGTCTATGGTGTCTATTTTAAACGAAATTAATAAAAATAGATCTGAGCATATTCTCACCGTTGAAGACCCGATAGAATTTGTCTTTAAAAATGATAAATCAATGTTTTCTCAACGAGAAGTAGGGAACGACACTGATAGTTTTACAGCAGCGCTTCGAGCCGCTATGCGAGAAGATCCAGATGTTATTATGATAGGTGAGATGAGAGATCGAGAAACGGTAGAAGCGGCTATGGAAATGGCTGAAACAGGGCATTTGGTTATATCTACCATGCATACTTCAGGATCAGTTCAAACACTCACTCGAATCATTAATTTTTTCCCACCAGAGATTCAAAATGCAGTCCGATATAAGCTTGGTGATGTACTTGGATGAGTACTATCTCAACGACTCGTTCAAAAAAGTGATGGAACGGGGATAGTGGGTATCTACGAGCTTATGTTTATGACCACAGGGATCAAAAATCTGATCAGAGAGTGAACACTCAATCAAATTAAATGAAATATTGAAACAGGGATGAAAGATGGAATGATTACCATGCTACGACATGCTCAACAGCTTGAAGAGCAGGGAATTATTGATAAAGAAGGCTACCAAGATTTCTTTCCAGATGATATGGAATAAGCATATAAAAAAGACCTCATTGAGGTCTTTTTTAGTAATTAAAGTCCGCGACCTTCATTTGAAAATATTCTGTAAATTCAGCTACACTATTAGCTTTATTAGATATCTCCATATAAACATGATTACGTAAATTTCTGATAATATTAGATCCATTTCTTGGTTCTAGAATATTATCCTCAATGATAGTAGAAAATTTATCATCTATGATTTCTAATTGCATATGTTTTTTTAATATGTATCTTTTTAATACTTTTCATAAATCATCTATTTTTAGACCATCAGGATCTTCGACTTTGCTTTTATTTTCTTGTTTTCGATATTCAGCAAACTCATCAAGTATTCATAAATAATCTAATATAGTGAACACGTCTTGTACTTTGTGAAAAAGGCTTTTAGCTACATTTTCAAGACTTCAAAGATTATTAGATATACTTTCAAGCTCTGATGGAAATAGTATACCATAGGTTCAATAATTAAATTGAGTGGATGCATTATTGTGAGTATTCATGTTATTTTAATGTTTTATTAAGATTCCTCTTATTCTACATTAAAAAAATAAAAGTCAAGAATTATTGAGCTATTTTCAATGATTGAGTACTCATAAAAGAAGAGAAGATACTACTTAACATAATATTGTTTTATAATAATTTTATGTTAGGGAGTAGATTCGAAAGAGTTATAAGAGATTCTATCTAAAATTATGAACTGTGAATATAATGAACAACGGAAAGAGTAAAAAATAAAGGAAGAATAATATGTATAAATAAAAAGGTTTCGTTATATTTAAAACGAAACCTTTTTATTTGAGTGTACACAGATATTGTACATAATATTATATATAGCGTATTTACTTAACATAAGTTATATTATGTTAAGTAATGACTTATTCTCTTTTGAGTCAGAGATTACATCATAATCAGATTATAAACTATTGTTAATACTAAAAGTAATAAACACATAGCTGTAACTTGAAAAACTTTTCATCTCAATTTACTTCCCTTACTATATTCTATGAAATAACAGATTCGTGCTAAAATCCATACAAGCCCTAATAATCCGACCCAATACATGTTTCCACCAGTCATACTTGCTAACCATAAAAACACGAGATACATTGGCATGTATTCCATTGTGTTTTGATGTGCTCGAAATACTCTTTCAAAATCTACATTCCCAGTAATAGCTGGTGCTGGTACTTTGAACTCTACTCTTGCCGTTCCTACTTTGAATCCCATAACAAATTGCATTACGAGTGCCATCAGTGTAAGAACGATTAAATATGTTTCCATGAGTGCTAAAAAATTAGTATATAAAGTAGTTCTATGTTAATGGGTTTGGATTTTATATCAAGACTTAAGTATTATCTGAGTAATTTTTATGTATTTTTGATTGCATAAGCCTGCTTTTTAAATAGTATTGTATTAATATTTTTCTTATTAAGCTACATATGAATATTTGAGTGATTTTTGGTTCTAGAACAGCTGAACACGATGTTTCTATTACTAGTGCCTACGGTATAATGAAAGGATTAAGAAAGGCTTGAATCTATGAAGTCTTCCCTATCTATATTACACAAAGTTGAAAGTGGATCTATAACCCTAACTTTGAAGATATAAATAATTTTAAAGACCTTGACGCACTAGAAGGCTTGAATATGACTATAGATTTTTCGAAATCAGGAAAACTTTGTATACATCAGAAATGAAAATGACTCCTAGCTAAAGATACTCATCTAGAAATAGACGTGGTTATACCAGTACTTCATGGTCTTAATTGAGAAGATGGAACGGTTCAATGAGTTTTAGATCTTCTCCAAGTTCCATATGCAAGTCCATCTGTTATAGGTTCCGCTGTTGGGATGAATAAGACCATTATGAAAAATGTTTTTGCCTATCATAACCTTCCAATGAGCAAATACCTTGTGTTTGAAAATGACGATTCAGACCTAGATAAGATTGAATCAGAGCTTCGATACCCTCTCTTTGTAAAACCGGCTAATTTAGGCTCATCTATTTGAGTGTCAAAAGTAGATAATAGAGATGAGCTTATCAATGGAATCGAGTTAGCCTATCACTATGATAGAGAAATTATGGTAGAGGAATGAGTTACTAACCTAATGGAGTTGAATTGTTCTGCTATGGAAAAGGACTGAGAAGTTATTTCAAGTCTCGTAGAGCAACCAGTCACGAGTGGAGCTTTTCTTAATTTTGAAGAAAAGTATACCAGTAGTGATTGAGCTACTATGCAGTGAGTAAAAGATAAAGTGAAAATACCTGCTCCAATCACTGATGACCTAACGATCAAGATTCAAAATATGGCAAAAAAAGCCTATAGTGTATTGAAATGTAATGGATGAGCCCCAAGAATAGATTTTCTCTATGATACTCAAGCTGATCAGCTCTATATTAATGAAATAAATACCATTCCAGGAGCTCTTCAGGTTTATTTATGGGAAAAATCATGACTATCAGTTCCAAATTTTCTTTGAGCGCTTATTGATACCGCTATTGTGAAAAATAAGCAGAAAAAATTGAATATAGATTTTAAATCAAACATAATAGATTATACCATTGGCTTTCAAAAGTAATGCAAACAAAAACTATCCTCATTGACTCTGTTGTTACGGAGTATATAGTATCTGATGTTTTTGATATACATAAAAATGTATGTGTTTTTTTGCATGGCTGGGGACAAGATTGTAATAGTTTTCAAACTATTTTAGATAAGATGGAGTTAGGAGATATGAGTTTTGTTTCATTGAGCTTTCCTGGTTTCTGAAAGACTTGATATTTAGGTCAAGATGCTACGATATATGATTATGCTGATTTTACTCAAAAATTTTTAGAGAAACTACATATATCAAAACCACTCCTTATTGGTCACTCTTTTTGATGAAGAGTATCTCTTATATTGGCTTCTGAGTATGCGAAAACCACTCAAGTAGTTCTAATTTGATCGGCAGGAATATTGCCTCATAAAAGTAAAATAAAGCGATACATCACCCGAATATGAAAACATATATTTAGTCTACCATGACTAAAAAAAATCTGAGCTCAAATCAAGTCTAGCCTAGGCTCATCTGATTACAATAGTGCCTGAAAGTTGAGTGAATTATTTAAAAATATAGTAAATCAAGACCTATCTTACCTCTTCCCTACTATAGAAATCCCTACTTTACTGATTTGGTGAAGTCATGATGACCAAACTCCTATCAAAGATGCACATCAGATGCATGCAGAGATTATTGGTTCTCAGCTCGAGATATTTGAGGATGCTGATCATTTTGTCTTTCAGCAAAAGTCAGATGAAGTATTTGAATTAATTAAAAAATTTAACTCATGTTTATAAAAAATATACTCCTCGCATTTCAATTAGAAAACTATCAAAATATACGATTTCTAAAATTTATATATTCTCATCCTCGTTTTTGGGTATTTTGAGGAAAAAGGCAATTTCTAGTTTGGACGAGTAAAGCTCAGCTGTTATGTCTGATAAGTGTTGTTGTGTCTATTGCTTTGATAGTATTTGTTTTTTTATGAAAGCTTTGATGGTTAGTCAGCCTATTATCTACTGCTGTTGTTTTCTTACTCTTCCCTTTCTATTATATACTTTGAGCATATTTAGTCTGACCATTAGATAAATACCTAAAAAATAAAAAAATTGCTCAAGCTAAAGCTAGGCTTTGATCTTTTAAAAATTTAAGAGTGATTTGAATTACCTGAAGTTATTGAAAAACATCACAAAAAGAAATGCTTGAATCTATTTTGAGTAAAAAATTTAAAGTCTTGGCATCTGCTTGAAATAAAAATACACCACTGTGAATCAGTGATGTTATCTTGAATGACCTTGATGAGTCACATGAAATATTTATTGTAGAGATGTGAGCCTATCAAAAGTGAGATATTAAAGAATTATGTGATATAGTGAACCCTGAAATTTGAATTTTAACAGGAATTACTATTCAGCATTTAGAGCGATTTGGGAGTCTAGAAAATACGATAGATGCAAAATTTGAGCTTATTGAATCGATAGATAAAAAATGATTGGCTGTTATGGATTGAGCTAATGAAAATATTATATCATGACTCAGTAATAAGAAAAACTCTATTTGAGTAGAAAACATAAAAGCTATAAACTATAGCTGAGCCATACAGTATTGAGATAATTTCACTGGACTGAGTTTTGAGTATAATTGATCTAGTATATATACTAGATTATTAGCTCCTCATAATGTTACTGCTTTAATCATGTGTTTTGAGGCGGCAGAGTATTTATGAATGCAGATATGAGATGTATTGTGAGCTATTTGAGAACTCGATTATGTAGAGCATAGAATGCAGCTTATCTATAACCCAACAACCAATGTGAGGGTGATAGACGATAGCTATAATGGTAATATAGAGTGAGTAAAGTCTATAGTGAAACTTTTAGCTCATACAAAAACTGATGGGAGAAAGTTGTATCTAACTCCTGGATTGGTTGAACTTGGAGACCAATCAGAGCGGGTTCATATACAATTATGAACCATGTTGGCTTGAGTGGTAGATAAAGTCTTGCTTATAAAAAACCATAGCACAGATTCTATTATACAATGATTAATGAATGGATGATATAATAAAAAAGATATAGTAGTCTATCCTGATACATCTACAGCGCATGCAGATATATGAAATATACTACAGTCATGAGACTCTATAGTTTTCCAAAATGACTGGACTGATAATTATTTTTAAATAATAAAAGAGAGATTTAATGCAAATCTCTCTTTTATTATTATTAATACTCTACTCTCACATCATGTAGCCAGATCTTTGCTGGCTGCATGAGCATAAACTTCACTACACTTGCCAGGTCTTCTGGTTCGCTAAACTTTTCTACTGGAAAGTCCTCTCATGTGTTCTCAAACATCTTAGTATTGATACCTGCTTGATAGATTCCTGCGACTCGTACTCTAGTTCCCTTGAGATCTAGCTTGAGAGCTTCTGTGAAGCCTGTTACTCAGAATTTGCTGGCATTGTATACGCTCAGTCATTGTTGTCCCACTATTCAGGCTTTTGAACTGATATTTATAATGGCTGCTTCTGATTGTTTCTTGAGTATTGGGAGTACGGCTTGTGTCATGTTAATGAGGCCCGTTAGATTGGTTTGTATCACGTTTTGTATGGTATCTTGGCTTATTTGCTCGAGTGGCATGAGTTTCTGCCATATACCAGCGTTGTTGATGAGAACATCAATAGACTCAAAATCTTGATTTATTTGAGAGAGAGTTGTTCGAATAGCATTATTATCAGATACGTCACACGAATATATCTCTGCTTTATTTGCTCACGCTGATAGAACGAGTTTTTGTGTATCTTTGAGTTTTTCTGTGTTTCTTCAGATGAGTATAAGCTTAGTATTTTCTACAGCCAGCGATATAGCTATTTGCTTCCCTATTCCATCACTGGCACCAGTAATGAGTATTGTTTTTTCTTTGAGATTCATGAGATGCTTAAAAAAAATAAACTACGTTTTAAGTGTAGTTTATTTTAGGAGAAAATCAAGATATATCAGCAATATTATTTATATTTCCGCTAAAATTCATTCTAAATTGAGATGTTCTTTAAAGTTAGTGAGTTGTGTTGCTATATCTTGTAGTTTTTCTTTATTTTGTATTTTGGTTCTTGGTATAGAAACTCCGAAAAATTTTATAAATACTTTTTCTCTTGTATCAAAGTTAGTGAGGGTATCGTCCTCTACCATCTTTGTGAGTATATCAGGTCTATATGTCTCTATAAGTTCAATATTTTCAAACACTTGCTTAAAAAATACTCTGTGTTTTTTATCTGTAAGGCTAAAGATAGTCTCTATGAGAGCATCTCTTTCAGGCTCTGATCTAGCATCGTTGAGAATTTTTTTATTTTTTTGATTTAAAGGGGCCTCTGCTAATATTCCCTCTGGAACTTTTCAGATATTGTTTAATTCTCACCTCCTAGGTATGTATGCTATTTCTTCAAAAATCATGTTAGCATGATCATTTACAGGTTGTCTTGCTGGAGATCTTCTTTCATGAACTCTATAATCGACTGCTTTTAGTTTGGCAGATTTTGGGTTAACCTCTTCTATATATTCATCCGTACTTGATAGATGTTTATTCTCTTCCTGAAGGATTACTCAGTTTGATGCAAAAAAATCCTTTAGCTTAAATGTATCGAGTCACATGGCATCATAGTATACAATAGCTATTATGTTTGTTTCCATGAGGCGTTGCGTTGATATCTTTGCTGGTTGGTTTCCTGAACAGAAATTTCTTATCGATGCTATGTGTCTATCGTCTAAGTTAAACTTTCCTTATACAATTCTCGCTTCAGAATTTTTGTATGAACTTGGTGTATCGCTTTCTTGTTCAATAATTGCAGCTAAATGCTGTATGAGTTTTATTTGATTTTCAGCTGTCAGTAAAAAATTTGATATACTTAATAGGTCTTGTCGCTCAGTGAGTTTGGGCTTATATTTTAATTTTCAATCTTGTTTTGATATAGAATGAGTTAATATCTTCGCTACTGTTTTTCTTATTTCTGTATCTCTTCTACAATCATTTCTTGTGTCAGCTGATTGTTTTTGAACTTCTTGTTCTGATGATCGATCTAAAACTGAGGTAGCAACCATTATTTTGTGTAATTAATTATAAATTTATATTATTATAACTATATAATAGTAATGTCAATTTTATTTTTAACAAGTATAATTGTTAAACTACAACTTCTTAATAGGAGCTATTTTTATATTCATTTTCTTAATACCCTTTCCACTAAATACTATGTCAGCAATCTCTCCATTGAGACATGAAATCATCCCTCGACCAAATCGAACGTGTTCTATCTTGTCTCAGATCTTAAAGTCTGAGATGTCATTGTTTTGAACTTTTCGAACCATCTTAATATTGCTGTCACTCTTAAGTGAGTTGAACTCTAGTTTTGATCGTCATCCAAAGAAATCTGATCGTCAGAGTGTTGAGTTTCCTAGGTCATAGCTCTCCATATATTCAGCTGGTATCTCAGCTATAAAACGAGATTCTGGGTTTCTGACATAGTCTCAAAAATGAAATCGCTCAGCGGCTCTGGATATATAGAGATTTTCTCTGGCTCTGGTCATAGCAACATACATAAGTCGTCGTTCTTCTTCGAGTAGGTTTGATTCGTTGACACTTCTAAAGCTTGGGAATATTCCATCCTCGAGTCAGGTTACAAACACTGTTTTTTCCTCGAGTCATTTTGATGTATGAATCGTCATGAGAGTGACATATTCACTTCGTTCATCTTTGCTATCCATGTCTGTGAGAAGTGCCACTTCTTCGAGGAATATAGACAAAGATTCTCTTGGTTCCATACCCTTGTATTCGCTTGCAAGATTGATAAGCTCATCTATATTTTCTTTTTTTGAATCTTTTTCTTCTTGTGGTAATCCATCACTAATATAGTTAACATAATCAGTCCGTTTTACTATTTCTGTGAGTAGTTCATTGACCGATAAGCTATGAGAGAGATCAATAAGTCATCATAATAGCTTTCAAAAGCTATCAAGTGCTGCTCTTGCAGCTGGCTTGAGTTCTTCTACCTCACCTATGTTAGATATAATCTGCATGTAGTTTATACCAAATCCCTCTTTATAATTGTCTAATATTTCAATAGATTTTGCCCCAATTTTCCGCGTCGGAGTATTGATAACTCGTTTCATAGAAACAATATCTTGTGTGTTGTGAATGACTTTTAAATACCCGAGTAAATCTTTGATTTCTTTTCGATCATAAAACTTCAGACCTCAAATAACTCTGTAAGGAATATTCTTGCTCATCAAAGATTCTTCTATTTTACGAGATTGAGCATTGGTTCTATATAAAATAAGAAAGTCAGAATAGCTTCCACTGCTAGTTTCACTATCTTCCTGCTCTTGTTTACTGTGGAGCAGGTTCGGGTATGGTACTTGTTCTTTTATGATTTCTGCTATAATCTTGGCTTCTATTCTGTCATCTGGAGCTTCTATATAGCTAATTTTACTTCATTGAGGATTATTGGTCCAAAGATTTTTTTGCATTCCAAACTTGTTCTTTTTAATGACTTCGTTGGCAGCTTCGATGATAGATTTAGTAGATCTGTAGTTTTGTTCTAGTTTTACAACTAAGGCGTCGCAGTAGTCTTTTTTGAAGTTTATTATGTTGGTCATGTCGGCTCATCTCCAAGAATATATGGATTGAGAGTCGTCACCTACAACAGCGAGGTTTCCATTCTTGGAAGCCAATAGTTTTACTATTTCATACTGTGGTTTGTTGGTATCTTGGTATTCGTCGACCATTAAGTACTGGTATCTATTTTGATAAGCATCGAGTATCTGAGGATATGATTGTAGGATCTGGAGAGTTTTGATAAGTATGTCATCAAAATCGATTGCATTGTTTTGCGTGAGTCTTTGTTCGTATTTAGTATAGGCTTGCCATACGACTTCCTTAAAGCTGTTATCTATCTCTTTTTCATAGCCTTTTGCTGTCAGACATTTAGACTTGGCATTACTAATATAGCTTCCAACTTGTCTTGGTTTATATTCCTTTTCATCTAGAGAGAGATCGTTTTTAATAATTCCTTTTAAAACAGAGAGTTTATCGGTCTCGTCATAGATGACAAAGTCACTTTTGAGTCCAATTTTTATTTCGTCTCAGTACGCTTTCAGAGTATTTTTAAGTATCATAATTCAGATACTATGAAAGGTCCCGATAGTCGGGAAATCTCCTCCACTAAACAGATTCCGTGGAGTACTTACTCAAAGAGTCTCAGCGACTCTCTCTCGCATCTCTGAGGCTGCCTTGTTAGTAAAGGTTACCATCATGATGTTACTCGGTACTATTCCCTGTTCTTTGATCATATACTCTACCCTCGCGGTTAGCGTAGCCGTCTTTCAACTCCCTGCCCCCGCGATTATCAACAGCGCCCCATCTATCTTGTTCTTAGCTTCTTCCTGTTTCTCGTTTAACTGTAATTTTCCCATCAAAAAAATGTAACGTATATATTAAATATAAAGTTACATTTTTTAGCATATTTAGCAAGTTTGAATTTCAAAAGCAATCTGTGTCTGATTGAGTTTATATGATTTAGTTATTAATTTTTCTTCCCTGTTTGGGTGAGGTTATAGATAGCAACGGCCATGAGGCAGAGGGCGAAGAGGGCGAAGAATCCGTTGAATCCTATTATTCAGACGAGGGCTCATCAGACAACCAATCAGATAACGTTGGCTATGTTGATCAGCATTTTAAGCGGTGCTGCAGAGCTGTTGGAGTCTATCTCTTGGGTATCGTAGATCTTGGCGTATTCGCTGTTGTATCGCTCTGAAAAGGTGGCTATAGCTAATGGCATGGCAGCTGCATATCAGACCGAGTTGAGAATACCAAACATCATTACGAGTAATATGTTGTTTGAAATACCAAACCCCATGATAGAAACAGCCGATATAACGATTCAGGCCAGTATAAGATTGAGCGTAGTATAGTTTTTTTGCTGAACTATAAAAAATCGCTGCATAGCAAAAGCAGGAATAACGAGTAAGAGTAAGAGTACATATCCACTCATAAGAGCTCATCATTGCTCAATGATGAGTGACTCTTGATTGAGATCTATAATTTTTTCTAAAAAATCTATCTGAAAAGTAGATATGAAGGTATCCCAAAATCCAAATAGCAATATGGTCATAGAAGTGATCATAACTATGTAGTCGCGTGGTTGTGAAAACATAACCGCTCTAAAACTTTTAAATCCTTCAATGGTAGCCTCTATAATATCATCTGTATCGATAGCTCAGATAGTTCTGAGAGGTTTTAAAAATACATATTTTGTATTACTGGCTATGTTCTTAAGCTGTGATTTATCAAATTTTTCTAGAATAATATCTTTTTTTTCTGAAGCCTTATTTTTAATACTATTAAAATTAAGCTTTTGTATGTCAGAAGTTTCAAAATGAAGATGGTCGTTGTCAAAGAGTATATTTATGAGTATAAAAAATAGTATAATGACTCCTATGAGTACTCCTATGGCTGTAGTGATGGAGAGTGTAAGGATAAATCATGAAATAACGACTCATAGCATAGCTCAAACACCAAAACTAATGTTGTATTTTGATATTACATCTGCGTAATTACTCGGAGGAGTGTTATTCATGATGTATGAGAGAAAGGTCACGTCATAACTCTCTTTGATGACGCCATAAAATATAGCAACCATACTAAACAGTACCCAGTTGGTTCCACTCAGTAGAAAATCAAAGACTCATTTTGTTTTAGCGAATAGGCTTTCTCATTCAATTATTCCACTAAAGTTTGTGGTGATGTATCCATTTTCTCATGCAAATAATATAAATTTAAGCACAATCAATGATGATACAAACATAACAGCTGTACCAAATAGCAGGATTGATTTTTGTTTAAAATATTTTTGAAATATTCATAGAGGTATGTCTATAAGCAGAGCTACAAAGTTTCACACTCATAAAAATATTCAGATCATAAGTGGTGAATCGAGTACTAATCCAAAGAAATAGACAATGATAAAATGAAATGTAATCCAACAAAAACCATAAAAAATAGACAGAAGAAACAGGTTATATTTCTTACTTTTATCTACCGTTAGGTCTGCAGTAATATAATTTTGCATAAAATCGTCTATAAATAACTACTATTATGGTATCATATTTAGGGATTGTTTGCAAAAAAAGGTTGTTTAAAATATTTGTTTTTCATGGCTAATTTTATATACTGAAATTATTAGCTAGTAACTATAAAATATAATGAAACAGTATTTAGATTTACTCAGAGATATTAGAGATAATGGAGTTTGAAAAGATGACAGGACTGGTACCGGAGTTCGAGGACTTTTTGGTATGCAAGCCAAGTATGACTTAGCTGATGGTTTTCCACTGGTGACAACCAAGAAAACTTTTTTACGAATTATTATTATAGAGCTTATTTGGTTGATAAGAGGTGAAACCAATATTAAGTATTTGGTAGATAGGAACTGTCATATATGGGACGAATGGCCATTTCAAAACTATATAGATTCTAATAATCTCTCTGAACAATTCCCTGCTTATAGTGAAGCTTGGGTGGAAGAAAAGAAGAGTTTTATTGGCAAGATTAAAGATCTACCAGCTGATGATGATTTTGTTATGAAATGGTGAGATCTTGGTCCGGTATATGGGCACCAATGGAGAAACTTTAACTCACAGTGAGTTGATCAAATAGCTAATGCCATTGAGCAAATAAAAACCAATCCTACGAATCGAAGAATTATTGTATCAGCTTGGAACCCAGCTCAGATTCAAGATATGCTTCTACCTCCTTGTCATGCATTCTTTCAGTTTAACGTAGATACAAGCAATGGATTATTGAATCTACAACTCTACCAACGAAGTGCTGATATGTTTCTATGAGTACCATTTAATATAGCGAGTTATTCTACTCTACTCATGCTTATTGCAAGTATTACAGGTCTCAAACCAGGTAGTTTTACACATACCCTTTGAGACGCACATATCTATAACAATCATATAGATCAAGTAAATCAACAACTATGAAATAATCCACTCCCCCTTCCAGAACTCAAAGTACTCAAAGATGTAAAAACTCTTGAAGATATTGAAGCCCTAGAGTGGGCAGATTTTGAACTCGTGGATTATCAATCTCATTGAGTAATTAAGGCACCAGTAGCTGTATAACAATAAAACAATGATTAAATTTCACATGATATTGGCCGTAGATGAAAAACTAGGCCTATGAAAGGATAATACTCTCTCTTGGAAAATTCCTGCTGATATGAAGCATTTTAAAGAAATTACTTCTACAACACAAGATCTTGCAAAGCATAATGCTGTTATTATGTGACGAAAGACCTGGGAATCTATTCCATCTAAATACCGACCTCTTCCTGATAGAATAAATTGTGTATTATCACGTAGTATTACTGATCAGAGCATCGATTCTAAGGTAGATGACTTTGTACTCTATTTTAATTCTCTAGAATCATGTTTAGAAGAATTAGAAAAAAAAGATAACATAGAAAATATCTATATTATCGGATGAGCATTTTTATATAACCAATTATTATCTGATGATAGACTTGATCATATATATATAACTCGAGTATTTTGAGATCACGATTGTGATGTATTTTTTGATGGAATACCTGATAATTTTTCACTAGAAAGTTATAGTGATGAACAAGAATCAAATTGAATTAAATTTCGATTTGAAGTGTGGAAGAGATAAAAAAAGAAGTCTTATATAAGACTTCTTTTTTCTTGTAATTCTTCAAGTTGATTCGATATGATTTGAATGTCTTGAAAAAGTTTCTTATTACTATCTAGCTTATTTTTTCATAGTTCTGTTAATAATTTAATAACTTTATTATAATGAACTATGCTAAGTGTGTTAAGTTTTTCGTAGAGTTTTCTTCTTAGGTTATCATCCATCTTATAATTAGCATCAAATAACTTTATTATTCATAGAGTTGTTTCATTTGTATTTCCTTCTTTTAGCATTTTTACCCTTTGCTAGTTAATAAATCGAAGAGTGCATTTGATCTAGCTATACCCTTAGCTCTGGTCGCAAGCCTTTCTTGTTCTTGTAGAGCTGTAGCATCAGGTCCTCATATTGTTCACTCTCAACCAAAATTAGCTGGAGTTAAGGAATCTAAAAAATCTCCAGAATCTAATATTTCTGCTAATTGGTTTCGAATTACTATTCAGTCTTTATTGATATTATTTATTGATAATTTTATTTGTGCATCTAATTTTCTAGCAATACCTAATAATGCTTTATCATATTCAGTCTCGGTTGTTTTTTTAGCTCCTAACTTTGTCTCTGTTAGGTCATCGTTACCAAGCCATCATCACTTTAGTAGTACTCATAACTCTCATAAGGTATTGAATTCTTCTGTCTGCGCAAGCAATTTAATTACTGCTTTTTCTGTTTTTTCACTTAATCCAGCATTTAATAGTGCTTCACTTACTTTTTCCTTGTCTACATGTAAAGTATTTTCTCCTTCCATATCATTTATTGTAACATATTCCATGCTTGGTTCTCAATTTTCTGGTGGCATCTGTTTTTTATATAAAAAAATTAATCTTCTTATATATTAAAACACATATTTTATAATATAGCAAATATTATTTTTTCAAGACTTCTTTCCAGTAATTCAAATCATTCATTTGCCTCCAAGAATCTGTTACTAATTGCTTGAATTCGTTAAAATCTTCATCTGATACATGTATGGATTGGTACTTGTATTCTCAGTTCTTCCCTTCTACAAAATCGAGTGCAAGTTCTGCTATGTCATATTGTGAGTTAAACTCGTTGTCTGATTCTCAGAGTAGTTTGTAGAACATGAGTTGTCGGTAGTATTTGCCATGTTCATATCATTGTTTAGTGTTTCAATATCTGTCGGTTCATTTAATCATTCCCTCAGACTTGATAGATCATGTTTTGTAGTCTATTACTGCTACAGATTCTCTGAATAGAGATCAGCTATTACTATCTGGTCAGCTGGTTTTATCTAATTTTTCGATGGTATCTATCTTACCAGTGATAGGAACTCATTCAAATACTACATTTTTCGATCTGAAGTTGTACTCTGTAGCGAGGGTTGTATTTTTGTTTGCCTCAAATATGGAATGATAGGCTGTGAGACCTTCTCTCCCTTTTTTTTGAAGTCGTTGTTTTTCTTCTTCGTTGACTATTTGTTTATCCAACAATAGTTCAAAGCTCTCAGTCATGTATCAAACTGGCACTTGCTCTCAGGCTTGTTTTTTCATAGTAGCGAGTTCGAGGACTCGGTGATAAATCTTACCAAAAATAGTAAATTCATTATCTACGAATGGATATTTGAAAACAGAGTTTTGTAGAAATATGAGAGGGTCTTCTAAGAAGGTATTCAGGTCTGTTGCAGAGAGTTTATAATTCTCTAGAAACTCTGAAATATAGTTTATTTCATCGTCACCAACCTCCATCAGAGCATGGCTTCATGTAATTTGAGCTATGATAGATTTTTTAAGTATAGCATCGTCTCAAATATCTTCGAGAGTTTCTACTTTAAGTCATGTTTCGAGTAAAAATGGACTATCTATATATGGTTTATTATCTTTTCCAGCGGGTCTAGTATAGGTAATAGATTGTTCCGCTCTGGTAGTAGCTACAAAAAAGAGTCGCCTATCTTCGCTATTGGCAAGTTCTTTGGAGAGTTTTTTGATATCTTTTTCATCCATACCTGCAAATTGGAGTCCATCTCATACCATTCATAGTGGCAGTTTGAGTTTATCTACGACTCGTTTATTTTCCCAATTTCAGGCCTGCATTCCAGGTATATATACGTAGTCATATTCAAGTCATTTAGAGCCATGTGCTGTGAGTATTTCTATGTTTGATGGTGTTTTTTTGAGAATTTGTCTAGATATAATGATGTTATATTTTTTATGAAGTTCACACTTATGTAGCATAGCTGAAAGTGTCATAGAAGTATCTTTGCTGTTCCAGGCTTTAATATTATTAAAGAGCGTAAAGATATCTTCTAGATCTCAAAAATTTCCATGATTTTCTATGTATTCTACGAGTCAGATAGACTCAATGAGCTTATTAAAAAACACAGATATATTGCTTGAATTTGCCTGAAGCGATAATAATAGATCCCTGAAAGCGATAATTTTTTCAATATCTTTGTATGGTTTTTTCTGAGTGAGTTGATTGTCATCTATATTTTTAATACTATCCCAAAGTTGTGCTGGGAAGCCATGACTGCTATAGTTTTTGATATAGAGTTCTCGAGCAAGCATAATAACATCGAGGTTTTCAATATCAATAATATCTGATCTGAGTAGATTTAGGAATAATTCATCACTATGATAAGGGTTATGAATGATATGGATAAGATTGAGTAAAAACTCTACATATTTATTGGTGAGAATATTTGTTTTAAGTTTTGATTCTACCTCAAGTCACTGCGACTGCATGAAACTACTCCATTCGGCTACTTCCCTATTACTTCTTACTATAATGGCAACACGGCTATTTGTTTCTAAGTTTCCTAGTATTTTTGAGTATATAAATATCTTTTCACTATTCTCATCTGGGAGCACATAGGCTGCATTTTGAGTGAGGTCTTTATATTGAGAGTGAGAGGTGAGGAGTTTATCTAAAAAATCGAGTCGGTTTACGAGTCGTTCGTCGTTGTTGCTAATAATGCTTTCAGAGATGTCGAGTATAGATTGAGATGATCGGTAATTATTTTTGAGCACGATAAATTTAGTGCTTGGGTAGAGGGTATAAAAATCAAGCATATTTTCTATATTGGCACCTTGGAAGCGATAAATCGACTGATCATCGTCACCAACTACCATGATATTTTTCTCTTCTCACACGCTCAGAATGAGATTCATAATCTCGTTTTGAGGATTGTTGGTATCTTGGTATTCATCCAGCAT
>Ga0075467_10000087_pt1 | contig 60799 bp, 59 predicted proteins | sample DEB08_DNA_9_FD_75067 | JGI IMG/M metagenome (GOLD analysis project Ga0075467, IMG submission 75067) | Aqueous microbial communities from the Delaware River and Bay under freshwater to marine salinity gradient to study organic matter... | ecosystem: Environmental > Aquatic > Marine > Coastal ... | reverse complement strand
CGCGCCTTCGTTCGGAGTGTAATCAGTAGCGGTAATGTTCGGGCTTGAACGGCCCTTCGACTGTCACGCCGATATAATCGGCCTGATCCTTGCGCAACTCGGTCAGCTTGACGCCAATCCGGGCCAGATGCAGGCGGGCCACTTTTTCATCCAGCGTCTTGGGCAGGATAAAGACGCCGGGCTGATATTCATCGCCTTTCGTCCAAAGCTCGATCTGGGCCAGCACCTGATTTGTGAAAGAGGCGGACATCACAAAGGATGGGTGGCCGGTGGCGTTGCCAAGATTAAGCAGGCGCCCTTCGGACAACAGGATCAAACGGTGCCCATTGGGCATTTCGATCATGTCGACCTGTTCCTTGATGTTCGTACACTTGTGGTTTCTCAGCGCGGCGACCTGAATTTCATTGTCGAAGTGGCCGATGTTGCCGACGATCGCCATATCCTTCATCTCGCGCATATGCTCGATCCGGATGACGTCCTTGTTGCCGGTCGTGGTGATAAAGATGTCGGCGGTGTCCAGTACGTCCTCGAGCAGAACAACCTCGAACCCATCCATGGCGGCTTGCAGCGCGCAGATTGGGTCAACTTCGGTGACTTTGACGCGCGCGCCGGCACCCGACAGTGATGCGGCGGACCCTTTGCCGACGTCGCCGTAGCCGCAGACGACGGCAACCTTGCCGGCCATCATCGTATCAGTGGCGCGGCGGATACCATCGACCAGCGATTCCTTGCAGCCGTATTTGTTGTCGAACTTGGACTTTGTGACGCTGTCGTTGACGTTGATCGCAGGGAAGGGCAGCTGGCCCTTCTTGTGCAGATCATACAGCCGATGCACGCCGGTTGTCGTTTCTTCGGACACACCTTTGATCGCATCGCGTGTTTTGGTGAACCAGCCGGGGCTTTGCGCCATGCGTTTCTTGATCTGCGCAAAAATCGCATCTTCCTCTTCCGAGGTCGGGACGGCAAGCAGCGCCGTCTCGCCCGCCTCGACCCGCGCGCCCAGCAACACGTAAAGCGTTGCATCGCCGCCATCATCGAGGATCATGTTCGCGCCGTCAGGGAATTGGAATGACCGGTCGAGGTAGTCCCAATGCTCTGTCAATGTCTGGCCCTTGACCGCAAAGACCGGCGTGCCGCCTTCGGCGATAGCCGCTGCGGCGTGGTCCTGGGTGGAAAAGATGTTGCACGATGCCCAGCGCACATCAGCACCCAGCGCATTCAGCGTTTCGATCAGAACGGCAGTCTGGATCGTCATGTGCAGCGAACCGACAATGCGCGCGCCCTTCAGCGGTTGCTTGTCGCCGTATTCCTGACGCAGGGCCATCAGCCCCGGCATTTCGGTTTCTGCGATATCCAATTCCTTGCGGCCATACGCGGCAAGTGCAATATCTTTGATGATGTAGTCGCGTGGCATTTCGTATCTCTCCTAAAACGGTTTGGCGGTCCAATAACATTGCGGCTGGCTTGCCACAATCCAAAGCTGCGTATTAATGAAGCCTGTCAAGAACAGATGAAGGTGACATCGGCATGAAACAGCCCCGCGCGTGGCAACGGATGCTTTCGGGTCGCAGGCTTGACCTGCTGGACCAGACGCCGGTGGACATTGAAATCGCCGATATCGCCCATGGATTGGCCTTTGTCGCCCGCTGGAATGGGCAGACAAAGGGCGATTTCGCCTATTCCGTTGCGGAACATTCGATTTTGGTAACAGATATTTTCACCCGTCAGCAACCCAATGCCCCGGCGCAATGGCAACTGGCGGCATTGTTGCATGACGCGCCGGAATACGTGATCGGCGACATGATCAGCCCGGTAAAGGCGGCGGTCGGGCCGGGGTATGGCGCGCTTGATGATCGGTTGATGGCCGCGATCCATCTGCGCTTTGGTTTGCCGGCGCAAATTCCGGCAGCCGTAAAGCGACAGATCAAAAAGGCGGACAAGCTGTCAGCGTGGCTGGAGGCGGTGCAGATCGCCGGTTTCACCCGCGCCGAGGCGGACCGGTTTTTCGGCAAGCAGGACCCCGCGCACGTCGCTGGGCTGACCATTCGTTTGCGCCCCCCCAAAGAGGTGCGCGATGAATTTACGACCATACATCACCGGCTGATGAATTCCATGTGATCATCACAGGGTGCGGTGGCCTGGCGCGCCGTCGATGCACCGTAAGGTGGGTTTCAACCCACCCTACCTTGGGCTGCGCTTGGCCAATATCCGCTGCAGCGTACGCCGATGCATCGACAAACGCCGGGCCGTTTCCGAAACATTGCGATCGCACAGCTCGAAAATCCGCTGAATATGCTCCCACCGGACGCGATCCGCGCTCATCGGGTTTTCAGGGGGCGGCGGCAACGTGTGAGTCCGCGCCAGCAGGGCGTTGGTGACATCCGTCGCGTCCGCAGGTTTCGCCAGATAGTCAATCGCGCCGATCTTGACCGCAGCAACCGCCGTCGCAATGGCACCGTATCCGGTCAAGACAACGACCCGGCTTTCGGGTCGCTTTGCCCGCAGCGCTTCGACCACGTCCAGCCCGTTACCGTCCTCAAGCCGCAGATCGACGACCGCATATGCCGGGGGCCGCGCCGTTGCGATGGCCCGCCCGGCCAGAACGGTCCCTGCCATCTCGACCTCAAATCCGCGTTTCTCCATGGCTTTGGCCAAGCGGCGCAGAAACGCCTCGTCATCGTCCACCAAAAGCAGGCTCTTGTCTTCACCTAGGTCCAATGCGTCGGTTTTCATCGTCTATCCCTCGGGTTTCCCGAAAGACAAGGTAGGTCTGCCGGATCACCCGTCAACCAACCGCGATGCTGCAACCAGACACGCCGTGCGCTCTGCGACCTGCGCGGGCGTCGCGTCGCGGCGAAAGAGGTCTGCAAATCCCGTCTGGGGCAGCATCAGATAGGTGAATGTGGAATGCTGCATCAGATAGTAGTCACGATCATCCCCCTGCTTTTGATAGAACGTCCCATACGCCCGCGACGCCGCAGCGATTTGCGCGTCAGATCCCGTCAGCCCGATCATCTTGGGGTGAAAGTTGTCGGTGTAATCGCGCAGGATCGCCGCGGTATCACGCGCCGGGTCGATCGTGATGAAAAGCGGCGTCGCGCTTACCCCCTGTTCGGCCAGAATGTCCACCGCCGCCGCATTGCGCGCCACATCAAGCGGGCAAACATCCGGGCAGAAGGTATAGCCAAAGTAAACCAGCGTCGGTTCGGTGATCACATCAACGTCGGTCACCCTAGCGCCGCCTGCGTTGATCAGCGTGAACGGACCGCCGATACGCCCGCCGACCGCCACTGCGGCGCAGGGGTCTGGTTGGCCGCCCGCCCAGGTCAGCACAAAGGTGCCGCCCACCACCGCAAATGTGATCGCGCCAGCCGCGATTGCGATTGCCTTGGACATCAGCGTATCCTTTCGCTTTATGGTCGCATTGATCGTTGATGCGCGCGCGCTTATCAATTGTCCACCTTGCTGCACAGGTTTCGGAGACCGCATGCCAATTTCAGAATTCGACATGTTTCAGGATCAGCAACGCAGCAACTGGGTGCGTCTGCGCACGCTTGTCACGCTGCGGTGGTTTGCATCGGTCGGTCAGGCCGCCGCGATCATTGTCGCGGTCAATGTCTACGGCCTGCAGCTCGAGGTGGGTTATGCGGTGATGGTTATTGGCGTTTCTGTCATGGCCAATCTTTTTTGCGGTTTCGTCTACCCAGAAAACAAGCGGCTGTCGGAACGCGAAGCCGCGCTGTGGCTGGTGTTTGATATCGTCCAGCTTAGCGCGCTTTTGTTCCTGACAGGGGGGCTGAACAATCCATTCGCCCTGTTGCTGCTGGCACCCGTGACCATTGCGGCAACCGTTTTGCACCTGCGCAGCACGGTATCGCTGGGGGTGACCGCGATTGCCCTGATCAGCCTGATCAGTCGCTACAGCGTGCCGCTGGCCACCACCCAGGGCACCGTGCTGGTCCTGCCAGAGCTGTTCCAGTTCGGGTTTTGGATGGCGCTGATGATCGGCGTTGTCTTTCTTGCGATCTATGCCCGGCAGGTGACAACCGAAATGCACACCATGGGCGAGGCGTTGGTTGCGACCCAAATGGCGCTGGCACGGGAACAAAAGCTGACGGATCTGGGTGGCGTCGTCGCCGCCGCCGCGCATGAATTGGGCACGCCGCTGGCCACCATCAAACTTGTCAGCAGCGAGCTGATGGAGGAATTGGAAAACCATCCAGAGTTGATGGAGGATGCCGCGCTGATCCGCCAGCAAGCCGACCGCTGCCGCGACATCCTGCAGTCGATGGGACGTGCCGGAAAGGATGATTTGCAGCTGCGCCACGCCCCGCTTGAAACCGTCGTCCGCGAGGCCGCCGAGCCGCATATGGCGCGCGGCAAACTGGTCGGGTTTCATGTCGCCCCGACAGACGAGGCCGATCTGACCCAGCCGACGATCGCACGTCGCCCGGAAATCATTCACGGGCTGCGCAATCTGATACAGAATGCCGTCGACTTTTCACAAAGCGAGGTCCGCATCGACGTCAGCTGGTCCGCAGATGAAATCAGCGTGCGAATCTCCGACGATGGGAATGGCTTTCCGCCATCGGTGATCGGGCGCATTGGCGATCCGTATGTCCGGCGGCGCAGGTTTGCCGAAGATGGCAACCGCAGGCCGGGCTACGAAGGCATGGGGCTGGGGCTATTTATTGCGAAAACGCTGCTCGAAAGGTCCGGCGCGCGGCTGACCTTTGCCAATAGTCGCCGACATGGGCACGCGGGCTGGGCTGGGCAGGCCACGGGCGGCGCAATTGTGAGCGTGACATGGACCCGGTCCGCGATGCCACGGATCGACCAGCCCCGCAGCCGCGCATTGGGTAAGAACAAACCGATTGATCCCTGGCCACAGCCCAAGCGCACTTAACCGGACATTAACCTTCGTGCCGGATGGTGCCATTGAGGCTGATCAGGGATGTTTGTGCGATGTGGATGAGCTTGGTAAACCTGTTTGCGGTGGCGTGCGGTGCGGTCACGGGCGCGGGAATTTTGTTCGCGGGACTGCGGCTGCTTGATCGGCGCGGTCAACCACCCGCGACGGCGCCACATGGCAGCGTTGCGGGGCCGGTATTTCTGTTTCAGGATCAGCATTTGCTTGATGCGACCCCAGACGCGGCCGCCATGATTACCCCCCGGTTCGATCATATGGGTGATCTTGATGCCGCCATTCACGCCCTGTCGCCGCATTTCCCGACCTTGCGCGACACGCTGGCTGGCGGAACGTCGGGAAAAACCCGGATTGAGGGTAATAAACCCGATGGCCTGTGGATAGAGGTTGATAAAATCGCAGATCGGCTTCGTCTTGCCGTGCTTGGCGACAAGACAGCCACGAACCCTGGGGCAAGTGCCGTCATTGAACGTGACGTGCGCCTGTCCGAACTGGCCATGCTGCGCGACATGACCCAGCATAGTCCGCAATTGATCTGGCAAGAGGGGCCGACAGGCAAACTGCTTTGGGCAAACCATGCGTACCTGTCGCTGTGCGACAATCTGCACGGCACCGACGCAAACAGCCAGTCATCCTGGCCCAGCGCGTCACTTTTCCCCGACCTGCATGAAACGCTTGTCTCCAAGGGGACATCCGTGCGCCGCATGTCGATTACCCTGCCACACCAAAAGGCAGAGCAGTGGTTTGACGTCACCAGCGTCAAGCGCGATGATGGGTTCATGCATTTTGCGGCGGACGCGAATGCCATCGTCCGCGCAGATCAGGAACGCCGCCATTTTGTGCAATCGCTGAGCAAGACATTCGCAGACCTGTCGATCGGGCTGGCGATTTTTGACAAACGGCGGCAGCTGTCCATGTTCAATCCTGCCCTGCTTGATATGACACGTCTGCCCGTCGATTTCCTGAGCATGCGCCCGACGCTTGATGCCGTTCTGGACAAGTTACGGGAATCGCGGATGCTACCAGAGCCCAAGAATTACACGTCTTGGCGTGACGGGTTCACCGCCCTTGAAGCCGCCGCCAAGAAAGGTCGTTATACCGAAATATGGAACCTGCCCGAGGGGCAAACCTATCGGGTGACAGGCCGCCCGCATCCTGACGGCGCCTTTGCATTCTTGTTCGAAGATATCAGCGCCGAAATATCGCTAACCCGGCGGTTCCGGTCCGACATTGAAACAGGTCAGGCAGTTCTGGACACCCTGCCCGAAGCCATCGCGGTGTTTTCCAGCGCAGGCACGATGGTGATGTCGAACGCGGCCTATGCCCGGATTTGGGGTGCGGTGTCGGATGAACGGGTCAAACAGCATGAACTGCAAGCCGCGATGCGGATTTGGCAGTCCCGTTGCACGCCGACCCAAATGTGGGCCGACCTGCGGCAATTCATCCACCTTTTGGGGGCGCGCAAACCTTGGTCGGACGACGCGATTCTTGATGATGGTCGGCATCTGCGGTGTCATGCCAACCCTATTTCCGGCGGCATGACGATGGTCAAATTCAGCTTTGCCCCGCCGATGAAACCAATCATCCGCAAACTGACCATGCCTGATTCCGCGTTACTGGCCGCCAAGCGCTGATTTGACTTGCAGGCGTTGCCCAAGACCATAGTCTTTGTGCATGTCCACACCACCAACCCAACTTGCCCTACCTGACGAGGCTGACACGGCTGCATTTGCGACCCGGATCGCCCCATTGCTGCGCCCCGGCGACACAATTCTGCTGGAAGGTGCGATTGGCGCCGGGAAATCCGCGTTTTCGCGCGCGTTGATCCGCGCCCGCCTTGGCCGGATGGAGGATGTTCCGTCACCGACGTTCACGCTGGTCCAAACCTATGAAGACCCCGCAGGCGACATCTGGCATTGCGATCTGTACCGCCTGACCCACCCAGATGAAGCGTTCGAGCTGGGGTTGGACGATGCGTTTGCCACCGCAATTTGCCTGATCGAATGGCCGGACCGGCTTGGGTCCGATACGCCCAAGGGCGCGTTGCGGCTGACGTTTTCCGCTGAACCCACGGGGCACGCCGTTGCGATCGATGCGCCGCCCGTCTGGGCCGCGCGATTGGACAATCTGGATGGATGATCGCGCGGCATCGGTTGACGGCTTCTTGGCACACTCCGACTGGGCCGGTTGGGCACGTGCCGCACTGGCCGGTGATGCATCGGGGCGGCGTTACATGCGGCTGTCACTGGCAAGTGAAAGCGTGATCTTAATGGACGCGCCGCCGGACAATGGCGAGGATACCCGCCCCTTTGCCACGATTGCGGCATGGCTGGCGGCGCAGGGGCTGTGCCCCCCGCGCATTCTGGCGCATGACGCGGAACACGGGATCATGATCCTGTCGGATCTGGGCCGGGATGATTTCGCGCGCTGGTTGACGACAACGCCGCAAGACGCCGCAACGATGTACCGCGCCGCCATTGATGTCTTGGTGCATGTGCAGGCCCGCGACATTGATCTGCCGTTGGTCCGCATGACGCCACAGGTCGCCGCCGGGATGATTGACGTGGCGGGGACCTTTTATGCCAAGGCCGATGTCACCGATCTGATGCGCGCCGTTGAACGCGCGTTCGAAACCTATGCGCCAATTCCCGACACGCTTGCCCTGCGTGATTATCATGCCGAGAACCTGATTTGGCGGCCGGAGAAAGCCGGATTGGCCCGCGTTGGGCTGCTGGACTTTCAAGATGCGTTCATGGCACCTGCTGGCTATGATCTTGCCTCGCTGTTGCGGGACGTGCGGCGGGATATTGACCCCGCCCTTGCAAAGACCATGATGCAGTATTTTATCGAAAAAACCGGCGCGGACGATGGGTTTGCGGCAAAGTTTGCCTGTCTGGGCGCGCAGCGCAACCTGCGTATACTTGGCGTTTTCGCACGGCTGTCGCAGATTGCCGACAAGGGCCGATATGTCGATTTGATCCCGCGGGTCTGGGACAACCTGATGCGCGATCTTGGGCACCCCGCGCTTGCCGTGCTGCGCGAGGCCACGCTGGACACCTTGCCGCGACCCGACACCGCTACACTGGCAAGGCTGCGCGCATGAGCACGCCAATTCTTTTGTTTGCCGCAGGTCTGGGGACGCGGATGGGCGATTTGGTGCGGGATCGGCCAAAGCCAATGGTCCGCGTGGCCGGGCGGGCGCTGATTGATCATGCGCTGGCGCTGACGGAACTGCCCGATCTGGGCCCGCGCGTGGTGAACCTGCATTACAAGGCAGGTATGCTGCGCGCCCATCTGGACGGGCAGGATATCGTTTTTTCAGATGAAACGGCACTGTTGCGCGAAACGGGTGGCGGCCTGCAACAAGCGCTGCCGCTGCTGAACCAAAGTCCGGTCATTACGATGAATACCGATGCGGTCTGGCGCGGTCCCAACCCGATTGCGCAACTGCTGGCATCCTGGCGCCAAGAGATGGAGGCGCTGCTGCTGGTAATCCCCAAGACGCAGGTGACCGGGCATCTGGGCAAGGGCGACTTTGCGATTGACGCGGCCGGGCGGCTGCACCGTGGGCCCGCAGATATCTATACCGGCGTTCAGATTATCCGCACAGACACCCTGGTACAGGTCAAAGAGGATGCTTTTTCGATGAATGTGATCTGGGATCAGATGGCGGCACGCGGCGGGCTTTTTGGGGTCCGGTATGATGGCCAATGGTGCGACGTCGGCCAACCGTCAAGTATTCCGCTGGCCGAGGCGATGCTGGATGTTTGAACCGACCGACACCCCCCGCATCTTTGGCGCGCCCCCCGGCGTCGATTTCGCACAGGGGCTGGTGGATGGGCTGGTCGCGCGGGGCGCGGGCATGTCCCCCACCGATTGGGCCAGGGTCGAGATTTACGTCAATACGACCCGGATGCAGCGCCGCATCCGCACGGTTTTTGACGCCGGGCCAGCGCGGCTGCTGCCCCGGATCAGGTTGATCACCGATCTGGCGATGGACCCCGTGTCGATCCAGATCCCGCCGCCTGTTTCGCCCCTGCGACGGCGGCTGGAACTGTCGCAATTCGTGGCCAAATTGTTGGAACAGGAACCCGATCTGGCACCGCGTGCGGCGCTTTATGATCTGTCGGACAGTCTGGCCAAGTTGATGGACGAAATGCAGGGCGAAGGGGTTGGCCCCGATAAGATCGCGGGGCTGGATGTTTCGGATCAGTCCGGTCATTGGGACCGCGCGCTGCAATTCCTACGGATCATTGCCCCGTTCTTTGGCGATACCGCCGAGGCGCCGGACAAAGAGGCCCGCCAAAGGATGGTGATTGAGGCCTTGGCCGCCCGCTGGTCAAATACGCCGCCGCGCCATCCGGTGATCATTGCCGGCTCTACAGGATCGCGGGGGGCGACGGCGCGGTTCATGCAGGCGGTCGCCGCATTGCCGCAGGGTGCGATTATCCTGCCAGGGTATGATTTTGATCTGCCCAACAGCGTTTGGACCGGCATGGACGACGTCATGACAGCCGAGGATCATCCGCAGTATCGGTTCCGCCACCTGATGGATCTGATCGGGTTTGCACCGCAGGATGTCGCCCGCTGGGCACGGACAGAACCCGCGCAACCGGCCCGAAACCGGCTGGTGTCACTGTCGTTGCGGCCTGCGCCCGTGACAAATCAATGGTTGGAAGAGGGCCCCGGGCTTGGTGATCTGATGGCCGCAACGGATGGCATCACCCTGATCGAGGCGACATCACCGCGCGCAGAGGCCGAAACGATTGCCCTGCGGCTGCGCCAAGCCGCAGAAGACGGGATCACCGCCGCGCTTATTTCACCTGACCGTATGCTGACGCGGCAGGTGACCGCCGCGCTGGATCGCTGGGACATTCGCCCCGATGACAGCGCGGGAACGCCGCTGGCGCTGTCGCCGCCGGGGCGTTTGCTGCGACATGTGGCCGATCTTTTTGGCAAGCCGCTGACCGGTGAGGCGCTGTTGACGCTGCTGAAACATCCGCTGTGCCATTCGGCGCGCGAAGACAGGGGTGCGCATCTGCGGCGCACGCGCGAATTGGAACTGCATTTGCGGCGCAGGGGCCCGCCGTTCCCCACCGCCGATACGTTGATCGCCTGGGCCGGAAAAGACACCGACCGGCTGCCATGGGCTCGCTGGCTGGCGGATGTGATTGTTGGGCATGATGCGGTTTTGGCGCGCCCGCTTGCGGCGCACCTTGATACCCATCTGATGCTGGCGCAAACGCTGTGCGCGGGACCTGATGCGCCCGGCGCAGGCGGGCTGTGGGACGAGGCGGCAGGCCGCGAGGCGCGGCGGATATGTGACATGCTGTTGCGGGATGCCGACGCGGGCGGAGAGATGGACACCAGTGACTATTCCGCCCTATTTGGGGCAGTTTTGGCTGATGGCGTGGTCCGTGACCGCGATGCGGGGCATCCGCATATCCTGATCTGGGGCACGCTCGAGGCGCGGGTGCAAGGCGTTGACCTTACCATTCTGGGCGGCATGAACGATGGCGTCTGGCCCGAGGCGCCGCCACCTGATCCCTGGCTGAACCGTGCGATGCGCAAGGCGGCGGGGCTGCTGCTGCCAGAGCGACGGATCGGGCTTTCGGCACATGATTATCAACAAGCCGTCGCCGGGCGCGAGGTTTGGATCACGCGGGCAAAACGATCGGCTGATGCGGAAACCGTGCCGTCGCGATGGGTGAACCGGTTGACCAACCTGCTGAACGGTCTGCCGCAGCAAAACGGTGTTATCGCATTGCAGGCCATGAAGGCGCGGGGCGATCATTGGTCAGCGATGGCCGCCACCCTTTCCGCGCCCCAAACGCGGGCCGATCCCGCGCCGCGCCCATCACCGCAGCCACCCGTCGCAGCGCGACCCGATCATATCTCGGTGACGCAGGTCAAAACGCTGATCCGCGACCCCTTTGCGATTTACGCGCGCAAGGTGCTTCGGTTGAACCCGCTTGATCCACTGGTGCCGACAGCCGACGCGCCGCTGCGTGGCATTATCGTGCATGCGATCCTTGAAAGGTTCATCGCGGAAAACCATGCCCCCGGCGATCGGGACGCGCTGATGACGATCACGCGGGAACTATTCGCAGAACAGTGCCCCTGGCCAACGATCCGGGCGCAATGGATTGCCCGGATGGACCGGGTCGCGGATACGTTCCTGACCGCCGAAGTTGCGCGCCGCGCCATCGCCGACATGCAAATGATCGAGATCGACGGCCAGATCGTCGTGCCGCACGTCAATGTCACCCTGACCTGCAAAGCCGACCGGATTGACCTGACGCCAGACGGCGATGCCTTGATTTATGACTACAAGACCGGCGTCGTGCCATCACCCCCACAGCAGGAAAACTTTGACAAGCAACTGCTGCTCGAGGCCGCCATGGTAGAGCGCGGCGCCTTTGCCGCACTGGGCGCCCGCCCGGTCCAATCCGCCACATTCATCGGGGTCAATGCCGCCATGAAGAACGTCGAGGCACCATTGAAGAAACAGCCCCCAGATCAGGTTTGGGCCGCGTTAGAGACGCTTTTGGCCCATTGGCAACGCAATGATCGCGGCTATACCGCGCGGCTGGCGCTGTTTTCCAAAACCGACATCAGCCCCTATGATCATCTGTCCCGCTATGGCGAATGGGACACCAGCCAACCCCCGGAACCACAGGTGCTGACATGATCCGCGACGCCGCAACGCAACGGCAGGTCGATGCCGCCGATCCGGGCATTTCAACCTGGCTGTCGGCCAATGCCGGTTCGGGCAAGACGCGGGTTCTGACGGACCGCGTGGCGCGGCTTTTGCTGGAAAAAGTATCGCCGCAGAACATCTTGTGCCTGACCTATACCAAGGCCGCCGCAGCCGAGATGCAGAACCGTTTGTTCAAACGGCTGGGCGAATGGGCGATGATGGCGGACGATGATCTGCGCGATGATCTGCGCGCGCTGGGTGTGGACCGTGTGATCGACGCGGTCCAGTTGCGCGAGGCGCGGACACTGTTTGCGCGCGCGATTGAAACGCCGGGTGGACTGAAAATTCAGACAATCCATTCGTTCTGTGCCGGTGTGCTGCGCCGATTCCCGCTTGAGGCGGGGGTCAGTCCGCAGTTCCGCGAAATGGAGGACCGCACGGCCCAGCTTTTGCGCGCCGAGGTCATGGACCAGATGGTGACAGGCCCTGACGCGCAGGTCGTCCATGATGTGCTGACCCATTTTACCGGCAATGATCTGGTGCAGCTTACCGCCGAGGTGGCCGGCAAGCGCGATCATTTTGCCCACGCCGTGACCGCGGCTGACATCAAGGCAACGCTGGATCTGCCCGCCAATGCCCAGCGCGCCGATGCGCTGGCGCTTGCGTTCCAGGGCGACGAGGCGGATATCGTCGCAGAGCTGGCAGAGGCGTTTCGGGACCAGTCGCCATCGTATAAAAAGCTGGCTGAGACGTTGAAGGGGTTGGACTATAAAACCCCGAATTGGGCCGGGTTAGACACGCTTTGCCAGCTTTTTCTTTACGCCAATACCTGCAATTCCAAATCCGTGAACTTCCCCCAAAGCAACCACGGCAAAGCGGTCGAGGCGATGGCACCGATCGCGGATGCTGTCCATGATTGGATGGACCGGGTCGCGGCGGGCAAGGCGCATTTATGGGCGATGGATGCGGTAGAGCGAACATTGGCGATCTATCGGTTTGGCGCCGTGTTCGTCCCCGCCTATGAGGCCCGCAAGCTGGCCATGGGCGCGCTGGATTTTGATGATCTGATCCGCAAGGCAAAGGCGTTGCTGACCGACCGCGACGTCGCGCAGTGGGTGCTGTTCCGGCTGGACGGCGGCATTGATCACGTTCTGGTGGACGAGGCGCAGGACACCAGCCCGACGCAATGGGCGGTGATTGAACAGCTCACCCATGAATTTGCCGCCGGAATCGGCGCACAGCCGGAACGCGAACGGACCGTATTTGTGGTCGGCGACAAGAAACAGTCGATCTATTCGTTTCAGGGTGCGGACCCGGCGGCGTTTGGTCAGATGAAAACCCATTTTCGTGCGGCCCACGACGCGGTTGGCAAAGGCTTCGAAGTGACGTCGCTGGATCATTCGTTCCGGTCGTCGCAGGCGATCCTGTCGGTCGTGGATCAAACCTTTGTCGCAGAGCGGGCCGAGGGGATGGACGACAGCCTAAGCCACATCGCCTTCAAAGATCAGATGCCGGGGCGTGTCGATCTGTGGCCGGTGATCGAGAAATCCAGCACCGATGACAGTCGCAACTGGTACGACCCCGTCGATGAACCAAGCGAGACGGATCACACCGTTGTAATGGCCAGCCGTGTCGCGGGGCAAATCCAGCGGATGATCGCGCATGAAACGATCCCGGTGGAAATCGGCCGAACCGGCACGTACCAGCGCCGCCCGATCACCGAGGGTGATATTCTGATCCTTGTGCAGCGCCGGTCAGAGCTGTTTGCCGAGATCATTCGCGCCTGCAAGGCCGCCGGCCTTCAGATTGCCGGCGCAGACAGATTGCGCGTCGGGGCCGAATTGGCCGTCAAGGATTTGGCCGCATTGCTTAGCTTTCTGGCGCTGCCAGAGGATGATCTGGCGTTGGCCGCCGCTCTGCGGTCGCCGCTGTTTGACTGGTCAGAGCAGGCATTGTTTACGCTGGCGCATCATCGTCCGCAAAAGGGTTTCCTGTGGGCTGCACTGCGCGACGGGAATTATGCCCGGACGCGGCGCGTACTGGACGATCTGCGCACGGCCTCTGATTTTCTGCGCCCCTATGATTTGATCGAGCGCATTCTGACCCGCCACGACGGACGGCGCAAATTGCTGGCCCGGCTGGGACCAGAGGCCGAGGATGGCATTGACGCGCTACTGTCGCAGGCGCTTGCCTATGAAAGCACCGGCGTGCCCAGTTTGACCGGATTCCTGACGTGGATGGAAACCGATGATCTTGAGGTCAAGCGCCAGATGGACAGTCAGGGCGACCGCATTCGCGTGATGACCGTGCACGGCGCAAAGGGGCTTGAGGCGCCGGTTGTGATCCTGCCCGACACGGCCAAGCGCGACGTCAAGGTGAACGCCGAACTGCTGCCTGCGGGTGACCACCTGATCTGGAAAACACCAACCCCGCAATCCGCCCCTGCGGTCACCGCGTTGCGCACCGAGGTGATTGCAAAACAGGCGCGCGAGCGGTTGCGGCTGCTCTATGTGGCGATGACGCGGGCCGAAAAATGGTTGATCATCGGTGCCGCCGGTGACGTGGGTGAGGGCGGCGCGAGTTGGTATAACATCGTCGCCGACGGAATGCGGCAGCGCGGCGATTTCGATGCCACGGCGGGCGACATCACCGTCAAACGTGTGGCGCATCTGGATTGGGACGGCTTGCCGCTGACCACGCCTGTGGTTGTTGCCGCGCCCGATGCTGTCACCCCGTCGTTCGGACCCACGCCCGTGGTCGCGGTCTGCAAAACACTGTCGCCGTCCGAAATGCCGGGGGCCAAGATCATGCCGGGCGATCCCGCTGGTGATGATCTGGACGATGCGCTGGAACGCGGCACGCTGATCCATTTGTTGCTAGAGCATCTGCCGCTGGCACAGCCCGATGACCGGATGGACCTTGGCCTGCGCCTGACCGCTGATCCGGGCATGGTTGCCGAGGTGATGACCCTGCTTGCCGCGCCTGCGCTGGCGCATCTTTGGGACACCGACGCATTGACCGAAGTAGATGTAACCGCCGCATTGCCGGACCTTGGCCGGATGCACGGCACCATCGACCGGCTGCTGGTGACGCCGGACCTCGTGACCGCGATTGACTACAAGACCAACCGTCTGGTGCCAGACACCCCGGCGCAGACGCCAGTCGGGTTGCTGCGGCAGATGGGCGCCTATCACGCCGCACTGTCGCAGGTTTACCCCGATCACCGGATTGAGGTTGCGATTTTATGGACTCAGACCGCGCGATTGATGCCTTTGCCCGACGATCTGCTTCACGATGCGCTGAACGGTGTTACCCCACCTTGACCAACGGGGCCAGGGTTCTTAGGTTCTGGTTTCAATGATTTTCGCCAAGGAGTGACCTGATGGCAACCGTAGCAGTGACCGATGCAACCTTTGACGCCGAAGTGCGCCAGTCCGATATTCCCGTCGTCGTGGACTTCTGGGCGGAATGGTGTGGCCCATGCAAGCAGATCGGCCCCGCGTTGGAAGAGCTTTCCAACGAAATGGCAGGCAAGGTCAAGATCGTCAAAGTGAACGTCGACGAAAACCCCAATTCTCCTGCACAAATGGGCGTGCGCGGCATCCCTGCATTGTTCCTTTTCAAGAACGGTGAGGTCGTGTCGAACAAGGCCGGTGCGGCGCCGAAGGCCGCGCTTCAGGGTTGGATCGAAGCCTCGCTTTAACCTTCGCTTATGCTACTGTGATCGGGCGCCCCATGTGGCGCCCGTTTTCGTTTCAGACCGGCCAACCGTGACCGCGCAGCACATTGCGGATTTTCTGGGTGGCCTCGGGGCGGCCCGCATTGATCGACCGTTTTTGCAGGAACCAATGCAGATAGGCCGCGTAGTTCGGCGCGTGATCATCAACGGCAGCAAAGGCCGCAGCAACACCAATATCGCGCACATTCAGCGCGATATGGTGAAAGTCGACCGCCCCGAACAGGATCAGAGGCTTGCCAAAAAAGTAGCCCATGAACCCGACGCCAGAGTTTTGGGTAACAATATAGTCGCAGCCTTTCAAATACGTCTCCATCCCGCCGATGCGGACATAAAGGCGGCTATGCTGGGCAATCAGGTCGTCTAACGCGGCCTGTTCATCGGGGGTGTAATCCTCGGACGGGTGCAGGGTGACTATGATACGCCGATGGGGGTCATGGTCCAGTACGGCGCGGATCATGTCGATGGGGCTGCAATGTTGGAATGACCGCTGGGTCGTCAGCCGCCCTTGCAGCGGGATATAGACAAATCCGTCTTTTGTGGTCGCGCCGGGCGCGTCATCAAACAGACGGTTTTGCCAAAAGCGGTAGAAGTTCGCGGCCTTTACCGGGTTCTGGGCTGCGGGATCAAAGATATCGTGCGCCACCGGCCATTCCCAGCGTTTGCCCTGTTTTTCGATATGCCAGAACGGGAAAAGATAGGTCTTGCGAAACGTCAGGCCACGCGTGTTTGCGGGCGCTTGCATCAAGAACATGCCGTGGCCGGGCCGCATCGTCGCACGCAGGTGCGCCGCTGTGTCATCACCATCAAACGCGACATCCAAACCGGCATCCGCCAGAACCTCCACCATCTTTTTGATAAAGTTGTGGTTGCCCGCCTCTGCCTGTTTGCGCAGCTGGTCATGCAGATAAAAGGTGACGGTGTTTGCTTCGCTCATGGCGCGGACGCTAGCCGCGTCTGGCAGCGCGAACAAGCCGCCCGGGGTTGTTTGCCCGCTGGTTGCCCGCCATATATGCAGCAATGAACAGGAGCGGACGATGGCAAAAGAACAATTCCCCGGCTGGCATGGCACCACGATCATCGGTGTCCGCAAAGGCGGCAAGGTCGTGATCGCGGGCGACGGGCAGGTCAGTCTGGGCCAGACCGTGATCAAGGGCACCGCCCGCAAGGTGCGCCGCCTGTCGCCGGGTGGTCAGGACGTTGTTGCAGGGTTTGCCGGATCGACGGCGGACGCATTCACCCTGCTGGAACGGCTTGAGAAAAAGCTTGAGGCGACGCCGGGGCAGTTGGCCCGCGCATCCGTGGAATTGGCCAAGGATTGGCGCACCGACAAATACCTGCAAAAGCTTGAGGCGATGTTGATCGTCAGCGATGGAAAAGAGTTGTTGGTGATCACCGGTGCCGGCGACGTTCTGGAACCCGAACATGACATTGCCGCGATTGGCTCGGGTGGGAACTATGCGCTTGCTGCCGGGCGGGCGCTGATGACCACGGACCTGATGGCCGAGGATATCGCCCGCCGCGCCATGGCGATTGCGGCTGATATTTGCGTCTATACCAACGGCAATCTGACGGTTGAAACGATCGGCTAGGTGATCGGTGCCACGCCAAGGCCCACATTGAACCGCTCGCACCAGATCCAGACCTCGTTATAGTCGTCGGTGTTGATCCCTTCGGGCACGGTATAGCTGGATGCGCCGCGCCGTTTCTGCAATTCGCCCATCAGCGTGTCGGGATCGTAAACGCCATCCTTGCCCAGCGCGACCTTGGGGTCGGGCGCACGGTCAAGCTGGAAATCATCCAGCAGGTTCACTTGCCGCCCCACGATTTCGGCGGTGCCGACGGTGGTGTGGTCGCTGACCCCGCTAAAGTTGCCAAGGCGGCCATGCCCTCCCGCGAACGCGGGCAGGGCGGCGGTTGCCAAAGTGGCGGCGAGGAATGTGCGTCTGTCCATTGCGAAGCTCCTGGCTATTGGGTGCCTTGATCGTACCGACCCGCCGCTGCCACGCAATCGGCTGCACAGATTTGTGAACTGCTGCAATTTTTACCAAAAGCCCGGCAAGACCCTTGGACTTGCCCCGCACAGACCATAGGTTGCGGAAATGCAAAGGATGCAGATGATTGCACGTGATGATCTTCGGGCCGCCGTTGGCAGTGGCCTTTTGACGGAAAAGCAGGCGGCCGACTTGGTCAGCCTTGCCGATAGCCGTCGTGGCGCGCGCGAAAATCTGTTGCCGGGTGACGAGCCGTTCGAGCTGTTCAAAGGTTTCAACGAAATATTCATCGTGATTGGACTGATCATTCTGGCAACCGGGTGGGTCAGTGTCACAGCCCTGACGCTGGGCAATGACATCATCAATCTGCGGGGCTATGCCGTGTCGGTGACCGTGATGGCCGCAGGGATACTTTGGATGCTATCCGAGTATTTTGTGCGCAAACGGCGCATGATCGCCCCGGCTATTGCGCTTGCGGTGATGTTTGGGATCAACCCGATCATTGGTTTTCTGGCGCTGCTCGGTGAACCGTTCATGATCGTCCAGGGCGACTATTTCAGCGCGACGTTGCCAGTGCTTCTGACAACGCTGGTGCTGTTGATCTACTGGTGGCGGTTCCGGGTGCCCATTGCCATGGCGATGATTGCGATTGGCCTGTTTATTGCCGCGACTGTGCTTGCCGCCAGCCAAGGCGGCGAGGTGCGCGACATAAGTGACCTGTTTCTTCTGTCGGCTGGTGGGCCGTTCGCGTGGATCACCCTTGTGCTGGGCGTGCTGGTGTTTGCCGTCGCCATGGCCTTCGACATGAGCGACCCACACCGTGTCACCCGGCGGTCCGCCAATGGGTTCTGGCTGCATGTGGTTGCAGCGCCTGCGTTGGTCAACACCGTGGCGCTGTCGCTTTTGGATCAGGGCACGGCTGGGGCCAACATCGTCTTGCTGGGGTTTCTTGCGCTTTTTGCTGTCGTTGCCATCGTCATTGATCGCCGGTCATTTCTGATTGCCGCGATCGGCTATATCGTGACGCTTGCCGCGACAGTCCTGAATGGCGACGGCGCCGCGCTGACGGTCCTGTTTCTTGGCATCGCTTTACTTTTGCTGGGCGCGTTCTGGGAACGGATCCGCGCCCGTGTTTTGGGCCTTTTGCCGGGGATCGTTCCCCTGCACAGGCTTCCCCCTTCTCAAGTTTGAGGACTGACATGACAGACCTGACCCCCCGCGAAATCGTATCAGAGCTGGACCGGTTCATCATCGGCCAGAACGACGCAAAACGCGCCGTGGCCGTGGCCCTGCGCAACCGGTGGCGCCGTAAACAGCTGGGCGATGACCTGCGCGACGAGGTGTATCCAAAGAACATCCTGATGATCGGCCCCACGGGTGTTGGTAAAACCGAAATCAGCCGCCGTCTGGCAAAACTGGCCCGCGCGCCATTCATCAAAGTCGAAGCGACAAAGTTCACTGAGGTCGGTTATGTGGGCCGCGACGTGGAACAGATTATCCGCGATTTGGTGGATACCGCGATCCTTGATACCCGTGAACACATGCGCGAAGACGTCAAGGCTCGGGCCCGCGAAGCCGCCGAAGAGCGTGTTGTCACGGCGATTGCAGGCACCGATGCGCGCGAAAACACGCGCGACATGTTCCGCCGGAAACTTAAATCAGGCGAGCTGGACAATACCGTGATCGAACTGGAGTTGGCCGACACGTCCAACCCGCTGGGCGGTTTCGAAATTCCCGGACAGCCCGGCGGCATGGGCGGCATGATGAACATTGGCGAACTGTTCGGCAAAATGGGCGGTCGGACCGTCAAGAAAAAGATGACCGTCGCCGAAAGCTATGACGCGCTGGTCGCAGATGAGGCCGATAAGCTGCTGGACGATGAAACCGTGACCAAGGCCGCGCTGGAGGCGGTTGAACAGAACGGAATCGTGTTTCTGGATGAAATCGACAAGGTTTGCGCCCGGTCCGACGCCCGCGGTGCCGATGTGTCGCGCGAAGGCGTGCAGCGCGATTTGCTGCCGCTGATCGAAGGCACAACCGTTTCGACCAAACACGGCCCGATCAAGACCGACCACATCCTGTTTATCGCATCGGGCGCGTTCCACGTCGCGAAACCGTCCGACCTGCTGCCTGAATTGCAGGGCCGTCTGCCGATCCGGGTGGAACTACGCGCCCTGACCGAAGACGATTTCGTCCGCATCCTGACCGAAACGGACAACGCGCTGACGCTGCAATACTCTGCCCTGATGAAAACCGAGGACGTCACCGTGACCTTCACGCCAGACGGGATCAAGGCGCTGGCCAAAATCGCCGCAGAGGTGAACGAGGCCGTCGAAAACATCGGTGCCCGCCGGCTTTATACCGTGATGGAACGCGTGTTCGAGGACCTGTCGTTCAATGCGCCCGACCGTGGTGGCGATGAAATTGCCGTGGACGCCGATTTCGTCGAAAAGCATCTGGGGGCGCTGTCGCGATCCACTGACATCAGCCGGTATGTTCTGTAACCATGCTGCGGCTGCGCCGATATCCCGTCATTGCCGTGCTGGTCATCGCGGGCGCTTTTACGGTCATTCTGGCCTATGCGACACTGAACCTGTTTCAGACGTCGATGGCCAACATCCGGTTCCTGCGCGCATTCGGATGGGTCGCCGTGATGGAAGGAGGGCTGGTCCAACTGGCCGAAATCATGCTGTGCGCCATCGCGGCCATGCTCAGCTATATCGGGTTCAAGATTTGCGAAAGCGAACTGGTATATCGCTATCGCGCCTGGCAGGATCGGTGATTTAGGGCTTTCACATCGCGCACGCGCGGATCATCAACGGCTTATGACAGCCTTTGCCGCCTACGTCCGTTTCATCCGCGATAATGCGCCCTTCCTTGCGGTGGGGGCGCTGCTGACGTTTTTGTCCAGCTTTGGGCAGACCTTCTTTATCGCCATTTTTGGCGGTGACATTCGGGCGGCTTTTGGCCTGTCGAACGGCGATTGGGGCCTGATTTATATGATGGGCACCGGCGCATCGGCGGTTGCGATGTTGTTTGCGGGCGGGTTGGTGGACCGTTTCCGCGTCCGCGTCATCGGTGTGGCCATTGTGGCATTGCTGGCGCTGGCGTGCCTGTCAATGGCGTTCAACCCATATGCCGCAGCCCTGCCCATTGTCATCTTTGCCCTGCGGTTTCTGGGTCAGGGCATGGTCAGCCATGTGGCTATTGTCGCGATGGCGCGCTGGTTCATTGCCACCCGCGGGCGGGCGCTGGCCATTGCATCAGTGGGTTTCATGCTGGCCGAAGCAGCGATGCCGCTGACGTTTGTGTGGTTGAAAACCTATTTCACGTGGCAGCAACTGTGGGTCGGCTGCGCTGTGTTCGCGGTGCTGATGATGCCGGTCCTGTTCAGACTGCTCCGGCTTGAGCGCACGCCGCAATCCGTCACCACCCAAGACAGTGCCGCGGGCATGAACAACCAACACTGGACACGCGCGCAGGCGCTGCGGCATCCATTGTTTTGGGCGCTGGTGCCATCGGTGATGTTGTTTCCGGCTTTCGCGACCGCGTTTTGGTTTCATCAGGTGCATTTTGCGGACATCAAAGGCTGGGATCATCTAAGCCTTGTCGCGGTGTTTCCGCTTGGTACTGCCACATTCATGGTCTTCACCTTCGTCTACGGCTGGGCAATTGACCGGTTTGGCGCGGGGCGGCTTTTTCCGATCTATCTGCTGCCGCTCTGTCTGGCCTTTGCCCTGCATTGGTATGCGCCGACGGTGGCGTGGTCCGCGGCCGGGGTGATGCTGATGGGCATGGCCGGCGGTGGGCAGGCCACATTGCCAGCCGCCGTCTGGGCCGACTATTACGGAACCCGCCATATCGGGTCGATCAAATCGGCGGTCGCAGCTGCGATGGTCCTGGGCTCGGCGATTGGGCCGGGGCTTTCGGGGTGGCTGATTGATCAAGGCGTGGGGTTCGAACAGCAATTGCTGGCCTATGCCGCGACGTTCCTGTTTGCATCGCTGATCAGCATTATGCCCCTGCGCCGCGCCGCGCTGCAACTACCGGCGGCGGCGTAGATAGACGTAATACGCACCGTGCCCGCCATGTTTCAGATGCGCAGGGGTGATCTGCAAAACGGCCTGCGACAATGGCGGCAGCCCCAGCCATTGCGGCACCTGATGGCGCAGAACCCCATGGAGCATGGGGATCGGACCACCGTCGTCGCGGTCTTTGCCCTTGCCCGTGATCACCAACACCAACCGCCGACCCATGGATTGGGACCCCAGAATGAAGCCCACCAATTCGGGATGTGCCTCGGACATGGTCATGCCGTGCAGGTCGATACGGCCTTCCGGCACCAGCTTGCCGCGCTTCATCTTGCCAAATGACTTGTGATCCATCTGCACCGGCGCACGCGACAGCCGTTCACCAAGGCTGAGCAACAGATCATGCGGACGGTGCCCGCTGGTGGTTTGCCCAACCCGGAAATCAGGGACTGGCGCGCGTGGATCGGCTGGTTTTTTGGGCTTGACCAAAGGCGGCGCATGACGGGGTTTTTTGGGATCAAGCGGCGTTGCCCGCTCGGCGATGCGATCCCACAGCGCACGCTCTTCCGCAGAAAGATGCCGGGGGCGGCGCATTACGGCGTCACCCCGGTCAGCCGCGCGGCAACGGTGATTGGCAAAAGCACGACCATACGCCCGCCGTCGTTGATTGCACCCGCCGCAAGTCCGGCAGCGAGGCCTGTCCCAAAGAAAATATCCGCGCGCTGCGCCCCTTTGATCGCCGATCCGGTGTCCTGTGCGATCATCAACCTGTGCAGCGGGGCGCGGCCTGCCTTTTCGATCCAGACCGGCGCGCCCAGCGGTACAAATGCCGGATCAACGGCAATCGACCGGCCGGCTGTGATGGATCGGTTCATCGCCCCCAGCGGCCCCAGATGGGCAGGCACATCGCTGACTTCGCGAAAGAACACATAGCTTTGGTTTTCCCACAACAGCGCACGCCCTGTGGCACCGTTGCGATGCACCCAATCGCGGATCGTCGCGGCGGTGACCTGATCAGGCGCGAAAACGCCACGTTTTACCAACGCCTTTCCGACCGACGTATAATCCCGCCCGTTTTTGGCGCCAAAACCCACGCGCATCAGGTCACCATCCGGCAGACGGATACGGCCCGACCCCTGCACCTGTAAAAAGAACAAATCGACCGGATCAGCGAGCCACGCAAGTTCAAGATTGCGCCCGGCAAACGGCTGTTCGGTTTCAATCTCGCGGCGCGTGAAATACGGCGTTCCCGCAACCAGATCATCTGGCACCGCATAGATCGGATGCCGATAATCGCCGCCGCGCACGCGGGCACCGCGCAACTCCGGCTCGAAATATCCGGTGAACACCATCGGTCCGCCGTCTTGGATCAGGACAGGGCAAAAGCGGGTTTCGAAGAAATCGCGCGGGCCGGTATGCGCCATGTCCCGCAGCGCCACCCAGTCGGGCTGTTTCACATCGGCGCAGGTGGTGCGAAAAACATCAAAGGCGGCCTGATGATTATCGGCCGCCCATCCTGACAAATCGCCAAAGGATAATGATGTATATGTTGGTTCGCCCAACCCCGACACAGCCTAGCCGTCCGTGGCAACAAGCCGCCAGTTCGGATCACCTGCATCCATCTTACGCGCAAACGTCCATGTATCTTTCTGGCGCTTGATCTCAGTCGTGCTGCCTTCGATAATGTCACCGGCATTGTCGCGCACAACGGAAGTCAGCTCACTTTTAAAGCGTACCGATACTTCGCCTTCCTTGGTGACTTCGTCGAATGTCGCATCGGTCAGGGTCATATCGCTGATACCGATGAATTTCGCCTCCACGGTCAGGCCCTGTCGCTGGCGGTCATCAACGACAGTCGCGAACGCCTCGTACACATCTTTGGACATGAACGGGACGACAGTATCCAGATCACCCGTTTCAAACGCCATCAGGATCATTTCGTAGGCGCCACGTGCCCCGCCCAGAAATTCACCGACGTTAAACGACGGATCGACACGTTTCATCGCAGACAGCGCCTTGGCGGCGTCCGACCCGTCGGGAACATGGTTAGTGATATCAAGATCGGGACCGCCTTCAATCACGTCAAATTCCGGCTTGCGGCGACGGTCCTTATCTGGCCGTGTGATTGCAGGCTTTTCAAAACCTTCGCGCGTCCCAAGAACGCCACGCAGCCGCAGGATCAGGAAAACAGCGATGCCGGCAAGCACTAAAAGCTGGATAATCGGAGAGTTCATCGGGACCTCGTTCAGGGAAAGGCATGGAAACACGCCCAGTCCTTCCCTATGTAGGTGAGGGGTAGGGCCAAGTCCACCTTACCCCCAAAAAACAAGTACGAAAGGCGCCCATCATGTGGCTGTTGATTGCTTTTATCGCCGTTCCAATGATCGAAATCGCCCTGTTCATCCAGGTTGGCGGTTTTATCGGGGTCTGGTGGACACTTTTGATCGTGTTGCTCACGGCGATTGCAGGGTCCTATTTGGTGCGTGCGCAGGGCCTGCGCGAGTTGGGAAAACTACAACAGTCGTTTTCCGAGATGCGCGATCCAACCGAGCCGTTGGCGAATGGCGCGATGATATTGTTTGCGGGCGCGCTGCTGCTGACGCCCGGTTTCTTTACAGACATCGTTGGCCTGTCGCTGTTGATCCCCGCAGTCCGTCAGGCGGCGTTCGTCTGGGTGCGGTCACGGATCAAGGTGAAAACCTTTACGACCGCACAATCGCCGCGGCACGCGCCGGCAGACCACGTCATTGATGGCGATTTTGAGGATGTCACATCCGATAAAAAGCCAACCCATCGCCCATCGCGCTGGACACAGCATTGAGACTGGCGCGATAGGCTGCTAGGAACGCGCCAACTTTATTCAGATGGAGTACATTGCAATGTCAGATACCCCCGAAAACGGTGCGCAGCCCGCACAGCCAGCCCAAGTCACCAGCCGTGTTCTGGCGCAGTACATCCGCGACATGTCGTTCGAAAACATCCTTGCCCAAAAAGGTGTTTCCGGCGACGCACAGCCCGAAATTCAGGTGCAGGTGAACCTTGATGCGCGCAAGCGCAAGGTAGATGACCAATACGAAGTCATCACCAAGCTGAACATCACCAGCAAGACCAAGGAAAAGGGCGAGCCGCTGTTCGTGCTCGAGCTTGAATATGCCGGTGTTTTTCAGGTGCAGGGCGTACCCGAAGAGCAGATGCACCCATATCTGCTGATCGAATGTCCGCGCATCACGTTCCCATTCCTGCGCCGGATCGTCAGCGACGTCACCCGCGATGGTGGCTTCCCGGCGCTTAACCTCGAGACGATTGATTTTCTGGCACTGTATCGGTCCGAACTGGCACGCCGTGCCGAGGCCGAAAAAGCCAAAATCAACTAAGTCAGCTTTTTCCACACTGCGCCGTCGCCCAGACTGTCGATAAAGGCAGCATGGGCGGCGGCTTCTTGTTGGGAAAGCTTGGACAGCAGCGGCTGTGGCCGTGGTATGGCCCGCCAGTCTTCCGCCCCGCCGGTCGCTGATTTGGATCTGGTGTCTGCCGCAAGCGCAAAGTCCGGCTGACGGCCACCGATCAGCTCCAGATACACCTCTGCCAGAATTTCACTGTCAAGCAACGCGCCGTGCAGCGTCCGGGATGAATTGTCGATGCCAAACCGGCGGCACAATGCATCAAGCGATGCGGGCGATCCGGGGAAACGGCGCCGCGCGATGGCCAGCGTATCAAGCGCCTGATCCATCGGCAAAAGAGGGCGCCCAAGCCAGCCAAGTTCGGCATTCAGGAACTTCATGTCAAATGCGGCATTGTGAATCACCAGCCGGGCGTCACCGATGAAATCAACAAAAGCCTGTGCGATATCTTGGAAAATCGGTTGCTTGCGCAGAAATTCGTCGCCCAAACCGTGCACGGCAAACGCTTCCTGCGGCATAGATCGCTGTGGGTTGATGTATTGGTGATACGTGCGGCCCGTGGGCACATGGCGCATCAGTTCGATCGCGCCGATTTCGACGATACGGTCGCCTTCGTGCGGTTCAAATCCGGTGGTTTCGGTATCAAGAACGATTTCACGCATCTGTTTGCCCTTTCAGGTCTGCGATCAGGTCTTGCACGGCAGCACGGGTGCCGTCCAGCGTTCGCGTTTCAATCAAATAATCAGCACGGGCACGTTTTTCGGCATCGGGGGTTTGGCGCGACAGTATCGCGGCAAACTGCGCATCGGTCATGCCGGGGCGCGCCATGACCCGCAATTTCTGCAAATCCGGCGGCGCAGTGACAACCAGCACCGACGTCAGCCATTTGTCGGCACTGGTTTCAAAAAGCAGGGGAATATCAAAAACCAAAAGTGGATCGTCATGGGCCGCGATAAATGCACGGCGGCTGGCCGCCACCAACGGATGCACAATATATTCTATTTTGTGCAAAGTGGCAGGTTTATTGGCGATAATCTGTTTTAAAATGTCACGCGACACGGCATTGTCCACCACCGCCTGCGGCCAGACCGCACCGATCAACGCAACCGCCGCGCCGCCCGTGGCGTAAAGATCATGCACGGTGGCGTCGGCGTCCCAGACCGGCACGCCCGCGTCACGAAACATCTGGGCCGTTGTCGATTTGCCCATCCCGATAGATCCCGTCAGGCCCAAAAGATGGGTCATGCAAGCACGGCCCGGCGGGTGTCTTCGTCAACTTCGGGACGTTTTCCGAACCAGCGTTCAAAGCCCGGCACGCCTTGGTGCAGCAACATGCCAAGACCATCAACCGTGATACACCCTGCGGCTTCTGCGGCATCCAGAAATTTGGTGCGCAGGGGGTTATAGACAATATCCGTCACAACGGTGCCCGGGCGCAGCGCGTCCAACGGCACCTTGAAGTCCTGTGCGCCTGTCATACCCAATGACGTGGTATTGACGACCATCGCTGCGTCTTTGAGCATTGCGCCCGCATGGACCCAGTCAACGACACGAATGCGGGCACCAAATTCAGCTTTGAGCGCGTCAGCTTTGACGCGGGTGCGGTTGGACAGGATAATTTCGGGAACGCCCGCATCCGCCAAAGCGACAATGATCGCGCGCGCGGCACCACCTGCACCCAGAATTGCGGCCGGCCCGGCCATCGGGTCCCAGTCAGGGGCGCCCTGTCTGAGATTAGCCATAAAGCCGTAGCCATCTGTATTATCGGCGAAAATTCCACCATCTTTTTTGAAGATCAGCGTGTTGGCAGCACCAATCAAGGTGGCGCGGTCCGTGACGTGATCCGCAAACTGCATCACGCTGACCTTGTGCGGCAAAGTCACGTTTGCGCCTACAAATCCCTGATCCGGCAGCGACCGGAGGGTTTTGGCAAGATCGTCCTTTGTGACCTGCAGGGCGATATATTCACCGGGCAAATCGTAACGCTTGAGCCAATAACTGTGCAGTTTTGGCGAAAGGGAATGGCTGATCGGATTGCCGATTACAACGGCGCGTGGAATCTGTGTCATTCGCGCAGTGTTCCGCGAAGTGTGAGATATGACAACAGTTCGAGAAGCGGCAGGCCCAGAACGTTGAAATAATCTCCTTCGATGCGTGTAAAAAGTCGCACTCCTTCTTCCTCCAATTTATATGCACCGACCGCATGGCGGATGCTGTCCCAGTTGCGGGCCACATAATCGGCCAAATATGCATCCGACGCATCACGCATATGCAGACGCACCGTGCCAACATGACGCCACAGCGGTTTGCCATCGCCATAGATCACGGCAGCCGACAGAAGCTGATGGGTTTGACCACGCAGCAATTTCAACTGTTCCAGCGCATCTTCGGGGGTTTCGGGTTTGCCCAGGATATCGCGGCCATGCGCAAGGATCTGGTCGCAACCAATGACCAGCGCATCGGGGTGTTTGGCGGCGACACGTTGGGCTTTCATTTCGGCCAGCGCGTCGGCAATATCGCGGGGGCTGGCGGCTTCGGCCTGAAGCGACCTGCGGATCGCGTCCTCGTCGATGCGGGCGACGTGAACCGCAAAATCAACGCCGGCACGGCGCAGCAAAGTAGCGCGAATGTCGGAACCTGAAGCAAGGATAAGCGGCTGTATCATGTGGATAACCTTTGGGAAAAACTATGTGCCAGTCTGCGGAGACTTTGTGCAGAACTACGGTTCTTGGGCCTGCTTGTGAAGAACTTCAAACTTATGCGGGTCGTCGTTAAGGTTTTTCCACCGTGGGAAAGCATAAGTCGGGCCTGTGGAGGAATCGTCCCGAAGGGCAGAGTCAAGTATGCCACATTGCGTCCTCTGATAAAAAATTGTCACCTTAAGCCACTGAAATATAATACATATATAGCCTGACATCGCGGTGGGGATTGTTTTATTTTTCGGCCACTTGCGGTGGATAAGTCTGCGGATGAAAAATGAAGCCACAGAAAATGGACATACTAACAACAACAACATCTTTTCTTTTTCTTTATAATTATTAAGAAAGAGAGACCCAACCAAGGCGTCCCGATGACAGAACTGTTCAATGATATTTACCCGTGGATCAAGGCTGTCCATATTATGGCGGTGATCGCCTGGATGGCAGGGTTGTTCTATCTGCCCCGGTTGTTTGTGTACCATGTGGAACGGGCAGCGGTTGGATCTGAGATGGATCAGACCTTTCAGATTATGGAAGCAAAATTACTGCGGGTGATCATGAACCCGGCGATGATTGTCGCATGGATTGCCGGGCTGATCATGATTGCCCTTGGCGCGTTTGACTGGGGGTCGGCGTGGGCGTGGGTCAAAATCGTTTCGGCTGTTTTAATGACGGCAGCGCATGTCTGGATGGGGGCACGACGCAAAGAATTCGCGGTGGGGGCAAACACGCGCTCTGGGCGTAGCTACAGGCTGTTTAATGAGGTGCCGACGGTGCTGATGCTGTTGATCGTCATTGCGGTCGTTGTGCGGCCATTTTGAGCGAACGTTGACTAAGCGGAGGTTGGGGCCTATGTATGCTTTCGCTACCCGTCCGGGATGGCATTTTTCCTGCCTGACTATGAAATGACAGCTTTGATGCTGCGAACGGATTTTATTCATGTCCCAACACCGTCTGAACCTTGCCGACCTGAAGGCACAAAGCCCCAAGGAACTGTTATCGCTGGCTGAAGAGCTGGAGGTCGAGAACGCATCGACCATGCGAAAAGGCGATATCATGTTCGCCATTCTCAAAGAGCGTGCAGATGAGGAATGGGTGATCGGCGGCGATGGTGTGCTGGAAGTGCTGCTGGACGGTTTTGGCTTTCTACGGTCGCCGGAGGCAAATTATTTGCCCGGACCTGATGATATCTACGTATCGCCCGAAATGATCCGGCAATATTCGATGCGGACCGGTGATACGGTTGAAGGCGTGATGAAGGAACCAAACGATACCGAACGCTATTTTGCGCTGACGTCTGTTGAGCAGATAAACTTCGAAGATCCTGAAAAGGCCAAGCATAAGGTCGCGTTTGAAAACCTGACCCCGCTGTACCCGGATGAGCGGTTGACGATGGAGGTCGATGATCCGACGATCAAAGACAAATCCGCGCGGATCATCGACCTGATATCCCCGATTGGTAAGGGCCAACGTTCGTTGATCGTCGCGCCGCCGCGGACTGGTAAGACGGTCCTGCTGCAGAATATTGCGAACTCAATCGAAAAGAACCATCCGGAATGTTACCTGATCGTCCTGCTGATTGACGAACGTCCGGAAGAAGTGACGGATATGCAGCGGTCCGTGAAGGGCGAAGTTGTTTCATCCACGTTCGATGAACCGGCGACGCGTCACGTTGCGGTATCGGAGATGGTGATCGAAAAGGCCAAGCGGCTGGTGGAACACAAGCGCGATGTTGTGATCTTGTTGGATTCTATTACTCGTCTGGGGCGCGCGTTTAACACAACAGTGCCATCGTCTGGCAAGGTTCTGACCGGTGGTGTGGATGCCAACGCGCTACAGCGGCCCAAGCGTTTCTTTGGTGCGGCACGCAACATCGAAGAGGGTGGTTCGCTGACGATTATTGCGACAGCGCTGATTGATACCGGCTCGCGGATGGACGAGGTGATCTTCGAAGAATTCAAGGGAACGGGTAACAGCGAAATTGTGCTGGATCGCAAAGTGGCTGACAAGCGCGTGTTCCCTGCAATGGACATACTGAAATCCGGAACCCGCAAAGAAGAGCTGTTGGTGGATAAGTCGGACCTGGCAAAAACCTATGTGCTACGGCGGATTTTGAACCCAATGGGGACGACGGATGCGGTCGAATTCCTGATTGGAAAGCTGAAGCAGACCAAGACAAACGCGGACTTCTTTGATTCAATGAACACGTAACTTATTGTTATTAAACAATGGGTTGACCTGATGGATACGATTTTTGCCTTAGCGACAGCACAGGGTCGGGCGGGTGTCGCAGTCGTGCGCCTGTCCGGACCGGACGCTGTATCGGCATCGGCACGGCTGATGCGGAATGTGCCTGTGGTCCGTGGCCTGCGGCGCTTGACCGATGCTGACGGTCACCTTCTTGATGAGGCGTTGGTTTTGCATTTTCCGGCAGGAAAAAGCTTTACCGGGGAGCAGGTGGTTGAATTGCATCTGCATGGAAGCCCCGCAGTTGTCGCAGCCGTCTTGCGTGTGCTTGGCGACGATCCTGCGCTGCGGCCTGCCGAGGCGGGTGAATTCACGCGGCGCGGTTTGGAGAATGGCACGCTTGATCTGGCCCAGGTTGAAGGTCTTGCAGATCTTATCGACGCGGAAACTGAGGGTCAGCGGAAACAGGCGATCCGTGTGTTTTCAGGCGCGTTGGGGCAGATGGCCGAGGCGTGGCGATCAGATTTGATCAGGGCGGCGGCGTTGCTGGAGGCGACGATTGACTTTGCTGATGAGGAAGTTCCGGTAAACGTGACGCCCGAGGTCTTGGGTTTACTGGGTCATGTCAGGGATGAGATGCGCCGCGAATCGGCAGGCGTTCGGATCGCAGAGCGGGTCCGTGATGGGTTTGAAGTGGCGATTATTGGCGCACCGAACGTCGGAAAATCGACGCTGTTGAACCGACTGGCAGGCCGTGAAGTTGCTATCACGTCGGCGATCGCTGGAACCACACGTGATGTGATCGAGGTGCGCTTGGATCTGGATGGTCTGCCCGTGACCTTGCTGGATACTGCGGGTCTGCGCGAGACGGATGATGTCGTCGAAATTATCGGGGTGCAACGGGCCCGCGAAAGGGCAGGACAGGCCGATATCCGCGTTTATATGATGTTACCCGGGGATGTATTGCCACGTGATGTAGGCGACCTAGACATTATTGTGCGGGCAAAAGGGGATATTTCGGAGGGTGTCGGTTTGGCCGTGTCGGGCAAAACCGGAGCCGGAATAGACGCGCTGATTGATCAGATATCGGGTATATTGAAAGTACGCGTCGCGAGCGTTGGCATTGCGATGCGGGAGCGGCACAGGCTCGCCATGGTGCGGGCTGTGGCTTATCTTGACGCCGCTGAGCTGGCCTTGCATGATGAAAACGGCATGACGGACCTGATAGCAGAGGAGCTGCGCTCAGCCATTCGCGCGGTGGATAGCCTTGTTGGGCGTGTTGATGTAGAACATATTCTTGATGAGATTTTTGCCAGCTTTTGCATCGGCAAATAGGGAGTGTTTCACGTGAAACATCACGATTTTGATGTCGTCGTAATCGGTGGCGGGCACGCAGGCGCCGAAGCGGCCCATGCTGCGGCACGAATGGGCGTCCGTACAGCGCTGATCACGCTTACAAAGGCGTCAATCGGTGTGATGTCATGCAACCCTGCGATTGGTGGGCTTGGCAAGGGTCACTTGGTCCGCGAGATTGACGCCTTGGATGGGGTCATGGGCCGCGTCGCTGACCGGGCCGGAATTCAGTTTCGCTTGTTGAACCGAAAAAAGGGGCCAGCCGTGCAAGGCCCGCGGGCGCAGGCTGATCGCGCGTTGTACAAGGCGGCAATGCAAGCTGAATTGGCGCAGTGCGAAAACCTGCAAATTATAGAAGGCGAGGCTGTCGATCTGATCATGGATGGACCGCGCGTTTGCGGTGTTGCGATTGGTGATGGATCTGTTGTGCGGGCATCCGGTGTTATTTTGACCACGGGCACTTTTTTGCGGGGGGTCATCCATATCGGTGACGTGTCGCGGCCGGGTGGGCGCATGGGCGACAACCCGTCGGTGAAAATGGCCGAGCGGTTAGATTCGTTTGGTTTGCCGCTTGGACGCTTGAAAACCGGGACCCCGCCACGGTTGGATGGTCGTACCATCGCGTGGGAGCAGTTAGAGGTTCAGCCCGGTGATGATGACCCGACGCTATTTTCCTTCCTGTCGAACGCCGTTACGGCGCCGCAGGTTGTATGTGGAATCACTCATACCAACGCCCAGACCCATGACATCATCAGGAAAAATCTGTCCCGCTCGGCCATGTATGGTGGCCATATCGACGGCGTGGGACCGCGCTACTGCCTGTCCATCGAAGACAAGGTCGTACGATTTGCGGAAAAGACATCGCATCAGATTTTTTTAGAGCCAGAAGGCGCGAACGACCATACGGTCTATCCAAACGGGATTTCGACGTCGCTGCCGGAAGATGTGCAGCACGATTATGTGCATTCGATACAAGGTCTTGAAAATGCACGTATTATTCAGCCTGGCTATGCGATCGAATATGACTATGTCGACCCGCGTTCGCTCAGGTTAACGTTGGAATTGCGTGCGGTCCCCGGCTTGTATCTGGCGGGGCAGATAAATGGAACGACTGGCTACGAAGAAGCCGCAGCCCAAGGATTGGTGGCTGGCCTGAACGCGGCAGCGCGGGCGCGCGGTGAAGATGATGTCATCTTCAGTCGGCGTGAATCCTACATCGGCGTGATGATTGACGATCTGATCACCCGCGGCGTGTCGGAGCCGTACCGGATGTTTACCTCACGCGCAGAGTTTCGGTTGTCACTTCGGGCAGATAACGCAGATCAGCGTTTGACCGCGCGGGGCCGGGAGGCGGGCTGTATCAGTGAAAAACGCTGGATTGCGTTTTCGGATAAGGTTGATCGCCTGTCAGCCGCACGAAATTTGCTGTCGAAGATCAGCCTGTCGTCACGTGATATAGCGGCGCTTGGGATCAAGCTGAACGCGGATGGGCCGCGCCGCAGTGCCTTGGACGCCCTCGCGTTGACAGACCTCGAATTTCACCACCTGAATCAACTCGGCGCTGACACGTCCGGGATGCCTGTTGAAATCCGCGACCAGATCAAGAAGGATTCGCTTTATGCGCATTACATCGCGCGCCAAGAGCGGGATAATGCCGCGATGGCGCGTGATGAAGCGCAGGCAATCCCGCAGGACATTGATTATGAGGGTATTTCCGGGATGTCCAACGAGCTGACGGCAAAATTGACAGCAATACAACCCAGCACAATCGCACATGCTGGCCGGATCGAGGGGATGACGCCAGCAGCGCTGATGTTGATCGTAAGCGCAATAAAGCGCCGGCAACAAGCCAATGTTCAGGCCTAGCGCGATGCCGGTAGACATCGCAGGGCAAAATGTTTCACGTGAAACATATGCGGAACTGGACGCCTTTGCTGCATTGGTTCGCAAGTGGACGCGCCATATTAACCTGGTTTCAGCGGCCAGCCTGTCGGACCTCTGGGACCGACATATTGTTGATTCCGTGCAATTGTATCCTTACGCGCCGCGCGGCTACCGCAACTGGCTCGATGTCGGAAGCGGCGGTGGATTTCCTGGCATTGTCGCCGCTATTATCGCGAAAACGGCCAATCCTGACGCCGCGTTTACGCTGATTGAAAGCGACCAGCGCAAGGCCACCTTTCTGAGAACCGCCTCTCGTGAGCTAGGTTTGAGGGTGAATGTGATCGCTGACCGCATTGAAAACGTGCCCTCGCAAGCCGCAGATGTTGTGTCAGCGCGAGCTTTGACTACGCTATCTGGGCTTTTTTCAATGATCGGCCGTCACATGGACCCGGCAGGGACGGCGCTGCTGCACAAGGGCAAACGCTATCAGGAAGAAGTTGCCGATGCCCGACGCCTGTGGTCCTTTGATCTTGAAGAATATCCGAGTATGACCGATCCTGACGGACGACTCCTCGCCATTCAAAGGATACATCGTGACTAATCTAAGCCGTTCATCTGGCCCGAAAATCATCGCGATAGCCAATCAAAAGGGCGGCGTGGGCAAAACAACGACCACTATAAACCTTGGCGCCGCTTTGGCCGAACGGAAAAAGCGCGTGCTTTTGATTGACTTGGATCCGCAGGGAAATGCGTCAACCGGTCTGGGCATCGGGCAGGATAAGCGTGACATTACCACATATGATCTGCTGGCCGGCGACGTGACCTTGGCCGAGGGCATGCAGCAAACCACCGTGCCGCGCCTCTTTGTCGTCCCCGCGACGACCGACCTTAGTTCGGCCGATATTGAGCTTATCGACAATGAAAAGCGGAGCTTTCTGCTCCGTCAAGCACTCCGCCACACGGACGTACTTGATCTCGACTTGGACTACATATTGATTGATTGTCCACCGTCTCTCAACATATTGACTGTCAACGCCATGGTCGCCGCTGATTCAATCATTGTCCCATTGCAAAGCGAGTTTTTCGCGCTCGAAGGCCTGTCGCAACTCATTCTTACGGTTCGTGATGTCCGGCAAAGCGCGAATCCGAACCTTCGCATCGAAGGAATTGCACTGACGATGTATGATCGCCGCAACAATTTGTCCCTCCAGGTCGAGGATGACGCCCGCGAGAACATGGGGGATATGGTGTTCAAAACTGTGATTCCCCGCAATGTTCGCCTCAGCGAAGCGCCGTCGTTCGCCGTTCCGGTCTTGACCTATGATACAGCATCAAAAGGCAGCATTGCATACCGGGCACTGACCAAAGAAGTTATTGATAAATCAAGAAAAATAAGGGTTCAACAAGATGGTGCGTAGCGTGAAAAAATCCCGTGGTCTTGGCCGCGGGTTGTATGCGTTGATGTCTGATGTGACGCAGGAGGATGCCCAAAGTATCGCCCCGCGCCGTCCTGACCTGCTTGTCCCGGTCGAGCGGGTGCGCCCAAATCCAGATCAGCCCCGGCGTACTTTTGCCCAGGAGGCGTTAAACGAACTTGCTGCCTCGATTTCTGAAAAAGGCATTATTCAGCCTCTCATCGTCCGTCTCGCCCCCGGCGATCCCAATATGTACGAAATTGTTGCGGGTGAACGTCGCTGGCGCGCCGCGCAAATGGCCAAACTGCACGAGATTCCGGTCCTCTTGCGCGATTACGACGATACAGAGGTCCTCGAAGTTGGGATTATCGAAAACATTCAGCGTGCCGACCTCAATCCAATCGACGAGGCCGCCGGTTATCGCCAACTGATGGACCGTTTTGGCCACACGCAGGACCAACTCGCCAGTGCTTTGGGTAAAAGTCGGCCACATATCGCGAATCTGTTGCGCCTCCTGGGTTTGCCTGACGAAGTACAGCAATATCTCGTTACTGGCGCGCTGACGACTGGCCACGCACGCGCGCTGATTGGCAATGACCGCGCCGTCACATTGGCCCGCGAGGCGATTCAGCGTAAACTTTCGGTTCGTGAGGTCGAGGCGCTGGTGAAAAAGGGTCCGACCCTCAAGCGGCGCCCGATGCCAGGTGCGCCCGTGGCCAAGGATCCAGACACCGTTCAAATCGAAAATGAACTGACGGCCACGCTGCATATGAAGGTCACAATTGACCATAAAACCGGCGATGAGGGCGGAAAAATGACGATCGGTTATAAATCATTGGATCAGCTTGATGATTTGCTCCGCGCCTTGGCGGGGAATTAGCTGTCTAGCAGGTCGCGCAGCACGGCGTTCAGCACCGGTTTTCCCTTGGCGGTGACCCGCAGCATTCCCGCGTCGGCATTGACCATACCCATTTCACGCAAGCGTTTGATATTAATAGATAAATTATCGCCTGAAAATGATTTGAGGCGGTTGATATCGACCCCGTCGTCCAGCCGCATTCCCATCAACAGCATCTCGGACAACTGATCATCCGGCGACAACTGTTCGCGCGACAAATCCCCGTCACCGGTTTTCAGCACTTGTTTTAACCACACGGCAGGCCCCAGCGGTGCCTCGGTTGCAAAACGGACCCCGCCCAGCGTCAAACGGCCGTGCGCGCCGGGGCCAATACCCGCATAGTCGCCATAGCGCCAGTATATCTTGTTGTGGATGCTCTCGCAGCCCGGCCTGGCGTGGTTTGAAACTTCGTATCCATGAAACCCGGCAGCGCCGCAAATCTCCTGCGTTGTGGCAAACATGTCGGCCGACAGATCCTCGTCCGGCAGTTCCCGCAGCTTGCCTGCCGCATAGCGATCACCAAAAGCCGTTCCGCTCTCAATTGTCAGTTGGTACAGGGACACATGGTCGATCGCCATCGCCAATGCCTGCTGCAATTCGGCCTCCCACGCGGCCAAGGTTTGACCTTGCCGCGCATAAATCAGGTCAAAACTGACCCGATCGAACACAGTGCGTGCTGTCGCAAACGCCACCATCGCCTCTTTCGCCGAATGTAGCCGCCCCAGCGCCTTGAGATCGGCGTCATTCAGCGCTTGAATCCCCATTGAAACACGGTTGACGCCAGCATCGCGATACCCTGCAAACCGCCCGGCCTCTACGGATGTCGGATTTGCCTCAAGCGTGATTTCGATGTCGTTTGCCATCGGCCATGTGGCCCGTACCTTGGTCAGCACAGCGTCCACAAGCCGGGGGTCCATCATGCTGGGCGTGCCACCGCCAAAAAAAACAGACCGTAGAATACGCCCCTGCGTTTGCGCACCAATCCGATCAATCTCGCTCAGATAGGCCGTTTCCCATGCTTTTTGGTCAATTTGCGCCACAACATGGCTGTTGAAATCGCAATAGGGGCATTTGGCCTGACAAAATGGCCAATGAATATAAAGACCAAAGCCCCCGTGTTCCCAATCCTCAGGCAAAACAACCCGCAACCAGCTTGCGGAACGCATCAGCACGATGGCTGATTTTGTTCTTTTCCCAACGATCCATCTCGCCAAATGTCACGGAATACCCTTCGGGCTGAAAAATCGGATCATACCCATGGCCTTGATCGCCGCGCATCGGCCAGACAATCTCGCCGGGCATGACCCCTGCGAACTCCTCGTCATGGCCGTCAGGCCAGGCTAGAACCAGCGTACAACAGAACCGCGCGGTCCGGGGGTAGGGGGCCACAACAGTCTCTAATCGGGCCCAAGTCCGCTCCATTGCCATGTTGAAATCACGGCCATCCGGGGTTTCGGCCCAGTCGGCAGTGTAGACACCCGGCGCCCCGCCAAGGCCGTCGATCTCGATCCCGCTATCATCGGCCAGCGCAGGCAGGCCTGTCGCCTTGGCGGCCGCGTGCGCTTTGATCCGGGCATTCCCGACAAACGTCGTTTCCGTCTCGTCCGGCTCTGGCAGCCCGTGATCGGCGTTTGACGTCAGGCCAACGCCATAAGGCAGCAGCAGATCTGCAATCTCCTCCAGCTTTCCGGCGTTATGGGTCGCGACGACCAGCGCCTCACCGTCAAACCGCCGCATCAGCCGACCGCTGCCATCTGTGCCGCCGTCAACTCTGTCACGCCTTTTTCCGCCAGATCCAGCAGCGCATCCATCTGTGCCCGGCTATACGTCGATCCCTCGGCAGACATCTGAACCTCGATCAGCTTACCGGCGGTCATCACGAAATTACCGTCCACGCCGGCCTCGCTATCCTCGGGATAATCCAGATCAAGAACCTCTTGGCCTGCATAAATCCCACAGCTGATCGCAGCGACCGGATCAACCAACGGATCGCTGATCACGATGCCCGCCTTCATCAGCTTGTTCACCGCCAGTTTGAGCGCGACCCAACCCCCCGTGATAGACGCACAGCGCGTCCCGCCGTCCGCCTGTATTACATCACAATCCACGACGATCTGACGCTCGCCCAACGCAACGCGATCGACACCAGCCCGCAAAGACCGGCCAATCAGCCGCTGAATCTCTTGTGTCCGACCCGATTGCCCTTCCTTCGCCTCGCGCCGCATCCGCGTGTTCGTTGCACGTGGCAGCATCCCGTATTCCGCAGTCACCCAGCCCAGCCCGGAGTTTTTCAAAAACGGTGGGACCCGTTCATCAATCGTTGCTGTACATAGGACATGCGTATCGCCACATTTGATCAGGCATGACCCTTCGGCATGCTTTGTCACACCGGTTTCAATGGATATTGTACGCATTTCGTTCGTCTGACGGCCGGATGGACGCATGGGATCACTCCTGTTAGTTGTGATTTGGGGATACGCTGCCCATCTATGAAATCCAAGCCCGATTGACGCCACAGGCAACTTGGTTTTAATTACGCAGCCTTCATCAGAGGATAAGATGCCCGACAAACCGCCAAACATCGCCGATATGAACGAACGGTCCCGCGAAGTGTTTCGCGCTGTCGTCGAAGGTTATCTGGAAAACGGCACGCCTGTCGGGTCCCGGACGCTGACCCGCAGCTTGTCCGAACAGGTCAGCGCGGCGACAATCCGAAATGTGATGCAGGACCTTGAATATCTCGGCCTGCTGGACAGTCCGCACGTCAGTGCAGGCCGGATTCCCACTCAGCTTGGGTTGCGGATGTTCGTCGATGGCTTGCTTGAGGTGGGCGAACTGCACGGTGACGACCGCCAGAAGATCGATAGTACTATTGGCGCAAACGATCACGACGTGGCGACCGTCCTTGATAAGGTAGGCGAGGCGCTGTCCGGCGTGACCCATGGCGCCAGCCTTGTGTTGACCCCAAAACACGAGGCCCCGATCAAACACATCGACTTTGTCTCGCTGTCGCGTGAACGGGCGCTTGTCGTCTTGGTCTTTGCCGATGGTCACGTGGAAAATCGGATTTTCACGCCACCCGCCGGGCAAACCCCGTCATCCATGCGCGAAGCCGCCAATTTCCTGAACGCCATTGCCGAAGGACACACGCTGTCCATGCTGGGCACCGTGATCGCACGTGAAATCGCCAACCGTCGTCAGGAAATCGACAGTCTTGCTGCTGATCTGGTCGAAAACGGCTTTGCCTTGTGGGAGAATGAGGGTGAACCGACAGAGCGCCTGATCGTCCGTGGCCGTGGCAACCTTTTGTCCGACCACGAAAGCCAGGTCGATCTTGAACGTATCCGCACGCTTTTCGATGATCTTGAACGCAAGCGTGACATTGCCCAATTTCTGGACTTGGCCGAAGAAGGCGAGGGTGTGCGCATTTTTATTGGGTCCGAAAACAAACTTTTTTCACTTTCGGGTTCCTCTCTCGTCGTTTCCCCTTATATGAACGCCGACCGTAAGATTATTGGCGCCGTTGGCGTCATAGGTCCGACCCGCCTGAATTATGGGCGGATCGTACCGATTGTGAATTACACCGCACAGCTGGTGGGCAAAATGATTGCCGACCGCTCTTGAAGGGAAAGACAGATGGCCCACAAAGACGCCGAATTTCAAAGCCTTGATGAACTTGCCGCAGAAGGCGACGAAATGAACATGGCATCTGATGCCACGTTTGATGAAATCGAGGCGCTGCGCGTAGAGCGCGATGAATTCCGCGATAAATTCATGCGTGCGCTTGCTGACGCCGAAAACACCCGCAAGCGGGCTGAACGTGACCGGCGCGAGGGTGAAAATTATGGCAGCTCCAAGCTGGCCCGCGACATGCTGCCGGTCTACGACAATATGCGCCGTGCCCTGCAATCTACAAACGAGGCCGAGCAGCAGGTGAACCGGGCCCTTCTTGAAGGAATCGAACTGACCATGCGCGAGCTGATCAGCGTCTTCAAAAAGCATGGAATCGACCCTATTGTGCCTGAAGTCGGTGATAAATTCGATCCCCAAAACCATCAGGCCATGTTCGAAGCACCGGTTCCCGGGACCAAGGCCGGTGACATCATTCAGGTCATGACCGAAGGTTTCATGTTGCACGACCGGTTGCTGCGCCCGGCGCAGGTGGGCGTGTCGTCAACACCCGCATCCTGACGCGACATAACCCCGGACCTGATTTACAGAACGGCAAGGCGGGGATTTCCTCCCCGCCTTGCTTGTTTCACAGCATATCACGCAGCTCATAAATCAGCGCCAGCGCCTCTTTTGGGGTCAGCTCGTCGGGTAAAACGCCTTTCAGCTTTGCCTCGACTCCTGATTCCTTGGGTTTCGCCATGATTGGCGCAGGCGCGGCCGCAAACAGTGGCAGGTCATCAATAAACGCTTTACGCACGCCGCCACCCTCACGCTCGCCTTTTTCCAGGGCCTCCAGCACGACTTTGGCGCGTTCCACAACAACCGTGGGCAACCCTGCCAGCCGCGCGACCTGCACCCCATAGCTGCGGTCGGCGGTGCCGCGTTTCACCTCGTGCAGGAAAATAACGTCGCCATCCCATTCCTTCACGGTGACCGTCGCGTTTTCCACCCCGTCCAGTTTGGCCGAAAGCGCCGACATTTCATGATAATGCGTGGCAAAAAGCGCCCGACAGCGGTTCACATCATGCAAATGTTCCAACGTGGCCCAGGCGATCGACAACCCGTCATAGGTTGCCGTGCCCCGGCCAATTTCATCCAGAATAACCAAGGCGCGATCATCTGCCTGATTAAGAATCGCAGCCGTTTCGACCATTTCGACCATGAACGTGGACCGCCCCCGCGCCAGATCATCGGACGCGCCGACCCGGCTGAAAATTTGACTGACGATCCCGATATGCGCCGCCGTCGCCGGGACAAAGCTGCCCATCTGCGCCAGTATCGCCAGCAGCGCGTTCTGCCGCAAAAACGTCGACTTACCGGCCATGTTCGGCCCGGTCAGCAACCAGATTGAGGCGTCGGTCAGCCCACAGTCATTGGCAATGAACGGCGCACCCGATTTTTGCAGCGCCGCCTCGACCACCGGATGCCGCCCGCCGATGATATCAAATGCGCGGCTTTCATCAATCTTTGGGCAAACCCAGCTTTCCGCGACGGCCAGATGTGCCAACGCAGTTGCCAGATCATACTCAGACAGCGCTTTGGCCAGCGCGCCCAATGGCCCGGCTTGGGCCATAATCGCTGTAATCAGGCCGGAATAGAGCCGCTTTTCAATCTCAAGCGCCCGCCCGCCTGCGTTCAAGATCCGTGTCTCAATCTCGCTCAGCGCGACCGTGGTGAACCGGACCTGATTGGCGGTAGTCTGGCGGTGGATAAATGTCTGGTTCAATGGCGGGGCCATCATCTTGTCGGCGTGGGTTGCCGTCGTTTCGATGAAATAGCCCAGCACATTGTTGTGCTTGATCTTCAGGGAGGGCACGCCGGACAGTGCGATAAACTCTGCCTGCATCGCCGCAATCACCGATCTGCCTTCGTCACGCAACGTGCGGGCATCATCCAGATCCGCGTCATATCCCGGCGCGATAAACCCGCCATCGCGCGCCAATAACGGCGGTTCCGCCACCAGCGCGTCATTAAGCAACGCCAGCAAATCATCATACCCGATCAGATCTTGCGCCGCCTCGGCCAGCACCGGGGCCACGTCCGTGGGAAGACACGCGGCCAATCCGGCGGCTTGCCCAATTGTATTGCGGATCGCAGCCATATCGCGCGGCCCGCCCCGATCCAGCGCCAGACGCGACAGCGCGCGGTCCAGATCATGCACGCCGCGCAACCTGTCCCGGACATCGGCGACAAGCCGCGTCTTTTCGACCAGATACCCCACTGACGCCTGCCGCGCCGCGATGACCGACAGCGTGCACGAAGGCGACGCGAGCCGCCGTTCCAGCAACCGCGCACCACCCGCCGTGACGGTACGATCGACGCAGTGCAACAGCGACCCCTGCCGCCCGCCGTTCAAACCATGTGTCAACTCAAGCGACCGGCGCGTCGCGGCGTCGATCTGCATCGCTGCGGTCTGGCCTTCCTGAACGGGTGGGCGCAGCAGCGGCAGATTGCCCTTTTGGGTGATGTCCAGATATTCCGCCACCGCCGCCATTGCCGCGACCTCGGCCCGGCTGAAGCTGCCAAATCCGTCCAGCGACCCGACCTTATACAGCCCACACAGCCGCTTTTCGCCCGCCGTGCTATCGAATGCCGCAGCGCCCAGTGTCGTCAATGCAGCGCCGGAATCAGACACTATTCCGGCCCAGTCCGCTTCTGATCCATCAACAACGATCACCTCGCGCGGGCTTAACCGCGCCAGTTCGGGGCCCAGTTGCACGGGCGGGCAGACCATCACGTGAAACGCCCCGGTCGAAATATCGACCCAAGCCAGCGCCGCTTCATCGCGGACCACCGCATAGGCGGATAAGAAATTGTGCCGCCGCGCGTCCAGCAATGAATCCTCGGTCAATGTGCCGGGCGTGACCAGCCGCACGACATCGCGCTTCACAACTGACTTTGCGCCGCGCTTTTTCGCCTCGGCGGGATTTTCCATCTGCTCGCATACCGCGACACGAAATCCCTTGCGGATCAGCGTCAGCAAATACCCCTCGGACGCATGGACCGGGACACCGCACATCGGGATGTCCTTTTCCTCATGTTTGCCCCGTTTGGTCAGCGCAATATCAAGCGCCGCCGATGCCGCCACGGCATCATCGAAAAACATCTCGTAAAAGTCGCCCATCCGGTAAAACAACAAGGCGTTTGGATAGCCCGCCTTCAGGTCCAGATATTGCGCCATCATCGGAGTGACATTGCTGGTCGTGGTGCTCATGTATCCCCCCGGATCATTACGCGCGACACTACCCAGCCGATGTTAGCGGCGAAACCCCGAAATGAACCCGTTGCGGCCCCGGCCTGCAAACCGCTATGTCATGCGAACGCCAATGGGAGGAACACATGGCCAAGACCAAATTGACCCGCGAGGATGCGCTGGCATTTCACATGCAGCCCACCCCCGGAAAATGGGAAATTCAGGCCACCGTGCCAATGACCACACAGCGCGACCTGTCGCTGGCTTATTCGCCCGGTGTGGCCATCCCCTGCGAAGAAATTCACGCCAATCCTGCCGCCGCATACGATTATACCAACAAGGGCAATCTGGTCGCTGTCATCACCAACGGCACCGCTGTCCTTGGCCTTGGCAATCTTGGCGCGCTTGCGTCCAAGCCGGTGATGGAGGGGAAATCGGTCCTGTTCAAACGCTTTGCCGATGTAAACTCGATTGATATCGAACTGGATACCGAAGACCCGGACGCCTTTTGCAACGCGGTCCGCCTGATGGGGCCGACGTTTGGCGGCATCAACCTTGAAGACATCAAAGCACCCGAATGTTTTATCATCGAACAGCGTCTCAAGGAAGAAATGGACATCCCCGTCTTTCATGACGATCAACATGGCACCGCCGTGATCTGTGCCGCCGGTCTGCTGAATGCGCTGCACCTGTCGGGCAAGAAAATCGAAGATGTCAAAATCGTGCTGAACGGTGCGGGAGCGGCAGGGATCGCTTGCCTTGAACTGCTCAAGGCGATGGGCGCTCAGCACAACAACTGCATCATGTGCGATACCAAGGGCGTTATCTACCAAGGCCGCACCGAAGGCATGAACCAATGGAAGTCGGCCCATGCCGCAACAACCAAGGCCCGGTCCCTAGCCGACGCGATGGACGGCGCCGATGTCTTTCTTGGCGTCAGCGCAAAGGGCGCCGTGACCCAGGATATGGTGATCAGCATGGCCCCAAATCCGGTCATCTTTGCCATGGCCAACCCTGACCCTGAAATCACCCCGAAAGAAGCCCACGCCGTCCGCGAAGACGCCATCGTGGCCACCGGCCGCAGCGATTACCCCAATCAGGTCAATAACGTACTTGGCTTTCCCTATCTGTTCCGTGGCGCGCTTGATATCCACGCCCGTGCGATCAACGACGCCATGAAAATCGCCTGCGCCGAAGCGCTCGCCGCGCTCGCCCGCGAAGACGTCCCGGACGAGGTCGCGATGGCCTATGGTAAGAAACTCAGCTTTGGGCGCGATTACATCATCCCCACGCCGTTTGATCCCCGCCTCATTCACCGGATTCCCACCGCCGTGGCGCGTGCCGGCATGAAAACCGGGGTGGCCCGGCGGCCCATCGTGGATATGGACGCCTACGAGGCATCGCTGAAATCCCGGATGGACCCGACCGCGTCGATCTTGCGCAGCCTCAACGCGCGCGCCCGCGCCGCACAATCCACCGTGGTTTTTGCCGAAGGCGACGACCCCCGCGTGCTGCGCGCCGCCGTTCTTTATCAACGCTCCGGCATGGGCAAGGCGCTTGTCGTTGGGCGCGATAGCGATGTGCGGAACAAGCTGACGGCCGAAGGTTTGGCTGATGCTGTCAGCGAACTGACAATCGTGAACGCCGCCAACACCGAACACCTCGAAACCTACAAGGATTTCTTGTACAAACGCCTGCAGCGCAAGGGGTTTGACACGCAAGATGTCCATCGCCTTGCCGCGCGCGACCGGCATGTCTTTGCTGCGCTGATGCTGGCCCACGGGCATGCTGACGGAATGGTCACCGGGGCGACCCGCAAATCGGCGCATGTGCTGGAACTGATCAACCACGTCTTTGACGCGCAGCCCCACGATGGCGCGGTGGGCGTCACGGCAGTCCTGAACAAAGGCCGGATCATCTTGATCGCGGATACGCTGGTTCACGAATGGCCGGATGAAAATGATCTTGCCGATATCGCCGAACGCGGTGCCTCTGTCGCCCGCGAACTGGGCCTGGAACCGCGCGTGGCGTTCCTGTCGTTCTCGACGTTCGGTTATCCGGTGTCCGAACGGGCCGAAAAGATGCACCAGGCCCCGCGTGTGCTGGATCAGCGCAGGGTCAATTTCGAATACGAAGGTGAAATGACCGTTGACGTCGCGCTGAACCCCAAAGCCATGGAACATTATCCGTTTTCGCGGCTGACTGGCCCGGCGAACGTGCTGGTGGTGCCCGCGCGCCATTCCGCGTCCATCTCGGTCAAGTTGTTGCAGGAAATGGGCGGGGCGACCGTGATTGGCCCGATCCTGTCGGGGATCGGCAAGCCGGTGCAGATCTGTTCGACCGTCTCAACCGTGAATGACATCCTGAACATGGCCGTCATCGCGGCCTGCCGGATCGACTGATGGCGCTTTGGAACCTTGGTTCGATCAACGCGGATGTCGTCTATGCGGTGCCGCATATCCCGGCGCCGGGGGAAACCCTGTCGTCCATGAACCGACAGATGTTTCTGGGCGGCAAGGGGGCCAATATGTCGGTCGCCGCCGCCCGTGCCGCCGCCCATGTGAACCACATCGGCGCGGTTGGCCCCGATGGGCGCTGGGCCGTGGACCGGTTGCTGGAATACGGCGTTGATACCCGGCACATCACGACCGTTGCCACAGAAACCGCCCAAGCGATCATCATGGTCGATCCGCAGGGCGAAAACGCCATCGTCCTGCACCCCGGCGCCAACGCCGAAATCCCGCAAACCACGCTGCAAACCGCCATGGCCGAGGCGCAAACCGGCGACTGGCTGGTTATCCAAAACGAAACCAACCTGCAACGTACCGCCGCCGCTCTGGGCAAGAAGATGGGTCTGCGCGTGGCCTATGCCGCCGCCCCTTTTGATGCCGACAGGGTTCTGGCGGTCCTGCCATATCTGGATTTTCTGATCCTGAACGCCGTCGAGGCCGCGCAGTTGCAAACGGCGACCGGCCAAACGCCCGCCGACCTGCCGGTGCGCGATGTGATTGTGACCCTTGGCGCCGATGGTGCCGATTGGTACGGCGCGGACGGAAAACAGCACTTTGATGCGATCAACGTCGCGCCCGTCGATACGACAGGCGCGGGCGATACGTTTACCGGCTACGTGTTGGCCGGTCTTGATCGGGGGATGCCGATGGCCCAAGCGATCAATCTCGCAACCAAGGCGGCCGCGCTGATGGTCATGCGCCACGGCACCGCCGACGTGATCCCCGATCTATCCGAAGTGCAGGCGTTTCAATCGTGATGCACAAACGGCGCGTCATCACCCCATAGCTGGGCGACCCGCGTATCACGGCCACAGCCCTGACGATAAAATGCGTAGGCCTCGGTTTGGCGCTTTGGCCCGCGACGGGTCAGCACGATCGACTGGCCATTGTAGTAATCCTGATGATACGCTTCGGCTTCGTAAAACCGGGCTGCGTCCAAAATCGGCGTGACAATCTGCTGGCCAAGTTCACGCTGCGCGTCTGCCTTGGCTGCTTCTGCAGCGGCGCGTTGGGCCGGGTTAGACACGAAAATAGCTGTGCGATAGCTGTCACCGCGGTCACAAAACTGCCCGCCCGCATCTGTTGGGTCTACCGACCGAAAGAACAGACGCAGCAATGCGTCATAGCTGATGACATCGGCGTCATAGGTAATCTCGACCGCCTCGTAATGCCCGGTGCCTTTGATGGTCTGATAGGTCGGGTCAGCCGTGGTGCCGCCGGTGTAGCCCGACACAACCTCTTGCACGCCCGCCACCGATTCGAAATCGCTTTCGACGCACCAAAAACAACCGCCCGCGACGGTGGCTGTCTGGATATCTTCGGCAACCGCCACCTGCCCGACGGGCGCAATGGCAACCGCCAGTGCGACAGCTTTCAGTGTCTTGAACATCTTGTATCTCCTTTGTGGGCCAGCCTGCCTGCCTTTTGATGATCCGTGCAATGCACACGCAGGTGATCTCACGCGCTGTTTACCTCTTGGAACATTTCTCATCCCGCCCTAGCGTTCCGACAGGAGGACCAAAATGACCGAAGTCACCACACACCAAGCCGAAGAAGACGCGCGCAACGAACATATCCTGATCTACGTCGATGGCCGGATTGTCCCGAAATCGCAGGCCACGGTCAGCGTCTATGACAGCGGCTTCATGTTGGGCGACGGCGTGTGGGAAGGGTTGCGGCTGTATAGCGGCACCTGGGCCTTCATGGATGAACATATTGGTCGGCTGTTCGAGGCGGCCAAGGCGATCGACCTGGATATCGGCATGGACCGGAACGGCGTCATCGCGGCCTTGCTGGCGACGCAGGACGCCAACGGTATGACCACCGATGCCCATGCGCGCCTGATGATCACCCGGGGCGTCAAGGTCCGCCCGTTCCAGCACCCCGGTTTATCGCGGTCCGGGCCGACGTTCGTGATCATCATGGAGCATTCCAAACCGAAGATTCCGCGCCCGATTACCTTGGCCACGGTCCCGCATCAGCGCGGCTTGCCCATGACCCAGGACCCCAAGCTAAACAGCCATTCGAAACTGAACTGCATCCTTGCCTGTATCGCGGCACAAAAGGCCGGCGCCGACGAAGCGCTGATGCTGGACGTGCATGGTTTCGTGAACACGACCAACGCGTGCAATTTCTTTATCGTCAAGAAGGGGGCGGTTTGGACCTCGACCGGGGATTACTGCATGAACGGGATCACCCGGCAAAAGGTGATCGACCTGTGCCGCGCCAATGGCATCCCGGTGTTTGAACGCAACTTCAGCCTGGTCGATACCTACAGCGCGGACGAGGCATTCCTGACCGGCACCTTCGGTGCGCAAACGCCCGTCAGCCACATCGACGGGCGCCAAATCGGTGCCGGGACCATGGGGCCGGTAACCCAAAGCATACGCACGCTGTACGTACAGCTTCTGTACGCGGTCTGTACGTGATGCGGATCGCCATGTGGTCGGGGCCGCGCAATCTGTCAACTGCGATGATGTATGCCTTTGGGAACCGTTCAGACTTTGCCGTTTGGGACGAACCATTCTATGCGCCCTACCTTGCGGCAACGGGTGCGGACCACCCGATGCGGGCCGAAATTATCGCGGCCCATGAAACTGACCCCACCAAGGTCGCGGCGCGTTGTTTAGACACTATTCCGGCGCAAAAGCCGCATTTTTATATGAAACATATGCCACACCACATGATCGACGGGTTTTCCCTCGACTGGGCGAAACAGTGTGTGAATATTCACCTGATCCGCCACCCCGCGCGGGTGATCGCCAGCTACGGGGCAAAGCGGCCGGACATGACGCTGGACGATATCGGCTTTGCGCAGCAATCCGCGCTTTTTGACAGGATTGGCGGGGTCGTGATCGACAGCGCAGACATTCGGAAAAACCCAGAAAAAGCCCTTGTCAGGCTCTGTAATGCGATTGATCTGCCCTTTGATCCAGCCATGCTGCACTGGCCAAAAGGCCCAAAGGCCGATGACGGAGTTTGGGCCGCGCATTGGTACAACGCAGTCCATCAAAGTTCGGGTTTTGCAGGGCCAGAAGGGCCAATGCCGCAGCTGACGGGCCGTGCGGCCACGCTTTGCGCGGCTGCACGGGGTCACTATGAAAGGCTTGCCGCGCTGGCCTTATGACTTCAGGCGCCGGTTCCGTGCCGCCAGCAGTTTCAGACGCAGCGCATTCAGTTGAATGAAACCCTGCGCGTCGCTCTGGTCATAGGCACCGGCATCGTCTTCAAACGTCACATGTGCCTCGGAATAAAGCGAATGATCCGACCAGCGTGCGACCGTGTTGCAAGAGCCTTTGTAAAGCTTGACGCGCACGGTGCCAGTTACATGTTCTTGTGATTTGTCGATGAGCGCCTGCAGCATCTCGCGTTCTGGCGAGAACCAGAAGCCGTTGTAAATCAGCTCTGCGTAACGCGGCATGATGCTGTCTTTCAGGTGGCCTGCACCGGAATCCAGCGTGATCTGCTCAATCCCGCGGTGCGCCTCCAGCAATATGGTGCCGCCGGGGGTTTCGTATATCCCGCGCGATTTCATACCGACAAAGCGGTTTTCGACCAGATCAAGCCGACCGACGCCATGTTTGCCGCCCAGTTCATTCAGCTTCGTCAAAACGGTCGCAGGCGACATCGCCTCACCATTGATCGCGACCGCATCGCCATGCTCAAACGTGATTTCCACCATTTCCGGCGTGTCGGGCGCATCTTCAGGCTTAACCGTGCGCTGATAGACATAATCGGGCGCTTCTTCGCCGGGGTTCTCAAGCACTTTGCCTTCGGATGACGTATGCAGCAGGTTGGCATCCACACTAAACGGTGCCTCGCCGCGTTTATCCTTGGCTACGGGAATTTGATGCGCTTCGGCGAATTCCAAAAGACGTGTCCGGCTGGTCAGATCCCATTCACGCCAAGGCGCAATGACCTTAATTTCTGGATTCAGGGCATAGGCCGCCAGTTCAAACCGGACCTGATCGTTGCCCTTGCCGGTCGCGCCGTGGGATACTGCATCGGCGCCTTCGGCTGCAGCAATTTCGACCAGACGCTTGGAAATCAGCGGGCGGGCGATGGAGGTGCCCAGCAGATACAGCCCTTCGTACAGCGCATTGGCGCGGAACATCGGGAACACGAAATCGCGCACGAATTCTTCGCGCAGGTCTTCCACATAGATGGCGCTTGCGCCAATCATTTCGGCCTTTTTGCGGGCCGGTTCCAATTCTTCACCCTGGCCCAGATCGGCGGTAAAGGTCACGACCTCGCAACCGTATTCGATTTGCAGCCATTTGAGGATGATCGAGGTATCAAGGCCACCGGAGTAGGCCAAAACGACTTTTTTCGGAGCGGTCATGGATATGCCTTTACGTCAATGTATCTGGAAACGCGCGATATCGGTTTTCCGCAGGCAGGGCAAGAACAGCGCAGCCGATGATCGAAACAACGATCGTTGGCGCTTTGGTGAAGATGTGCGTTTAGCTGGCTAAAATGAGCTGCGCCAGAAACGCGGCGTCGCCTTCATTGAAAAGCAGCGAAACCGCTGCGTCCTGGTCCATCCAGATGGCGGTATGGCCCGGTTCTGTCGGCGGGCCCAATCGGCGGACGGGAAAGGCTTGATAGATGTGGCACACTTTTTCGGCCCATTTGTCATATTCCGGCATATATGTGAACCGCCGGAACGCGCCCAAACGGCGGGGCCGGGCGATGCGCCATCCGGTTTCTTCATAGGTTTCGCGGTGAAGCGCCTGAATGGCCCCTTCGCCCGGATCAATGCCCCCGCCGGGCAACTGCAATTCGTCCTGTTCGGCCTTTTGTCGGGTCAGCAAGACCTGCCCGTCACGGCGCAAGACCGCGTATGCCCCATGGCGTACCTGATAGCGTTGGGCGCTGAGTGGCGCCTCACCATATCGTCTGATCATCACTTCTTCCCTTGGACGCTGGCTTGCCCCGCCTATATAGGCGCGGTATGCCCACTCCTGACATGTAAGGAAAGCCCATGAGCCTCAGCGCACAGATCGCTTGGGACGACACCGTCCTGCCGTTTCAACTTGATGCATCCGACATCCGTGGCCGGGTGGCCCGTTTGGATGGCGTGTTGGAGCAGGTATTGTCGCAGCACGACTATCCGCCAATCATCGAAGGGCTGGTCGCTGAAATGGCTTTGCTGACCGCGTTGATTGGCCAGACCATGAAGCTGCGTTGGAAGCTGTCGCTTCAGGTGCGCGGCTCTGGTGCTGTGCGCCTGATTGCAACAGACTACTATGGCCCAACAGATGAGGGGCAGCCAGCCCGCGTTCGCGCGTATGCCTCCTATGACGCTGATCAGTTGGATCATGATGCCGACCCGTTTGGCCATCTTGGCAGCGGTTATTTCGCAATCTTGATTGATCAGGGCGAAGGAACGACGCCATATCAGGGGATAACCCCGATCACCGGTGGTTCGTTGTCATCCTGCGCCGAGGCATATTTCGCCCAGTCTGAACAGCTGCCGACCCGGTTTTCGCTGACGTTTGGTCAGTCCCAACTGCCCGGAGAAGCCACCCGGTGGCGCGCTGGTGGTGTGATGCTGCAACATATGCCCAAGGCGTCACCCTTTGCCGCGGGCGACGGGGGGTCGGGCGAAGGTGGATTGCTGGAGGCAGTGGATATCTTGACCCAGGATGAGGGTGAAAATTGGAAACGGGCCAATGTGCTGTTGGATACGGTTGACGATATCGAACTGATTGGCCCGACGGTCGCGCCAACGGACTTGCTGATCCGGTTGTTCCACGAAGAAGGGCCGCGCGTTTTCGACGCGCAGCCAGTCACGTTTGGCTGCACATGTTCCGCAGATCGCGTCAGGCAAAGTCTTTCGATTTATTCGGCCAAGGACATCGGCACGATGACGACCGACGCGGGCACTGTGACTGCGGATTGTCAGTTTTGCGGCGCGCACTACACCTTTTTGCCCGAGACGCTGGGGTTCGAGGCCAAGGATCAAAGTGTCTGACCTGCACAAACGATTGATTGACGCGCTGGCCAAAAAAGGCTGCGCGTCGTCAGATTTTGATCTGAACAATGATGTTCAGGCACCTGATGCGAAATTAACGCCGGCGGCGGTGCTGATTGCCATTCGGGCCGAAACACAGACTGTTATTCTTACCAAACGCTCGGCTCGGTTAAAACATCATCCGGGGCAAATCGCGTTTCCGGGGGGCAAGCAGGACCCGACAGATCCAACCCTGATCGCCGCTGCCATGCGCGAGGCCAATGAGGAAATCGGTCTGCCGGGGCACATTGTCAACATCCTTGGCGAATTGCCCGTCCATCGGACGGTCACCGGCTATCAGGTCACGCCGGTTCTGGCATTGCTGACGGGCCACTACGATCCAATTCCTGAAGCGGGCGAAGTGAGCGAAGTGTTCGAGGTCCCGCTTGCCCATGTCATCAACACAACGCTGTTCCGGGTCGAGGGCCGTCATTGGCAGGGCCGCAAACGCCACTATTATGCCGTTCCCTATGGCCCCTATTATATCTGGGGTGCAACGGCATGTATCCTGCGTGTCCTTGCGGAACGCATGGCATGACCCGGATCACCGCATCTTGGCTGACGGATATTGGGCCGCAAACGGTCTGTCGCGTCTTGACTGACGCGGGGTATCAGGCGTGGTTTGTCGGCGGATGCGTTCGCAATGAGCTGCTGCACGAACCGGTTGCTGATCTTGATCTGGCGACCGACGCACACCCTGACGTGGTGACCCGGCTTGCGCAGGCTGCGGGTCTTGTGGTGATACCGACCGGAATTGACCATGGAACAGTCACTGTCATTTCCCAAAACGTGCCGTTTGAGGTGACGACGTTCCGCCATGATATTGCAACGGACGGACGGCGCGCCACTGTCGCATTTGCCGATAATATGACAGATGACGCGCGGCGCCGGGATTTTACCGTCAACGCGCTTTACGCGGGTCCCGACGGCACTGTCGTCGATCCGCTTGGCGGGCTGCCAGACCTATACGCGCGCCGCATCCGTTTTATCGAAGATGCCGACCAGCGCATCAAAGAGGATTATCTGCGGGTCCTGCGGTTTTTCCGCTTTTTTGCATGGTATGGCGATGTGAACGAAGGCCCGGACCGCGACGGCATTGCTGCGTGCGCGGATAATATCGAAGGATTGCAAGGTCTTTCCAAGGAGCGGGTCACCAGCGAGTTGCTGAAACTGCTTGCCGCGCCAGATCCGGCGCCGGCTGTTGCATCGTTCGCGGCGACCGGAGGGCTGTTACAAATTCTGCCCGGATCAACCGCCGTCACGCTTGCCGTGTTGATCCATGTCGAACATCAGGCCGCCCTAGCGCCCGATCCAATCCGGCGGCTTGTCGTGCTGGGTGGTGACCCAACGTGCACAATGCGGCTGTCCAACCGGGACGCAAAACGGTACGCGCAAATGCAAAGCGACCTTGCGCCGGGCGCATTGGGTTATCGGTTTGGTCTGCAGATAGCGATGGATGCTCTTGCCGTTCGCGCAGCGTCGCTTGGGCGCGAAATCGACCCCGATGCGGCTGAAGCCGCAAAAACGGGTGCAGGTGAGGTTTTTCCCCTAAAGGCCGCTGACCTGATGCCGGAAATTCAGGGCGCTGCGCTGGGCAAGGCACTGAAAGACGCCGAAAACCGATGGATTGCTTCGGGATTCACCCTGACAAGAGCCGACTTGCTTGGCTGAGCTTTTGCCTCTTATCGGGTTCGTGTTCCTTGGCTTGTTTTCGCCGGGACCGAACGTGATTTTATTGACCGCCTCGGGCGCGCGATTTGGGTTCAAGCGCACGATCCCGCATATCCTGGGGGTCGCAATTGGTGTCGGCATTACGGCTGGCATTACTGGCCTGGGCATCGGTGCGTTGCTTGCCGTGGTACCGATGCTGACCGCACTGCTGAAAATCGTGGCCAGCCTTTGGATACTTTGGATGGCCGTGATCCTGTGGCGTGCAGATCCGGCCAAGACCAACAGCCGCGCGCGCCCGTTCTCCTTTATCGAGGCGATCCTGTTCCAGTGGATCAACCCCAAGGTCTGGGCCGTCGCCATGAGCGCGACAGCCTATGTCGCAACGTTGCCAGCAATGGACCAAGCGATGACATTGGGTGTGATGTTTTCGACGCTGAACCTTGGTGTCTGCCTGTTCTGGACAATGGCTGGCGCGCTGCTGTCGTATTTGCTGACAAATCCGGTCGCGTGGCAGATTTTTCTGCGTATCATGGCTATTGGGCTTGTCGGGTTTTCGGCGCTAATTTTTATCTGAGCCAATCACCTTGCCGTATGCTTGGAAGAACGCATCAGCGCCCTAGATAAAGAAATGGATGGCGTTATCCTGCAGGCATCCATTTGTCACGGATAACCCACGGCACAAAGGTTGCTTTATGACACCAGAACGCTGGATCGACCCATTTGAGCCCGCAAGGGGCGCGCCGCCGGATACGCTGATGGCGTTTCTGCGCTGGGCGTTGCGCGGTAGCCTGACCATGGTGACATTGGGTGGAATAGTGTCTGCCTTGGCGGGCACGCTAGAGGTGCTGACCGCGCTTATGCTGGGTTGGGTCATTGACGGCGCACTTAATTCTTCCCCTGATCAGTATCTGGCGGATAACGCGGCGCTTTTGATCGGGGTGATGGTTTTTTTCACCATTCTGCGCCCGATCATACTGGGTGTATCGGGCGTGATGCAGTCTGTCGTTGTCGGGCCGTCACTCAGCAATTTGATCCTGTCGCGGCTGCACCGCCATTCGCTTGGGCAATCGGTCACCTTTTTCGACGATGATTTTGCGGGCCGGATTGCGCAAAAACAGATGCAAGCGGCGCGCGCGACGACCGACCTTACGGTCGATATGATTCACACGGTCGCTTTCGCGCTAGCATCCCTGATCGGGTCGGTCGTTTTGCTGCTGACGATTGATTTGCGCACCGCAGGCCTGTTGGCGCTGTGGGTCGTTGCGTATATTTGGCTGATCCACTTTTTCATGCCGCGTATTCGGGAACGGTCAAAGGCGCGGGCCGGAACCCGTGCGATGGTGACGGGTCAGATTGTCGATACGATCACGAATATCAAAACCGTTAAATTATTTGCCCATGACGCGCATGAAGATCGGGCTGCAATTGACGCGATGGAAAACTACTGGGGCACGGCGGTTAATTATGGCTGGTTGTCGGCGTCGTTTCGGTTTTGGCTGATGGCGTTGGGCGGGACTTTGCCGATCCTGCTTGTTGGTATGACGCTGTATTTCTGGACGACGGGGGCCGCAACGGCGGGCAATATCGCTGCGGCTGGCGCTATTGCGCTGCGCCTGTCACAGATGACTGGTTGGGTCAGTTTTGCGCTGATGGGGATGTACGCCAACGTGGGCGAAATCGAAGATGCGATGCGCACCCTTAGCCCGGCACATCAACTGACCGATGCGCCGGACGCGGGGCAGTTATCAGCGGATCGCGGCGCGATCAGGCTGGAGGATGTCAGCTTTAGCTATGGTGGTGGGCCGGGGGGCCTGGATCATGTGAGCCTGACGGTGAATCCGGGTGAAAAACTGGGCATTGTGGGCGCGTCCGGTGCAGGTAAATCGACCTTGGTTGCCCTGTTGCTGCGGCTTTATGACACTGAATCCGGTAGGATTTTGATCGATGGGCATGATGTGCGCGATGTGACTCAGGAAAGCCTGCGCCGACAGATCGCCATGGTGACACAGGAAACGGCGATGTTTAACCGCTCTGCGCGGGACAACATCCGCTATGGCAAACATGATGCGACGCAGGTTGAGGTTGAAGATGCCGCGCGGCAGGCTGAGGCGCATGATTTCATTCTTGATTTGCTCGATCACAAGGGGCGCACTGGCTATGCTGCACATCTTGGCGAACGGGGTGTCAAGCTGTCGGGCGGGCAGCGACAGCGGATTGCGATCGCGCGCGCCATCTTGAAGGACGCGCCGATATTGGTTCTGGATGAGGCGACCAGCGCGCTTGATTCCGAAGTAGAGGCCGCGATTCAAGCAGCGCTAGAGTCTATGATGGACGGTAAAACGGTCATAGCGATTGCGCACCGTCTGTCCACGCTGGCGCGCATGGACCGCATCATCGTCCTTGACGCGGGCCGCATCGTCGAACAAGGAACACACGAGGACCTGCTGGCCAAAGGCGGGCTTTATGCCCGCTACTGGAACCGCCAGTCGGGCGGGTTCATTAATGTGAAAGACGCGGCGGAATAAATGCTGACAATCGAAAGTTTGACCCACCTTGGAATGGGGCGCGCCTCTGACGGGCGGTCGCTGTTGCCGCGTGTGCTGCCGGATGAAGAAGTGAGCGTGGCGCAGGACGGTACGATCCGCATCGTGACGCCATCAACGGATCGGGTCGCGCCGCCATGTCGGCATTTCAAGACCTGCGGCGGTTGCGCAATGCAGCATGCAACAGACGCCTTTGTTGCCGATTGGAAACTGGGAATCGTGCAAAAGGCGCTGAAGGCGCATGGGTTGGCCCCTGATTTCCGGGCTATTGTGACGTCGCCGCCGCAATCGCGACGACGCGCGAAACTATCGGGTCGGCGCACCAAAAAAGGCGCAATGGTCGGCTTTCATGCGCGCGCTTCGGATGTTTTGGTTGCCGTGCCGGAATGCCAGCTGCTGACACCGGCCCTGATCGCCAGCTTTCCCGCACTTGAAGCGCTAACCGTCATCGCCTGTTCGCGCAAAGGCGAGATTGATCTGACTGTGACCGAAGCGCCGCTTGGCGTGGATGTTCTTGTTAACACCGACAAAGAACTGACCCCACAATTGCGGATGGAGCTGGCGGAATTTGCCCAACAACATCGGCTAAGCCGACTGGTTTGGAATGACGAACCTGTGGTGACGCTGAACCCGCCAGCGCAAGACTTTGGGGGGACGCCGGTGGTCCCGCCGCCCGGTGCGTTTCTGCAAGCCACTAAACACGGCGAAGCGGCGTTGCTGCAAGGGGTCGCGGAAATAACCCATAAGGCCGCCCGCATTATCGACCTGTTCGCTGGCTGTGGCACATTTACCTTGCCCCTGGCCAAGCACGCCGAAGTGCATGCGGTTGAAGGCGACAAGCCCATGCTTGCCGCGCTTGACCGTGGCTGGCGATCAGGGCGCGAACTGCGTCGGGTGACCACAGAGGCGCGTGATCTTTTCCGTCGGCCGCTGGAACCTGATGAGCTGCGCCATTTTGATGCCGCTGTCATTGATCCGCCACGCGCCGGGGCCGAGGCGCAGATTGAAACGCTGGCAAGATCGGACATCAGGAATATCGCAATGGTGTCGTGCAATCCGGTGACATTTGCCCGTGATGCCAAAACGCTGACCGATGCTGGTTTTGCCCTGAATTGGGTGCAGGTCGTTGATCAGTTCCGCTGGTCTGCGCATGTTGAGGTGGTCACGTCGTTCACGCGAAAATAAATTCACTGCCACAGCTTTTCCTACCTTTCATCATATTTTTCCTGTACACGGAAAAAAACGGCGTAGACCGCAAAGATGGGCAGTAGTGATGATTTCAAGACGATCAGTGATGGTTGGCGCGGCGCTTGGCATGGCCGGCTGCGCGGCGGAAACCCCGCAATATATCGGGCCGGACGTGACCCGTATTCAGGTATTCAAAGAACAAAGAACCTTGCAGTTGCTGAACCAGGACCTGTTGCTACGCGCCTATAATTTCGAACTGGGGTTCGCACCATCTGGCCATAAAGAGCGGGAAGGTGACGGGCGCACGCCCGAAGGCGCCTATCGCATTGATCGCCGCAATCCCAATAGCAGCTTTTACCTGTCGCTTGGCATTTCGTATCCGAATGCGAACGATATCGCCAATGCACGCGCGCTTGGCGTTCCGCCGGGCGGCGATATTTTTATCCACGGCACACCAACCCGTGCGCTGGGCGTAAAGGATTGGACGTGGGGCTGCATCGCCGTGCAAAACGAGGAGATGGATGAAATCTATGCGATGGTCCAAACCGGCACACAGATTTTCATCTACGCTTAGAACGCTCCGCTTGGGATTGGTTGCGTGATTGCAGGGTCGCTGCCCATGTTCAACGTCCACCAAAGCTTGCCTGCCGGCTCCTGAAACCATGCGAAACCCATCAGCCGCGCGTTTGGATCCATGATCACGGTGCGCGTATCAGGCTGTGCCATCCATGCGGCCAGTGTCTGCAAATCTGATTCGTAAGATTCTGAAATATTCTCGCCTTGCAGACGGCCCGGAAAGCCAACGCGCCGTGCGCGGTCAACGGGGCTGGACCCGTCGGACCCAAAAAGCCAAGGCCGGTTTTGGCGGGACATATCGCGTGCATGCGTTGCTGCCGCTGCATTCAGACGCCCATCAAGCTGGACGGGTGGCAAGCCGGCCGATTGGCGCAGCGCATTTACGCTATCAAGCATGCGAAACTGAAGCTCGGCTTCTTGTCCGGGCTGAATACGGTAAACCGATGGCAGCGGCAGGCCGTCGGGGCCAAGCCTGCCTGCTGGAACCTGTGCGCAAGCGGTAACCCCTATGGCTGCCAACCCAAAAATCATGTCGCGTCGATACATTTGCTGCTCGCCTTGTTGCGTTGTCATTTCTTAGCGGTATTGACGTCACACTTCAAACCCACATCGGCGCCTAAGCGCCATTGTGACATTTGTTTGAATTGCGGTGGCGTGCCAGACACATTAGATTGCACCCAGAGACGACAAACGACCCTGAAATGGAGACGAAGATGTCCAACGCCCTTTCACGCCGCAGCTTTCTTGCGGCGACTGCCGCCGTAGTCGGGACCGGTGCCGTGGCGCAAACCGCAGGCACGACCGAGATCGAAGGCGATATCAGCCAAGGTGTGCAGCGAAATATTTCGAGTTTCCGATCGCTTGATTGGCAGCCGTACTTCAGCGACCTGCGCAACGGGGCGATCCTTGTCGATATTCAGTCACGGGCGCTGCATTACTGGTCCGAGGACGAGGCGGTCTATAAGCTGTTCCCGACCAGCGTGCCGTTGACCGAGGATTTGACCCGCACGGGCCGCACAGAGATTACCCGCAAGGTTGAAGGCCCAAGCTGGGCACCGACGCCAGCCATGCGCATCCGTAATCCCGAATGGCCGGAATTCATCGGTCCGGGCCCAGACAATCCGTTGGGCACGCACGCTCTTTATCTGTCATGGCAGTATTACCGCATCCACGGCACGCATGACACGCGCAAGATTGGGCGGCGGTCGTCAAACGGCTGTATTGGGCTTTACAATGAGCAAATCGCCGAACTGTTTGGCTACGCTAAAGTCGGCACTCAGGTTTTGCTGATTTAAGCGTCGGGGGCCGCCTTGCAGATTTCGTCGTGTTGGTTGTGACGCTTTTCGATCAGGTGTTGTTCCCAAAGATAGGCCGAGGTGACGATCTGTGTCAGATTCTGATGTTTTGGTGCCCACTGTGTGAGCATCTTTAATCTGTCCGAATTTGCCACGACAGAGGCGATTTCCCCAGGGCGCGGGGCTGTCACACTCACGTCAATATTGATGCCCGCGACATCCTGAACACAGTCTATGACTTCGCGCACGGAAAAGCCGTGCCCATAGCCGCAGTTGGCGATGAAGCTGCCCCTGCCTGCCCGCAAGTGGTTCAGCGCCAATAGATGTGCCGCCGTTAGATCGCTGACGTGGATGTAGTCTCGCACGCCAGTGCCATCTTTGGTGCTGTGCTTGTCGCCGAATATATCCATGCAGCTGCGCAGGCCGAGTGCTGTCTGACATGCGACCTTGATCAGATGGGTGGCATGCGGGGTTGATTGCCCTGCGCGTCCCTGAGGGTCTGCGCCTGCCACGTTGAAATAGCGCAGAATCGCGTATTGTAATGGAAATGCCGCTGCGGCGTCTTGCAACATGCGTTCGCTCATCATTTTGGATGCCCCATAAGGGGACACCGGGCAAAGCGGAACGGTTTCGTTGACGGGCTTGCTGTCAACCGTGCCATAGACGGCGGCGGTTGACGAAAACACGAAATTGGGAACCCCGGCTTGAACTGCCGCTTGAAGGAGAGCCAGCGTTTTCGCGCTGTTATTTTGATAGTAATCAAGCGGCTGTGAAACTGATTCCGGCACGACGGTGGAGCCGGCAAAGTGAATGATTGCATCGCATTTATGTTGGGCAAGAACCTGCGATATCAATGCGGCATCGCCAATATCGCCCTGCACAAACATGGCATGACCGGGCACTGCATCGCGAAAACCGCTGCGCAGATCATCGACGACGACGACGTTCTCACCGGCAGCCAGAAGATCCAGCGTCATGTGAGATCCAATGTATCCAGCGCCGCCCGTTACCAACACGGTCATTTCAGTCTCCGAACCTTTGAGATTAGATTATTATGAAGCGTGCGCCACTTAGGCAACCTTCCATAGGTTTACGACTTATGCGCAATCTACTAAAGCAATAATGACGTGTTCACTGCTGACAAAGAGGGACTTTGGTGACGGGAAAATCTGACCGGCTTTACGGAGACACTCATTTCATCACCTATTCGAACGAAAAAGAGCCATTTCGCACGAATGCGGACAACTATTGTGCCGCAGCCCTTGCCGCAGGTTTTACGACTGCGCGTCATTACACCGAAGCGGACCTGCGGCAGACACCGTTCTGGGCCGAGAACGAAGCAATTCTGTCACAGCCGCGGGGCGCCGGTTACTGGCTTTGGAAGCCCTATATTATCTTGGAGACATTGCGGAACGTCGGACCCAATGACATCGTTGTCTACAATGATGCTGGCCGATACCTGCCGGGTAGCTTTGAGCCTTTTCCGGCCTTTCCCCACACCATCTTGACGCTGGTCGCGCGATTGCCAAAGCGGTTCATCCATGCGTTCCGGAATGAATGGTTCAGGCAATGTGCCAATACCAAGATTGATTGCTTCATTCTGATGGATGCCAATACGGATGAAATGCTGCATGCCCCCCAACTGAGTGGTGCCCCGCTTTTTTACATGCCAAGCCCGGAAGGCATTTCGCAGATCGAAGCATGGTTGAGCTATGCCCGCGACCCACGCATCCTGACGGATCTTCCGGCCAGCCTTGGCGTGCCTGAAAGCTGGGACTTTGAGGATCATCGTCATGATATGGCGATTGCCTCGATCTTGGCGCATCAACGCAAAGCAAATTACATTGATGTATCGCGTGCAGGCGCATTCAAAGCCGCAAGGCAGGTCCGACAGCTTTACCCCCAGACGCCACGGACAAATACGCATCCTGGATACCTATCGGAAGTTATCAGGATCGATCTCGAGCAGCGCGGGCTTGATGTGGAAACTGCACCGCTGGATGAGATCTGCAAGGGTTTGGTCATTAACCTGACCGGCGACGAACCTGTGCCGCACATGCCGCGTAGTCGCGGTGCCGCGCAATGGGATGAGATCTATGCAAACCAATTGGCCGCCGATCCGTCGGGCGTTACCGTTGAGATGATTGCTGGCGTTGTGTCGCGCGTCCCCATGACCAGCCTGCGCTTAAATCGACTGGGCAAGCTTAACATCGAAAAAGCGCCCTTTTGGGACGCCGCTCTGCATCATCACGCGGAACTGGTATCGCAAAACAGCGCGCTGACAACTGATTATGACCAAGCAAACGCGCAGGAATACATTATCGCAGCCATCCGCCACGCCGAGGCGTTGCATCCAGACATTGCAGGGCCTCTGCGGGTCAACATGGTGTGGCAAGTCCTGACCAATGAAAACCGAACCCTATATAAAGAACGGCCCAAGGTTGCGGATACGTTAGTTGGACAAGCCGCTATAATGGCAGTTTTCGACGCTGTCGGTGGGTTGGGCGCCACTGTCGAAGATGAACGGCTGATGGGTTTGCATAACTTTCGTTCATTGGTGAACGATGCTGCAAGCGCGATTTTTTCGGGCGGCTAATTTCGGATTGTGGCGGTGGCCTAGTTAAATAATGGGCCCAACAAACCCAAAGCGCCAACAACGCCTGATGCCACAAAGATCCCGGCGACACGCAAGACATTCCTTATTCCGCTTGCGGTTGGTGGCCGTTTTGTTTCGCGTGCCCTGTGGTGTGCGGGTGCTACATATTCGCGTCTGGGCTCAATGTGCCGGGGTGCGTATTCCGGAGCATCCGGCCACTCATTCCGACAACATCCGGCCACTGATTCCGGGGTATCCGGCCACCTGTGACGCGTTGCCGTGAGGCAGTGGTTTCGGGGTATCAGGTTTGCGGG
>Ga0075467_10000086_pt1 | contig 60991 bp, 61 predicted proteins | sample DEB08_DNA_9_FD_75067 | JGI IMG/M metagenome (GOLD analysis project Ga0075467, IMG submission 75067) | Aqueous microbial communities from the Delaware River and Bay under freshwater to marine salinity gradient to study organic matter... | ecosystem: Environmental > Aquatic > Marine > Coastal ... | reverse complement strand
TAAAACATTTAAGAGACAATCCTGCGGTTTACGAAAAATTGGCGAAAACTTGCGAAGCGATTGAAGATGGCTTGCATCCACTTTTGAAAGAAAGTGGCTTAGATTATCAAATCAATCGCACCGGCTCAATGATTAGCCTTCATTTCAGCGCCGAAAAAATTCGTGATTTCGAATCTGCGAAAAGCGGTGATAACCCCCACTTCAAAGCTTTCTTCCATGGCATGCTAAAACGTGGAATCTATCTACCGCCGAGTGCCTACGAAAGTTGGTTTTTAAATGCCGCCTTAAACGACGATGACATTAAACAAACGCTGCAAGCGGCTAAAGAAACGCTCGCAGAAATGACCGCCTAAATAGAATCCCCATTTGATTATTCAATGGGGATTTTTTCTTTCGTAGCCTAATTCCTTTAGCATGACAAAGCAATAATTCCGTTCTTTGATGAAAATACAAAATATGCGTTCCTATCTACTCTCGCTCGCGTTATTAATCTCCACTTTGGGCTTTTCACAAGGCCTCGCTTTCGAGCGGACTTATAATTATCACACCCAACAATTTAACCAAGGTGGCGCCGAAATAAATGCCTACGAACCCTTATCACAAAGAATATTCTCTACCAATGCCGCGGAAAGTAAAATTGATATTTTAAAAATCAGCGACCTGCGTAAATCCTATCGCGTGGGCCGCATTGACCTTACACCCTACAGCGGCTCCGTAAATAGTTTGGCCGTGCAGGGCAATGTTTTAGCGGTTGCCCTAGATGCGAATTTACCCCAGTCTAACGGTAAAGTTGTGTTTTTCGACACGAATGGAACTTATCTGAATCAGGTAGTAGTAGGCGCAATGCCCGACATGATTTGCTTTGCCCCAAGCACTCAATATATTTTAGTAGCCAATGAAGGCGAACCTTCCGACGACTACACCATCGATCCCTTAGGAACGGTAAGCGTGATCGATTTTCGCTCGGGTTCCGCCACTACATTAACGCAAGCCGATGTGCATTCGGTTGACTTCACCCGCTACGATACTATCCCTTATGACCCTAGTATTAACATCTATGGAAATAACGGATTGAGTTCGTTTTCACAAGATGTAGAACCCGAATACATTGCCATTGATCCCAGCAGCACGAAAGCTTATGTTTCTTTGCAAGAAAATAACGCCTTGGCCATTATCGACATCTTTACTTTTAGCCTCGATACGGTTATTGGCTTAGGATACAAAGACCATAATCTGGCTGGCAATGGCTTCGACGCTTCTGATGTTTCGAGCAATATTGACATTCAGCCCCATTTTAATGTTTTCGGGATGTATCAACCGGATGCTATTCAAGCTTTCGCTAAGAATGGTAACACTTATATTGTTAGCGCCAATGAAGGAGATTCGCGCGAATACAGCGCCTACAGCGAAGTAGAACGCGTAAATAATGTAAACCTTAATCCTATTATTTTCAATAGCCCTTCTACCCTGCAGCTCGATTCTGTTTTAGGTCGCCTAAAAGTAAGCACTACCTTGGGTAATAAACGCACTGGTTTTGTGCACGACTCCCTCTTCACTTTCGGAACCCGTTCCTTTAGCATTTGGGATACGCAAGGACAATTAGTTTGGGATAGCGGTGATGATTTTGAGCAAATTACGTCGCAGGCTTATGCGGCTAATTTCAATTCTAACAATGATGACAATAATAGTCGCAAAGATCGCAGCGACGACCGAGGTCCCGAGCCCGAAGCCCTAGCCATTGGCGAAGTTGACGGTGTTCTTTATGCCTTTATTGGCTTGGAACGCATGGGTGGTATTATGATTTACAATATCAATAATCCTCAAGCGCCGGTATTCGATTCTTATATTTTAGAACGCGATTTTTCGGTCGCCGCAAACGACACCGCAACTGGCGATCTTGGCCCTGAACACATTACTTTTATTTCTGCCCAGAAAAGCCCTAATGGCATTGCCCTTTTGGCCGTTTCCAACGAAGTTAGTGGCAATTTAAGCCTTTATCAGGTAGGCCAAGGCATTGGCATAGATGAGGAATTAGTAGAGAAAACGATAGAACTCTATCCGAATCCTTCTACTGGCATTTTTCACCTCAGCGAAAAGCAAAGTTTACAGATCTACAACAGTGAAGGCCAACTGATCAAAGAAGTGCAAAACGAAAGCGAAATAGATCTTAGCCAAGAGCCTACAGGTTTTTACACCATTATTAATAAAGCGGGAAACACTTTGAAAATTATTAAAAACTAATGCAAAAAAACGTTTTCGGCGAAGGCCTTATTAGCTGCAGCACCACACCCCTTACTGGCTATTTTAGGGATGGACAATGCAGCACCGACGATTCTGATTTTGGTGTGCATGCCGTTTGCGCGGTACTGACAGACGATTTTTTAGCCTTTAGCAAAGCGCAGGGAAACGACTTAAGCACGCCCATGCCTCAGTATAATTTTCCCGGTTTAAAAGCGGGCGATCGCTGGTGTGTTTGCGCTAGCCGCTGGATTGATGCTTTCAAAGCCAACTGCGCACCTCTCTTAGTTTTAGAAGCTTGCCACGAAAAATTATTAGAATTTATCGAATTACAAGATCTCGTTCATTTCGCGCATATCGACCACTAAAACGACGCCCATGCTTTACCAAAAGATTCTACAGTTTTATAAAGAGCTAGATCTCAACGAAAGTCTGCTCGACAAAGAAACTAAAGTGATGAATCCTTATCAGGAAAACGGTCCTGAAGTAAAGCGCATCCTAAGTGAGTTTTATCAAAAATATTACAGCGATACGCAAAAGCGCCATTTAATTTTGGGCATAAATCCCGGCCGTTTAGGGGCTGGCTTAACCGGTATTCCCTTTACCGATACTAAAGCTTTGCGCGAAGATTGTAAGATCGAAACCGCCATTGAAACTGCGGAAACTTCGGCGGAATACGTTTATACCTTCATCCGTCATTTCGGCGGTCCCGAAAAATTCTACCAGCGCTATTTCATTGGGGCCGCTTGTCCGCTGGGCTTCACCCACCTCAATAAAAAAGGCAATTGGGTTAATTGGAATTATTACGATTCAGCGTCACTCTACAAAAGTGTTAAAAGCTTTATGATCGAGCAGCTTAAAAAACAAATTGAACTGTGCAGCTCCAACGAAAAAGCCATTGTATGGGGTAATGGTAAAAACTTCAAATTTCTCAATGAAATCAATAACGAGGAAAAGCTTTTTAAAAAACTCATTCCCTTGGAACACCCGCGCTACATTATGCAGTATAAGCGCAAGAGTATCGATTTGTACTTAGAAAAGTACAATCAGGTTTTTAGTTAAGGTATTTCTCTTTTGTTCGCTTTCGCTAGATGCGCAGGAAGTTAATATCGAAGTACTAATAATGCATTCGAGGTGAAATAATAATCGCACTCAAGGTTTTAAGGCAAATACCGATCTTCCTCTTTCGACAAAACCACTACCTGTTTAAAAACCTCGCCTTTTTTACTGACAAATAAATAAGCCGTATCACCCGCCTGCACTTGAGATTCGCCGAGAAAATTCCAATGCAAACTACCTTGCCAAAGTTTTAAGTCTCCGCTGGAACTTAGCTCTACCTTACCATCTTTCATTACTAAGCTATCTACGCTGAAAGTATTGGGATTCGCTTGCAAGGCAATAGTATAGTGTTGTTCAATTAATTCTTTTTGGTTTCCCGGAACATTGAAGTGAAAGGACGTCTGTACAATTTCTAAATCAGGAGAAGCAAATTCGTGCGCTTTTTTAACCGCGCAGGAACTACTTAATAGTGCGATTATTAATAAACTATTTACTGCTTTACGCATAGCTTAGTCACTTGATTTGCATCAGAATCAAACTGCACTAAATACAAGCCCTTAGGCCAGCTTTGGGTATCAATTCTCAGTTTACCCGTATTGCTAATGCTTTCATTGAAAACCACTTGACCACTGCTATTGCTAACTTTTATTACAAGCGCATCTGCCTGCGAGCGCTCCCACTCTAATTCTAAAGTTTGATTAAATGGATTAGGGAAAGCTGAAAAATCATTTGCATTTAGACTCTCCTCCAGTCCAATACCGGAACCGCTTAATACCACTGAGTAATCTTCTACCTCACCAACAAAATCACCACAGGAAGTCGGACTGCCCAAGCCGCGCTGATTAAGAACGCGCATTCGTAGGGTATCGGTTCCTAGCCAAGCACGCGTGGTGAAAGTGGCAATACTTTGCTTGTTGGGATCAATGGGAGGAAAGATTATACGTTCATCATCATCAAAATCACCGTTCTTATTGTAATCAATCCAAGCATGCACCGAATCCTGCACGGGGCTACTTTTAACCGAAACCAAAAACTGGTAGCTCTGCGCTGCATTTAACTCAATATATTCGTTGGTAAAATTACCATAACCCTCTTTAGCGCTCACCTTTTGATAGGCGCCCAAAGAAATGTAATCGATATAATTTCCATTAAAATTTGTACCCGTTCCGAAGGCATCGCAATAACTAAAGGGTTTTACCGTGTAGCAGAAACGAATGGTTTCAGAAGTGTCATTGGCAGAACCCACCGCGTAGATCTTAAAATAGAGTTTCGTGCCAATGGGGTAATTAGTAATAGGACGAATGCTTTGCCAGGTGCTGTCGCCAGTGTTTTGCATGGCAACTAAAGAATCCAGGCTCATATCAGAATCGGACCAAGTGGCATAAACTGAGCTCAAACTCCCACCATAATTAATTTGTGCATTAATAAACTGATCCACTCCAAATTTTGGGCTCACAAAGCTCTCTTCTTGACTAAGAAAGCAATAATTAATTTTTGGGTAAGCCGCACGGCCCACTAAATCGGTTTCCCACATGCCTCTACCCCAAGTGGCAGCCCGTAAAGTATTGCTACCAAACATAACTTCTAAATCTTTCACCGCCGTGTTGGGCAAGCTCGTATTATATAAAGTCCAAGTACCTCCTTGCATAGGTTTGGTAAATACACCTATTTCTGCACCTAGGTATAAGTTAGGGCTTGAGCTATGATCTATCGCTACGCTAAGAATGGGCATATCACCAATCCCCGCATCGGTAATATTCGTCCAAGTAGACCCTTGATCGAAAGTAATGTAAACCTTTTTTAGATCGTTTTGATAATTCCCATAACAGATTAAGATGATGGAATCATTATGAGGGGCAAAAACCATGTCTACAATATTACGTTGCGGCAATCCGATATAGCGATTGGTGAAACTTTGTCCTCCATCTGTACTGATTTCCAACTTATTATCTGTCGCAATAGCAAGCACATCAGCGTTATTATAAGCCACTGCAGCACGGTCTATTACCCCGCTCGCCAAACCCGTTCCTTGGTTTACCCAAGTCTGACCAAAGTCGCTGCTGCGGTAAACATCCTCTCCAAATGAATAAATGGTCATCGGCTCAGAATGCGCAAAAACTAATGGTGCTTCCCAAGCACCCGATTGTCCGGGTGGTGTAGCCCCCTGCTGGCTAAGCCCGCCATCGAAAGTTAAACGACGCGTACCAAATTGTACGCTACCCATCATATAATCAGAGTTTAAAGGATGTATAATTCCATCCATTCCATCGGCACCATAAAACTCTAACCAGTGATTGGTTTTGCGAATACTGGTACCATTATCTTGTGAACCACTGATATTATGCAAGTTATGACTTTGCGCCACGCCTAAATCGTAAAACTCGCGGATACCTGTGCCCTCACTGAGGCGCTGCCAATTCGCGCCATCATCGCTGGTTTTGGCCAGATAACCATCCGTGCCAATATAAAATTCGCCGTTAATGCATTCTATTTCTCTTAAATCGGCATGCACATATTGGCTTCCCGAAAAAGGACGATTAGAATTATTATGCGCCCACCAAGCTACCTGCTGAAAATTACTTCCGCCATCGTAGCTAGCAAAAATGTCTAAGTAACCATAAACCATAATGGCGGTATCCTGATCATTCACAGCAAAGCCGTCACAAGATCCGCTCGGATTAGTCATAAAAGTGAAGTTGACACCCTTGTCGGTAGATTTCCACACTCCATTACTGCTGGCCGCATATAAACAATCTGCGCAAGCGGGACTCACCGCAATTTGCACTTTAGCATTATTGTTACCCAATAAAGTTGCACTATTGCTAAAGGTTAAACCCCCATCATCTGAGCGTAAAATTATATCTTGGTTATTACCCCAATAATAATCATCGTAAATATAAACCACCTGATCATCGCTAGGATGAAACTTAATGTCGGTAATATCATCATTATTACGCAGGCGGGTGAAGGTTTGTAAATCGTCGGTACTGCGGTACAAGCCTCGTGAGGTGCCCACAAATACCAAGTCTTTCACTCGCGGGTGATAGGCGATAATATAAACCTGGTTATTATCTCCCAATCCTCCCCAGCCTAAAGCGGTGGGTGAGAAATTACTTAAAGCCCAAGTGGCGCCCGCATCGGTTGAGCGGTAAATTCCGTGACTAGTTCCGTTGCTCGCATTACGAACATTGATTAAAACTGAATCAGGATTATTCGGATTAACCGACATGGTGTTAACGCCCGCTGCTACTAGAAAATCGGTAGATGAACTAGTCCAAGTAGCGCCACCATTCGTACTTTTCCAAAAGCCACCCGATCGTGATCCCAGATAAAGTTGTTGCGTATTTGCAGGGTTTACATAAAAACTTTCTACCCTACCAATACCCGCACTATAGTGACCAGAAATACTGTCTACTCGGTAAGGACCTAAATCGCGCCAAGCGGGACTAGTATTGGTTTTTGAATTTCTCTCTTGTACTTTCTGCCAAGCCTTTTCTACAAAATAAGGATCGACATTACTGCGATCACCGCTTGGTGCAAACTTATCTTCGTTACTGTTTTTCCACCGCTCGAAACCCTTATGACCCGAGCCTTCTTCCCTGCCCTTGGCGGCGAAATAAGCTTCTGCTTCAGCGCAGATTTCGTAGAAATTAAAATTGTAGTTGTAATATTTCGCTTTAAATGCCTGACCATAAGCTATTGTACTAGCCAAGAAAAGGCCTAGTAAGAGGCAGAATCGGTTCTTCATGCTTCAAATATAGAAAGCAATTTCCATTTTATATTCGACCCTTAGATTTAGATCCTGCTTTTCTAAATACTCGCCGTAAATTTGGATGGAATATGAGTCCCGATCCCGATTACATCCGCAAAATTATCCATATCGACATGGATGCCTTTTACGCTTCGGTAGAACAAAGGGACAATCCAGAACTTCGAGGGAAACCAGTCGCCGTTGGCGGCTCCCGTGAGAGGGGCGTTGTTGCCGCTGCGAGTTATGAAGCGCGTAAATTTGGTATTCATTCGGCTATGGCCTCCTCACTCGCTTTTCGTCGCTGCCCCGAAATAATTTTTGTAAAACCCAATTTCGATAAGTACAAAGCGGTTTCACAGCTGATACGCTCTATCTTTCACGAGTACACCGATTTAGTAGAACCGCTTTCGCTAGATGAGGCCTATTTAGACGTTACCGAAAATAAAAAGGGCCTACTTACGGCCACTAAAATCGCCAAGGAAATTCGCCAACGCATTTGGGAAGAAACCGAATTGCGCGCTTCCGCGGGAATTTCCATCAATAAATTTTTAGCGAAAGTCGCAAGCGATATCAATAAGCCTAATGGTCAAAAAACCATTCTGCCCGAAGAGGCGATTCCCTTTTTGGAAGATTTACCCATTGGAAAGTTTTATGGCATCGGCAAGAAAACCGCCGAACGCATGAAGTTTTTGGGAATTCACCGCGGTAAAGATTTAAAAACTTGGACCAAAGAGTTACTGCACCAAGAGTTCGGCAAGTCGGGAGAACACTTTTACGAAATCGTACGCGCACGCCAAAAATCGAAGGTCACTCCTAGCCGAGCCCGCAAATCGCTGGGCGCTGAAACTACTTATAGCAAAGATATTGTGGGCGAAGAGCACTTGAAAAAAGCCCTAGGCGAAATCTTTAGTATCTGGTACAAGCGTTTGGAGCTCGCAAATCAGGCCGGAAAAACCATTACTCTGAAGTTCAAAGACAATCAATTTAGGACTAATTCGCGCAGTATTAGTTTAGAAAAGAAAAGCTTAGACCGAGAAATTCTTTGGCAAAATGCCTTGCATCTCCTTTTAAAAGAAGAAATTACCGAACCCATTCGTTTGCTTGGTTTAAGCCTTTCAAATTTTAATGAGGATAAAGAAATTAAATATCAACAGCTCACGCTCAATTTTTAGCTTTGTAAAAATTTTATCATGAAGAAGTTATTCAGTCTTTTGTCACTCAGTGCCCTCTTAGTTTTTAGTTCTTGTGAAGAGGACGTGCTTAACGACTTTTTAGGAAACGGTACTTTAAGTGAAAGCGAAATTGCAGATGGATTGAAATCTGCCTTGAGCGTTGGCACCGATACTTCTAGTGCCAAATTAGGCGCCGAGGACGGATACTTTCAAGATCCTTTGGTGAAATTACTATTACCCATTGCCACTCAAAATGCCATTGAAACTTTTAAAGCCAAGCAATTTAGCGTTGGCTTCCTTACCATTAGTGGCAATACCGTTTACGATGGCACTAGCATTTTAGGCATTACCATTCCTGGCTTAAAATCCAAAGAAGACGAGTTAATTTTAGGCATCAACCGGGCGGCCGAAGCCGCAGCCAATCAAGCTGCGCCCATTTTTATAGATGCGATAACGGACATGAGCATCGCCGATGCCAATGATATTTTATTTGGAGGGATTGATACTGCGGCTACTGCTTATTTACGCAATACTAGTTACAATACCCTATTTACCACCTACGAGCCCAAAATTGACAATGCCCTACAACAAGTAACCGTGGGCGGCACTAGTATTAGCCAGACATACGAAGATTTTGTAGCCGACTACAACGGTACGCTAGCCATAGGCATCCCGGGCTTTGGCACTTTAGGTTCTTTAATGAATTTGCAAAGCATTTCGGTTTCCGATCTTTCGGCCTATTCTACCAACAAAGGTTTAGATGGCCTTTTTCTTAAAATTGCCGAAGAAGAGCAGGACATTCGGACCAATCCTTTAGCACGTATTAATGACCTCTTGGTTAAAGTGTTTTCTCTTTTAGACTAATGCGAAGTTCATTCTTTATCCTTTTTATTTCCCTTTGTTTCTGCACATCTGCGCAAAGCGAAGAAGATTACAGCGATGCGGATTTACGGAATTTCTTACGCATTAATCAGGAGTTACAAGAAGCGAGAGAAGCGCAAATTAGGCAATTTGACAGTCTATTTATGGTGTTACCTATAGATATGCAGCGATGGGATGAAATGCAATATGACTACCGCCAATTTAAAAATGTGGATAGTCTTAAAACAAAGTATAGCGACCAAGAATTTGAGGTGTTTTATTACCTTATGTCCTATCGCCAAAATGAACGCGATGAATTTCCCAACATCTTAAAACAGATTGAAGAGAAATACGGAATGAGTGATGATTTCTTTCAACATTTAAACATGCGTGTCCAAAATATCCCATCTTTAAGGGAGCGACTAACAAACATTCAAATTAAAAATTAGGGCTTCAATTATGAAAACCATTGGAATTATCATGGGTGGTTACTCGGCCGAGTTTGAGGTATCAATGAACTCTGGACAAGTGGTTTATGAGAGCTTACAAGGCAGTGAATATCGCCTTTTCCGGGTAATTTTAGAACGCAATAATTGGCGTGCCTTAGATGATGAAGGTAAGGCCCATCCTATTCTAAGCGACGATTTTAGTTTTACCATTGGAACCGAAAAAATAAATTTCGACGGAATCTTTAACGCGGTGCACGGTCACCCCGGAGAAGATGGTCCTTTGGCGGGATATTTCGATATGCTGCGAATGCCCTATAGCAGTTCAAAACAATTTGCCAGCGCCCTAACATTTAACAAGGCCGAGTGCAATATTTTACTCTCTTCCTACGGGTTTAAAACACCCAAAGCTTTTTTCTTGCATGGCTTTGAAGCAATTAACGAAGGGGAAATTCTCGCTCAAGTTGGGCTCCCCTGTTTTGTAAAACCCACCCGCAGTGGCTCTTCCATTGGCGTGACTATGGTTAAAGAAAAAGCCCATCTAGCGGAAGCGATAAAAACTGCCCAAAGCATAGATCACAAAGTATTAATTGAAGGCCAAGTAAAAGGCTTAGAGCTTGCCTGTGGCGTATCCGACCATAGCGGGAAAATTTCTGCTCTTGCCGTTACACACATTAAACCCAAGAACGAATACTTCGATTACGAATCGAAATACAGTGGCGCTTCCGAAGAAAAAACGCCTGCCGACATTAGCGCCGAAGTATACGAAAAGGTAATGCGCATGAGTGATGAGGTTTATAAATTACTGGAATTAAGCGGTTTGGCTCGAGTAGACTATATTCTCGAAAACGAAAGTGATCCCGTATTAATCGAAGTAAATACCGTTCCGGGCCTGAGTAAACAGAGCTTATTACCGCAACAAGCTTTATACGTGGGCATTAGTCTGCAGCAACTTTTTAGCGATTGCATCGCCAATACCTTAAAATCCCATCTATGAAAATAGCCGTATTTCCTGGTTCATTCGACCCCATTACTTTAGGGCATGTTGATATTGTGCAGCGCGCGCTACCACTTTTCGACCAGATTATTATCGCTGTCGGCACCAATGCTACCAAAAAGTATATGTTCGAGAAAGAGCAACGTATAAACTGGATTATCGAAACTTTTAAAGAGGAGGAAAAAGTAATCGTAGACTCATACCAGGGACTAACCATCGAATATTGCGAAAGAAAGAATGCTCAGTTTATTTTAAGAGGGCTTCGCAATCCCAGCGACTTTGAATTTGAAAAAGCCATCGCGCAGACCAACCGGAAATTAAAGAAGGATTTGGAAACCATTTTTTTGCTAACTGCCTCCGGACTTTCGTCGATAAGCAGCAGTATCGTGCGTGATGTGATGCGAAATAATGGTGATTACACTCAATTTGTACCAGCCGCAGTGCGGATTTAAGCAGCCTTATATAACTACCAATCGCCTTTTTCTAGCGCTTCTAAAACTAAACGAATATTACCATAAGAATGGTCTTTTAGTTCCTCCACCTTAGCCGCATCACACCAAATTACCTGCGAAATATCCTCTTCTAATTGGGGTTTTAGCGGTGTGTTTTTATCGAGCTCCATCGCAAACCAAAAGCTGCGTTTTAAAATCGGCTCGCCTTTTAATTCGTAATAATGATAAGTGGTGGGTAAAACGCCTATTATCTCTGGCTCATCCACCCCACATTCTTCCATCACTTCGCGAATTGCTCCTTCTTCTTTGCTTTCGCCTGCTTCTATTTTCCCTTTCGGTAGATCCCAATGTCCATAACGGTATATCATAAGCAAGTCACCTTCCGGACTTTTTATGGCACCGCCGGCAGCATCTATAATTCGAAACAAGGATTTAAAGGATTGCCAGAGTTTGGGCAGATCAGAAGACCAGACGTAAACCCTACTTTTCTCCTCCAAGGCGACGCTTTTCACCAAGTTTCGCAGTTGCTCCGTTCCTAAATAGTTTATCGCCCCTTCTTGAGGAATATCGCTAAGAATTAATAGACTTTCCTTGATGAAAACTTTATACATTTGGCCCATGATTTTAGATGCACAAACCGCTCGCAAAACGGCCACAGAGCTTTTGCAAATTAAGGCAATAAAACTACAACCTGAAGACCCTTTTACTTGGGCCTCCGGTTGGAAATCACCAATTTATTGCGATAACCGTGTGACGCTCAGTTATCCGAATTTGAGAAATTTCTTAAAACAGCAATTAGCCGAAGCGGTTAAAAAGCTCTACCCTGAGGTAGAATATATAGTTGGCGTTGCCACTGGAGCCATTGCTATCGGTGCCTTGGTGGCCGATGAGCTTGATCTTCCGATGGTTTATGTTCGCCCCGAACCGAAAAAACACGGTCGTCAAAATCAAATTGAAGGAGACCTAAAACCAAATAGTAAAGTAGTGGTTGTAGAAGACCTAATTAGCACTGGCGGCAGCAGCTTAAAAGTGGTTGAGGTTTTAAAAGAGAGCGGCGCGGAAGTTATGGGAATGGTAGCCCTTTTTACTTATGCCTTCCCCATTGCCGAAGAAAATTTCGCACAGGCAGATTGTAATTTACATACCCTTAGCGATTACCCCCATCTCATTACTCAGTTGCAAGAAAGTGGCGCAATTGACCAAGCAGGTTTTGATACATTAATTAGCTGGAGGAAAGATCCGGCCAACTGGAAAATATAATATGGAATTCTCATCCGATAAAGTTCAAGTAAGTAAAAGTCCCGAAGAGCTTTTTGCCCTTTTTGACAATTTAGAAAATATGAAGCTTTTTATGCCCGCCTCGGTTGAGCGTTTTGAAGCTGACGAAAACACTTTTGTTTTTGGATTAAAAGGCATGCCAGATGTTCGGCTCTTAGTTGACGAAAAAACAGTTCCTAGCATGATGAAATTTAAGGCTGCAAGCTCGAAATTAGACTTCACTTTGGCCTGTATGATTGAAGCCAAGGAAGGAGGCAGCCAAGTTTATTATGACTTTGCCGGCAAATTCAATCCAATGATTAAAATGATGGTTGAGCGTCCTCTCAAAAAATTTATTGAGGAATTAGCGGAAGCCACTGGGAAATTATAAGTGCTCCTGCCGTTTGAGCGGCAGGCTTTTAATTCTTTAGTAAAAAGCTAATTTCCTTGTGCTTAAAAAGCTGAAAAGATCCATCGTTAAACTCTACCAGTAAATTCCCTTGGGGATCTACTCCTCGGCAGAACACCCAATGCTCCTTTTCTTGCCAAATTATGGGAACACGGTGTTGATTGCCATAAAGTCTTTGATTAAAATCTCTTTGCTGCTCGGCTTGTCCATCTTCCATTAAGTGCACATAACGTTTGCTTAAATGCCTAAATAAAATGGGGTATAGCTCAGATAGCGGATATTCCTGCTTGCTTATCTGCCTGAGCGAAACAGCCTTGCTATTTGCAAAAGCCACTTGATTTACGTTTAAGCCAATTCCTACTACACAGTATTCAAAATAACGCGAGTTTAAAGAGCTTTCTAATAAGGTCCCCGACAATTTTTTTCCATCAATTAAGATGTCATTTGGCCATTTTATTTCTGCTTTAAAATTTAATTCGGCAAGGAAATCACAAATTCCAAGACAGACTGACATAGTAAGGCGATAGCTTTCGTTCAGCTTTAAGAATTTCGGGTAGAAAACGGTGCTAAAAAGCAAGTTAAAACCATCGGCAGACTCCCAACTATTGCCAAATTGTCCACGGCCTAGTGTTTGGTAATCCGTACTTACTACCAAACCTTCAGGAACCTTTTCTTGAATTAGTTTGTTTTTGATTGCCTTGTTGGTACTATCTGTTTCAGATAGATGAATAATACTAATTCCAACCAATTGCGTATTCATAATAGTATTAAAAGGCGCAAGCATAGTCTTGCCAAGTTTACATTGTTTAATTTTGCAACGAAAATAAAAGTATTTAATGGCGAAAGCGAAATTTCCCGACTTAGTTTCTAAGATAATTGAAGGTATGGAAAACCTCAAAGCTAAGGGAATTACCATCCTTGATTTAAGGAATATTGAGAACTCTATCTGCTCTTTCTTTGTTATCAGTGAAGGAAACTCCAACACCCAAGTTAAAGCCATCAGTCATTCGGTGGAAAAAATTGTACGTGAAGAGCTAAATGAAAAGCCTTGGCACGTAGAAGGTCTAGAAAATTCTGAATGGATTTTAATGGACTATGTTGATACGGTGGTACACGTTTTTCAGTCTGAAACGCGCAAGTTTTATGACTTGGAAAGCCTTTGGGGTGATGGCGAATTAACGCATATAGAAGATAAATAGAGCAAAGGAGCACGAACGAAAATGGAACAGAAAGAAGATAAAAACAAGGCGCAGCTGCGTAAACTGAAAGAGCAGTTCTCTCGAGGTTCTGGCGACAAGCCGCAAGGTGGTGGACCAAACGATCCTAAAAAGAAATTTAATTTTTACTGGATTTACCTAGCCATCTTTTTAATATTTATCGCAATTCAAATTATTGGCAGTTTTGGCAATAGCATTGAAAAGACCGATTTTGCCTCTTACACCGAAATGCTTTTGGCCGACGATGTAAGTGAAGTAAAAATTATCAATGGCAACCAAATTCAGGTTTTCATTAAAGAAGAGTCACTGGAAAATAAAGAGCGCTACAAAGCACTAAGAGAAAAGGGCATTGCCAGCAATCCTCGTGGCCCACAGTACACTTTTCAGATGCCTTACGAAGCGTACAAGAATAACTTAGACGATTTTTACGAACGTCACGCAGACCTTGACGACAAGCGTATTATCGCCAGCCACGAAGAACGTAAAGATATTTGGGGCGATGTAATTGCTTGGACCTTCCCGCTAATCTTAATGATTGGTATCTGGATTTTCATCATGCGCCGTATGAGTGGCGGTGGTGGCGGCCCTGGTGCTCAGATTTTTAATATTGGTAAATCGAAAGCACAGCTTTTTGATCAGAACACCAACGTTAAAATAACCTTCAAAAATGTTGCGGGATTAGAAGGCGCGAAAGAAGAGGTAGAAGAAATTGTATCCTTCCTTAAAGAGCCCGAACGTTATACCTCCTTAGGGGGTAAAATTCCTAAAGGCGCCTTATTAGTAGGTCCTCCTGGAACAGGAAAAACCCTTCTTGCGAAAGCAGTTGCCGGTGAAGCTAAAGTTCCATTTTTCTCTTTATCAGGATCTGATTTCGTAGAGATGTTTGTAGGAGTTGGTGCCTCACGTGTGCGTGATTTGTTTAAGCAGGCCAAAGAAAAGTCTCCTTCTATCATTTTCATAGATGAGATTGACGCTATTGGAAGGGCAAGAGGAAAAAATGCCATTTCCGGCGGCAACGACGAAAGAGAAAACACTCTTAACCAGTTACTTACCGAGATGGATGGTTTTAGTACCAACCAACACGTAATTGTAATTGCGGCTACTAACCGCGCCGATATCTTAGATAAAGCTTTAATGCGTGCTGGCCGTTTCGATCGCCAGATTTACGTCGATTTGCCTGACTTAACCGAGCGTAAAGAAATCTTTAAAGTGCACTTAGGTCCACTAAAAAGTGATGAATCTTTGGACAGCGAATTCCTTGCTCGTCAAACGCCAGGATTTAGTGGTGCTGATATTGCTAACGTTTGTAATGAAGCTGCTTTAATTGCTGCTCGTAAAAACAAAAAAGCCATTGGTCAGCAAGACTTCCTTGATGCGGTAGATCGTATTATCGGTGGTTTAGAGAAGAAAAATAAAATTATTTCTTCCGATGAGAAAAATAAAATTGCCCATCACGAAGCTGGTCACGCTACCATTAGTTGGTTGCTAGAGCATGCTTCACCGTTAGTGAAAGTTACTATCATTCCTAGAGGAAGATCTTTGGGTGCCGCTTGGTACTTACCCGAAGAAAGACAGCTTACAAACACCGATCAAATTTTAGATGAGATGTGTGCCGCTCTTGGCGGAAGGGCTGCGGAAGAAATTATATTCAATAAAATTTCCACCGGCGCTTTAAGCGATTTAGAGAAAGTTACGAAGCAAGCGCGTGCCATGGTAACCATTTATGGTTTAAATGAAAGGCTTGGAAATATTACTTATTACGACAGCCAAAACGGTAACGACATGGGCTTCACCAAGCCTTACAGTGAAGAAACTGCTCGTATAATTGACGAAGAGATTAGCAAGATAATTGAGGCTCAGTATGTTAGGGCCAAAGAAATATTAACAGAGAACAAAGAAAAACTTGTTCAACTGGCCGAGCTCTTACTAGAAAAAGAAGTTATTTTTAAGGAAAATCTGGAGAGGATTTTTGGCAAGCGTCCTTGGAAGTCGCGCGACGAAGTTATGGAAGCAGAAAACTTCATGAAAAAGCCCAAGGATGTAAGCGAAGAAAAGCCTAAAACAGACAGTGCCAAGGACGAAAAACCAGAAGAAAGCACCTCTGAAAGCTGAAACCTCTCCTATCTTTAATTAAGCTATGGCAGAGTTTAAAGAGAAAAAAGGACTATTTGGTCGTTTCATAGACATGATTAGTGGCAAGCCCGCTGAAGAAGAAACGAATAAAAAAGTTGAAGGAAAAAAAAGCCCCCCTCTTGTTATCAACGAAGAGGAGGGCTTTGACTTGGGCTTTGTTAAACGATTTACGCATTCGGGCGGAAAGTTCCTCTATTGCGATGATGAAAATGAAGCCTATACCTACATCCGCCTCATTATGGAAGAGTCTGGCTTAGGGAAAATTTATTGTAAAAATGAAAACCTCATTTCCATTCTGCGCAAAGCGAATGTAGATATTAGTGAAGACTTTTTAGAATCTGATGCCTTTTGCTCCGAATGCGAATACTTGGTCGCCTTTAATGGAGGCATTATGCTTTCCGCCAATCAGCTTAAAGGCAAAACCCTCGAAGAATTACCTGAAACCTTTATAACCATTGCTCGTACTAGCCAAATTACCGACAAGCTGCGCACAGCCTTGGCGGGAATTCGAGTAAAATACCACAATAATCTTCCTTCACAAATCACCACCATCAAAGGCCCGATTAAACTCGACGACATTGAAGAAAATGATACGGGTAAAATTTGCAGTAAGGAAATTTACCTATTGCTATTAGAAGATCAGTTATAGGATGCGAAATTTGCTTATCAGAGCGGCTAGCGGCAGTGTATATGTAGCCCTAATATTAGTCTCCACCTTTTATTTAAGTTGGGGAGGGTTACTATTAGCCACTCTTCTAGGCTCTTTTGCAATTATTGAGTGGCAGCTGTTTAAGCCCAGCTCTGTGAGCGTAAGATCCGCTTCTTTTGGAATTGCAATTTTAGTACTCAGTCTTTATCTTTTTGGAAACTTTCCCGGGCAGGGAATTTCTGACACACGATTGTACCTCACACTTTTATTAGGCTTAAGCCTGATGTTAATAAATCTTTGCCTCTTAGCCTTCGATCAAAATGATGAAGGATTAAGCCAACTATTTCATCACATTGTTGGGCTTGTTTACCTAATTCCCCCCCTATTAAGTCTTGCACTTCTGGCCGAAGAGCCTTGGCTATTAGCCGGAATATTTATCATGATTTGGTCATTTGATAGTTTTGCCTATCTGGTGGGACGATTTTTCGGTAAACATAAACTGATGCCGAAAATTTCACCTAAAAAAACCTGGGAAGGATTTATCGGCGGCCTATTCTTCGCTCTGCTAAGTGCCTATCTACTGGACCAATTCGGCGGCGTGGAAATAATTAGCACTTGGCAGTGGCTGCTACTTGGTTTTATAGTGGTTATAAGCAGTACTTTTGGCGATCTATTCGAGTCCGCGTTAAAGCGCTCCCATGGTTTAAAAGATAGCGGCAATTTTATGCCCGGCCACGGAGGAATTTTAGACCGTATCGATAGCTTACTATTTGCAATGCCTTTGGCCTATTTGTTTATTGAATTGACCCAACACTTATAATATGATCCGCTTACACAAAGAAGGTAAACGAATTTTACTGCAGTTTTTAATAGGACTAGCTGCCATTAACTTCATAAGCCTCTACTTCATAACTAATGAAATCGTTCAGAATATCATTCTAGTAATTAGCATTATCATTTACATTTTAGTACTGCAGTTTTTCCGAAATCCTAAACGTTATACGCAGGTAGAAGAAGGAAAAGTTATCGCTCCTGCAGATGGAAAAATAGTTGCTATTGAAGAAATTGAAGAGACAGAATATTTTAAGCGTAAAATGCTACAAATCAGTATTTTCATGTCACCTGTAAACGTGCATGTTAATCGCTACCCCATCTCTGGCAAAGTAAAATATTCTCAATATCACCCGGGAGCATTTTTAGTGGCCTGGCATCCAAAAAGCAGCACCTTAAATGAAAGAACCGCCGTGGTGATAGAAAATAGCCAAGGAGTTGAAGTGATGCACAAACAAATTGCTGGCGCCCTAGCCCGCCGTATTATTAACTACGCTAAAAAAGGTGAGCTTGCAGTGCAAGGAACTGATTGCGGATTTATTAGATTTGGCTCTAGGGTAGATGTAGTGTTACCTTTAGATGCCAATATCCTAGTTAAAATTGGCGATAAAGCTCGCGGCGGAGAACAAGTATTAGCAGAATTAAAATAATACGCAATGAGTGCAGCAGATTTACAAGAAGAGTTTGATAAATATGTGAAGATTGGTAATAACCTGCCTCCGCAGGGTGCTGACGATATGTTAGTTGCTTATGCCTATTTTAAGCAAGCTACTGTGGGTGATTTAGAAGATCCGCGACCGACGGAATCTAGCAACGTTGTGCAAACTTTTAAGCATGACGCTTGGAATAGACTACAGGGTATGCCCAAAACTGAAGCGATGCAGCGCTATATTCAAACCATAAAGGAACTAAAGGCGAAACTCGATAAAGAAGAAAGTGCTATCTAAGCGCCTACCTCTTTAGCCCAATTATAAGCCATTTCTAACTGTTCAGCCATAGTGATTTCACTATTATCTAATAAGCGTGCATCTTCTGTTTGTACTAGTGGAGAATCGTCGCGATGCGTATCTAAATAATCTCTTTCTTTTAGGTTTTCCGCCACGGCCTCCAAACTGAGATTTTCATTATTAGCGCTATGCTGTAATTCTAAATAACGCCTTTTTGCTCTAATCTCTGGGCTCGCAGTCATAAATATTTTCAATTCTGCTTGGGGCAATACCACCGAAGCAATATCTCTACCATCCATAACCACACCACCTACATTAGCCATTTTACGCTGAGCTTCAACTAAAAAGCGACGTACTTCCGAGATTTCTGCCACCTTACTTACCCAGCTGGCCACCTTATTTTTACGGATAAATGCTTCTACGTTAGTATCATTTACATAAAGATCTGAGCATTCTGTGTTAGGATCGAAACGAAAATCTAAACTCAATTCGGATAACATATTTACTAGCGCATCTATGGCAATGCCGGAAGAAATTATACCGCGCTCTTGTGCTGCGTAAGTAATTCCTCGGTACATAGCCCCTGTATCAATATAGCGATATCCTAGTTTTTTGGCTAAAGCCTTAGCCATGGTACTCTTACCTGTAGATGAATATCCATCAATTGCAATGCTGATACTTTTAGCCGCCATTATTCTGCTTTTGCTTTCTTATCCTTTCCTTTAGATTTAAAAGAAGTGAAATTGGTACGTAAAGAAATTTGATTGGCACTACCCGCGATATGATACATATTACGGCTATAATGCAGATAAAACTTATAGATTTTAATTCCGCCACCAACCGAAAAACCTGCCACAGTTCTGCGAGTAGCCAAATTTAGCTCTTCTCGTTTTCTAAAATTATAACCAAACTGAATGTTAAAAGATTCGCTCGGAGCAAACTCAAACCCGATAACCACGTGGCGTAGTAAATTATTCCAGATACTGGGGAAATTCTCTTCTACCTCCCCCGTAAATTGGTTAACAGTAAATTGATTGGGATCGCGATAGCGTAAATCGAAAGTTTCTAATTGCTCTAAGGTAATTTGCCAACGTAGGGGCATGTGCTCGAAACGGTTAGAAATGCCAAATTGCAATTCAAAAGGTAAAGACTCACGGGTGTCTGAATAAGGATCTGCCTGAAATCCAGCATTCCGCATCACAAGAGCCATGGCAATTCTACGAGCTGGAATTTGATAGGTAATTCCTGCATCCCAAGCTAAGCCCCAAGAATTGTAGGTATCATAAACCGAATTAATAAATTTCATGGTGGCCCCGAAGCTCCAAGTACTATCTAAATGATAAGCATAACCAAAGTTCATGGCCATATCATTAGCCGAGAAAGTTCCTTGCCTTATGCCAATTACATTGGCACGATCAAATTCGCCGTAGCTGAAATATTGCAAATGCGCGAAAAAAGTACCAACACTATCGAAATGACGTGCATAAGCCAGGTCTAAAAAACCAATATCACTAACATAATCTACGGCGCTAAAGCTAAACTGCCCCGACATTTCTTCGCGTAACAAGGACGGATTATAAAGGGCAAAGTTTAAGTCCTCAGCCGTATTAGCAATGGCATTACTCCCTTGCCCTGCTACTCTGGCTGAGCCAATGCTATTCAGGAACTGATAGGTTGACCGGCCACCAAGCTGAGCCTGAATACCATAAGTGATACAAGTAAAAGCGCAAATAAATAATACTCTCCTCATGAATGGGCCTAAGTTATAGCTATCAACGAATATTGCCTCATAATATTTCGGGCTAAAATAAGATTAAAGCCTAGTACCCTTTGCTGTTGAAGCCAATAGATTTACTTTCTACTTTCAATAACTTAGGATTTTTTACTAAATCTTCACTGAGAGCATATTTTATCACCTCCATCATTTTATCCACATATTGAAAATTTAAGCCTTCAAGATAATCGGGACGGATTTCTAAAACGTCTTTTTCATTTTTGCGACATAAGATGATATGCTTAATATCGGCTCTTTTAGCGGCAAGTATTTTCTCTTTAATTCCACCAACAGGTAAAACCTGGCCTCTTAAGGTAATTTCACCCGTCATCGCTAACTCACTTTTCACTTTTCGCTGGGTAAACAAACTGGCCAAAGAAGTTAAGATGCTAATTCCTGCCGAAGGTCCATCTTTAGGAATGGCGCCTTCTGGAAAGTGAATATGAACATCGTATTGCTCGAAAAGGCGATAATCTACCGAAAAGTCTTCGGCATGCGCCTTTAAATAGGCCATTGCTATAGTGGCCGACTCACGCATTACGTCTCCCAAATTACCGGTAATAGAAAGTCTACCCCGGCCTCTACTTAAAGAAGATTCGATATACAGAATATCACCACCTACTGGTGTCCAAGCTAAGCCTGTTACCAGACCAGCTACATCGTCGTCTTGATAGCGCTCTTTACTATAACGTTCGGCCCCTAAAATAAGAGGAATGTCTTTAATTTTCGGGACATGCGTATATTCTTGTTCCATGGCAATGCTCTTCGCGGCATAACGCACCGACTTAGCGATTACCTTATCTAGGCCACGAACGCCAGACTCACGCGTATAATGCTCGGCAATAAACTCTAAGGCCTTTTTCGAAAGCTTAAAGTCATCCTTTCCTAAACCGTGATCTTTTAACTGCTTAGGCAGAAGGTGTTTCGCGGCTATTTCCACTTTCTCCTCTACCGTATAACCATTAATTTCAATTACCTCCATACGGTCGCGTAAGGCAGGATGAATGGCACCAATATTATTAGCAGTAGCAATGAAAATTACTTTACTAAGATCATAACCGACCTCTAAGAAATTATCGTAAAAACTAGAGTTTTGCTCTGGATCCAGCACTTCTAACATCGCGGAAGCAGGATCACCATGACCACGTCCGGTTGCTAATTTATCAATCTCATCCAATACAAATACCGGGTTTGAAGCCTCTGCCTTTTTAATGCTTTGCAAAATTCTTCCGGGCATGGCTCCAATGTATGTTTTGCGGTGACCGCGAATTTCCGCCTCATCGCCTAAACCACCTAAAGACATGCGTACATAGGGCCTTCCAAGCGCTTCTGCCACCGAGCGACCCAAGCTGGTTTTACCTACTCCGGGAGGTCCGTGTAAACATAATATGGGCGCTTTCATGTCGCCTTTCAACTTCAGCACCGCTAAATGTTCGATTAAGCGTTCTTTCACTTTATCGAGACCATAATGATCGCGGTTTAAAATTCGTTCCGCTCGTTTAAGGTTGAAGTTATCCTTAGTTTGGTGATCCCAAGGTAAATCCAACATCAACTCCAAATAGTTGCGTTGAATACTAAATTCTGGCACTTGAGGATTGATGCGCTGCATCTTATTTAGCTCCTTTTCAAAAAGAGCCTTTACCTTTTCGGGCCATTTCTTCGACTTGCCCTTTTGACGCATTTCATCAATTTCGCCTTCAGTAGACGAGCCACCTAGTTCTTCTTGAATTTGACGTAACTGCTGTTGTAAAAAGTACTCGCGCTGTTGTTTATCAAAATCCAAGCGCACTTTATCTTGGATCTCGTTTTTCATTTCCAGCATCTGCGACTCCATATTAAGGAGTTTCAGCACTTCATTGGCACGATCTTGCAGTTTATCCTGCTCTAGCAGATGTTGTTTTTTATCAACATCGGCATTCATATTATTACTCACAAAATTGAGTAAGAAGGTATCGCTGTCTATGTTTTTGATGGTGAGGGAAGCCTCATTAGGGATTTCAGGAGATTTCTCAATAATCTCAAGGGCGATATCCTTAACCGAGTCCATGAGGGCTTTAAACTGCTGATCGCGTTTGGCCGGTTTCTCCTCATCATATTTGGCCACCTTGGCTATAATGTGAGGCTCTTCCTTTACTATTTCGGTAATTATAAATCGGCGTAGGCCTTGAATAATAACAGCGGTATGACCATTAGGTAATTTGAAAAGGCGTACAACGCGAGCAACGGTGCCTATGCGGTAAATGTCATCTGCTCCTGGTTCTTCTTGTGCGCCGTCAAGCTGACTAACTACCCCTAAAAGGCCTTTGTTTTTGTTAACCTTATTGAGAAGGCTAATCGATTTATCCCTGCCCGCGGTAATTGGAATTACAACCCCAGGAAAAAGAACAGTATTGCGTAATGGCAAGATAGGCAGCTCTTCTGGGAGCTCCTCATTTTTAAGAGACTCTTCGTCTTCCTTGCTCATCAGAGGAATGTATTCACCCTCATCTCTCATTACGCCAAAATGTAAATTATCTATGTCGGTAAAGTCTCTAAAACTCATATCATTACTTTGTTAAGCCATCAGAATTTTTGAAAGCTTGATAGGATGGCACAAAAGTCAATTGATATGCCAATTGCGAATACTAGCGATACTGGGTCGTTTTGTCAAAAATAGCCTGCAAAATGTCACGCTCTACTTCATCGAGAGTGACGTTGCGGCGCGACATAACTAATTCGGCCGTTTTCATCGCCTTATCAAATTTGTACTCGGTAAAACCACCCGAGCCTCCCCAAGAGTAAGAAGGAATAAAATTACGCGGAAATCCACCACCGTAAATATTGGCGCTTACTCCCACCACAGTACCAGTATTAAACATGGTATTGATGCCACATTTAGAATGGTCACCCATAATTAGTCCGCAAAATTGCAAGCCCGTCTTGCGAAAGCCATTTTTTGGATAGCTCCACAATTTAACTTCCTCGTAATTATTTTTAAGATTAGAATTGTTGCTATCTGCACCAATATTACACCATTCGCCGAGCACAGAGTTTCCTAGAAAACCATCGTGGCCTTTATTAGAATATCCAAAGATCACAGAGTTATTTACTTCCCCGCCTACCTTACAATGCGGTCCGATGCTAGTAGCCCCATAAATTTTGGTGGCTAATTTTAAAGTTGAATGCTCACCTAGGGCTAATCCGCCGCGTATAACACTACCTTCCATTACTTCAGAATCTACTCCTAAATAAATGGCTCCCGAAGTGGTATTAAATACCGCACATTCCGCTTTAGCACCTTCTTCGGCAAAAAAGCGATTGCCAATTATGGTATTGGTATCCGATATTTTAGCACTCTCTCTGCCAGCGGTAATTAGGTCAAAATCCAATTCTAATTCCGAGGCATTCAAACTAAATAAACTATGAGGCCCTTCTAAATAAGTTAGTTCATCTTCATAATCTAAGGCTTGGCTATCTTGTTCTAAATCTTCGGGAAATGAAGCCGCACGGCAAGCAACAATTAAGTCGTCCTTTAATATGGCTTCTCCCAGTGCTAAAGACTGTACTTTTTCCACTAAGTCGAGACTGGGGCAAACACTACCGTTAATGTATAAATTATCGCCTTCCTCTTTCAAAGGGAATTTAGTACTTAAATAGTCGGCAGTTATGTAGGATGCTTCTTTGGTTACACCAAGATGCTTTAACCATTTTTCTTCAATGGTCAAAATGCCCAATCGCAGCTTAGCACTAGGTCTAGTATACGTTAAAGGAAGAAGATCGTCGCGATTAGCGTCGTCGAAAAATACAATATTCATGAGCGAAATTTAGGAACGCAAGATAAATGAAGGAACATAAAAAAACCCCTACTCTTAGAAAGAATAGGGGCTAAATATTTTAAAGCTTTTCGCTTAAGCTTGGTTACGACCTTTGTAACGGTTGCGGAATTTATCAACACGACCAGCAGTATCAACCAGTTTAACTTTACCAGTATAAAATGGGTGAGAGGCCGCAGAAATTTCCATTTTTATTAATGGGTATTCAACACCATCAATCTCAATATTGTCGCGTGTTTCAGCGCATGAGCGGGTGATGAAAAATTCTTCAGTACCCATGTCTTTAAAAACACAGGGACGGTAATTTGAAGGATGAATGTCTTTTTGCATATCTTTTTAGGTTTCGTTGGCTGGGATTTTGCCCAGTCCAAAAATGGCTTGCAAAAATACTGCAAATATTAAGTTCACACAAGCCCTCTGATTAAATTCTATAAAAGGAATAAATGTGCTCATTTTTAGAGGGAAGGCTGTACTTTTGGACTTCAAAGATCGTTAAGATTTTATGCTTAAAAAACTATTCATCCTTCTTGTTTTGGCCCTAGTAGGTTTTAGTTCCTGCCGAAAAGAAGACAACATTATAAGTTCTAACTTTTTTTTACGCTACTCAAGCGACACTGTATTTTTGGATACAGTTTTCGCAGGTATTGGCTCCAGCACCTATGAACTTAAGGTTTATAACGATAGTAAAGAAAGTATTAGCATCCCTAATATTCGCTTGAAAAACCAGGCTTCGCCTTTTCGTTTAAATATTAATGGAACTGCCAGCACCAGTCTTAGTAATGTAGAAATCCTTCCAGAGGATAGTGTCTATATTTTCATAGAAGTTACGGCCGCCATAAATACGGTAAGCGAAATAGTGGTGAGCGATCAAATTGTTTTTGAACTAGCCGAGGGTAGCGATGAAGTGGAGCTTGTTAGCTTGGCCAAAGAAGCTGTTTTTCACTTTCCCACAAATTTTATTGTCATCGGGTCGGGTAATAACCGAAGCATTATCCCCTACTCTATTATTGATTGTAATACCATCTGGGACAACACCATTCCTCACGTTGTTTATGGTTATGCCGTGGTTGATAGCGGTTGCACTTTAGAAATCGCTCCGGGGGCAGATGTCCATTTCCATGAAAATAGCGGTCTTTGGGTTTTTGCTAGTGGTGAACTAAAAATTGCCCCCAACGCTCTACCCGGACAAGGCGACTCGGTAACATTTAGTGGCGACCGATTGGAACCTTTCTATGAAGACGTTCCTGGGCAGTGGGGCGGATTACTGGGTGGTTTATACATTGGACAAGGCGCCAAAGCACAAATAAATAATTTGGTTTTAAAAAATGCGGTTAATGGCCTGCGTTGCGATAGCGCACTCTTTCCCGAGCAATTACTTATTACCAATTCCTACATTTTAAACTCATCGCGCACGGGTCTTTACGCTGGTTATTCTAACATAAAGGCCGAAAACCTTGTAATTGCTAATCAGGGACTTTACGGCTTTTATGCTTTTGGAGGGAATTACGATTTCAAGCATTGTAGTTTCATTAATTACTGGAGTCTCTCCACTCGTCAAGAATCAACCGTGGTGCTTAGTAATTTCCTAGAATTTCAAGATGCCACGGGGCAGGTTCAACGCATTACGAGGAGTCTCGAAACTGCTTACTTCGGTAATTGCATTATCGATGGGGTAAATGAGCAAGAGCTGCAATTTGTTAAAGATGATAATGCCATCTTCAACTTTCAGTTTAGTCACGCCCAATTGAAGTTGAATAGCGATTTAGAAGATCGTGGCTTCTCAATTAGTGATCCTAACTTTATCAATGTTTTGGTAAACAACAATGCCGATTATGTAAACCCGGCATTAAATAACTATCAGCTAGACAGTCTAAGTCAAATGGTGGATCAAGGTAATACCAACGACGGTTTTGTTGTGCCAACCGATATCCTCGGCTTAAGCAGAAACTTCAATGGATTGCCCGATTTAGGTGCTTATGAAAGACAGTATTAACCCAGTCATTAGCGGTTAATTTCTAGATTCGGTCCTTTCCTGCTCCTCAAAACAGTAAAGCCCTTAAAAATTATTTGTCCTTCGGAAAAAGGTTTAATAGTGCCGCCAATTTCAAATTAGTATATTTTGCAAAGTCCCAGGCTCCTTAAATTGCTAGAAGGAAACGAAATAGATAATTATTCGTTGAAAATAATTTTAAGAGGAGTACTTTCCGTTTATTATAGAATCGCGTAAGAATAGCTAAACATAACTCCCCAAAACTTATCGTTATCGCTAATAATATTAGGAGCTGTTTCTAAGATTCCGTCCATTGTATCACCTCCCACGGTGCTGTATCGTAATTCTGCGGTGATAATACCATGATATGACACACGATATTTAACGCCTAAGCCTACAAAAGTATTCATACCAATATAGGCATCCGTCTCAATATCAATATTTTCAGGTACCAATCCCGCAATTTGCAATTCAGGATTCCAGCCTGCTACACCTATGCCGCCTTTTAAAAAGATAGTATGCTTTTGGTCGAGGTGATATTTACCAAAGCGAATAAGATGAATCTCAGAAAAAAGATTTCCGGTAACCAAACTTGTATTTACGCTAAAGCCGCGGTTGAAATTATCGTGATTTGCATCAGATGCATTTAGATTTCCAAAAGAGATTTCACCACCGAAGCCAAACCAATCATTAACATGGTACTTCGCGAAAATTGAAATTTGCGCATCAATTTCAGCAAACACAGCATTAACCCTACTAGAATTCGCAATTTCGTTACTCATGTTTAAGGTGCCTATGCCAGCGCCAAATTCGTAGTATTTAGTTCTTTTAGTTTGTGCATCTACATTTAAAGCGAAAAGCAAGGCAACTAAAAGTAAGACAGAGCGGTAGTTTCTCATTATTGTTTATCTCTTAAAAAAACGAGGTTTGTGTCATCACTACCTGCTTCATCTAGGTAGTAACCTGCTAAGTTAAACTCTTTTAGAACATCTGTGCTATTAATTCTATTCTGGATGATAAAATTGGCCATGATTCCCCTTGCCTTCTTGGCGAAGAAAGAAACAATCTTATACTTTCCGTTTGAGTAATCTTTGAATTCTAGATTTAAAATTGGGTTAGGGATTTTAGCACTTTGTAAAGCCTTGAAGTATTCTTTGCTTGCCAAATTAACTATTGGCTCATCGCTAGGAATATGCTCTTTAAAATAATCAGCAATACTTTTTTGCCAAAACTCATAAAGATTCTTTTTTCGGCCTAGGGTAATAGCGGTACCCATTTCTAAACGATAAGGCAAAATAGATGTTTGGGGCTTTAGCAAACCATATAAACCAGAAAGAATATAGAGCTTTTCCTGCGCAAAAAACATATCCTCTTCTGACCAATTTTCTGCCTCTAAGCCTAGGTACACATCGCCTTTAAAAGCCAGTACAGCTTGGCGCCCTGTCATTATTTTTTCAGCGGACCACTCTTGGTTGCGCAGGTAGTTTTGCTCGGCAAGATTCTCACTAATGCTTTGAATACTCATCAGTTTTTCAGCACTGAGAGAACGAATCTTATGATTCACCTTTTCTGCTTCCGCTAAAAAGATGGGCGGCTCAGAAGAACCTATTTGGAGATCGCTGGAGAAATCGAGCGTTTTTGCGGGACTAATTGCACTTATCATAGGTTACAAATATAAAAAGGCGTGATGTATTAACATCACGCCCTTTCTAATAAGATTGAAAGAAAGACTATTTCTCTACGCGTAAATTTTCTTGAGCTAATGACCACTCTCTATGGTTTGCAATACTATTAGCTTGGTAATTCACCTCGTGTAAAGTTTTACGATCATCTGACCATACAAACCATGCACCTTCTTTTTTTCCTTCTACATAAGTAGCTTCAACTCTAATTTCTCCACTTGCGCTGTACTCAGTCCACTGTCCGTGTGACTTACCGTCTTTGAAAAAACCTACTTCTTTTACTTGATCTGAATTCTCAAAGTATCGTGTTACTTTTATTTGATCTCCAACTTTCTCATAAACTGAAGTAGACTGTGCTTGAGCGCCAAAGGCCATTAAAAATCCTACTACCACTAAATTAATCATCGTTTTCATGTCTTCAAGCTTTAAATTCTACTCGACAAAGATATGAAAATATTTACATTATGTTAACATTGAGGTAACATTGAGAGTGTTAAATTATTTAAGCATCTGCAAATCAATATTATATATGTTAATTTAAAATTAAGAAAGGCCGCGAAAATGCGGCCTTTTTATAAAATCATATGTATTTAAACCTAGTCTTTTGCTAGAAATGGATACTTGTAAGAGGTCGGTGTTACAAAAGTCTCCTTAATTAGGCGTGGACTAATCCAGCGGTAAAGATTTTGCTTTGAACCTGCTTTATCATTTGTTCCTGAAGCACGAGCGCCGCCAAATGGTTGCTGTCCTACTACTGCTCCGGTTGGCTTATCATTTATGTAGAAATTACCTGCCGCATTGCGTAGTGCTTTAACACCATATTCTAATGCATAGCGATCATTACTAAACAAGGCACCTGTTAAAGCATAAGGAGATGTTTCATCTACCAACTTTAAGGTTGCCTCATATTCATTTTCTGGATAGACATAAATAGTAAGCACAGGACCGAATAGTTCGGTTTCCATGGTTACATATTTAGGATTGGTTGTTACGATAATCGTGGGCTCGATAAAATACCCTTTCGATTTATCATAATTTCCTCCAGCAACAATTTCAGCATCAGCATCCTGCTTAGCACGGTCTATATAAGTAGCTAGCTTATCAAAAGAGCCTTCGTGAATTACAGCGGTAACGAAATTTTCAAAATCACGAGGAGATCCAGATTTAATTTCCGCTAAGTCCGCTAATAACTCTTCCTTAACTGCGGGCCATAAATTACTAGGAACATAAGCTCTTGAAGCTGCCGAGCATTTTTGTCCCTGGAATTCGAAAGCTCCGCGAATAAGAGCAGTACTTACTTGTTTACTGTTAGATGATTTATGCACCATCACAAAATCCTTTCCGCCAGTTTCTCCCACTATGCGCGGATACGTGCGATACTTGGTAATATTCTTGCCAATAACCGTCCAAATATTTTGGAACACGGTAGTTGAGCCTGTATAATGTAAACCCGAAAAATCTGGATGTGAGAATACAATATCGGCTGTTTCCTGAGGATCCGTGAAAATCATATTAATAACACCATCAGGCATGCCTGCTTCTTCAAATATATCCATCACCACCTTGGCCGAATAAATTTGACTTAAACTAGGTTTCCACACCACGGTATTTCCCATCATAGCCATACTTGCAGGAAGATTGCCTGCAATAGCCGTAAAGTTAAAAGGAGTAATTGCGAAGGTAAATCCTTCTAAAGGACGGTAATCTACCTTATTCCAAATCGTACTATGTGAGTGCGTATATGGTTGCTCCTGATAAATTTCAGTAGCATATTGAACATTAAAACGCAAAAAGTCTATTAACTCGCAGGCGGCATCAATTTCCGCCTGAAAAATTGTTTTACTTTGGGCAATCATCGTAGAAGCATTCAATTTCGCCCGGTAAGGACCCGCTGCCAAATCTGCCGCTTTCATGAAAATGGCTAATCGATTAGACCACTCCATATTTTCCCAAGCTTCTTTCGCATCTAAAGCTGCTTTAATCGCTTCATGTACGTGATCGCTTGTTCCTAAGTGAAAAGAACCAACATTATGAGCATGATCATGGGGTGGTAATACACGCATTGTTTTACCAGTACTCACCTTTTTTCCATTGATAACCATTGGGATATCAATAGTTTCTGACCACATTTTATCGTATTGCGCTTGCACTTCTAGCCTTTCTGAACTACCAGGACGGTAATCTTTAATAGCCTCGTTAATTGCCGCGGGAACTTTATAAAAACCCTTTTCCATAATTATATTTTTGAGAGATTTTTTTGTCACCTCAAAGGTAAGACAAAGCTGAGAGGCGTGAAACTAAATCCTAAAACTATCCCTGTTTCACCGCTTTACTTCTGAAAAGCTCGTTTTCGATCTTTCAACTCTACCTCTACCTGTATAATTTCAGGATGCTGTTTCTCTGCACTAAAGCGTAAACCACTAAGCTTGGAGCGATACCAAGCCCCCGTATCAATATACCAAGCATTTTCTTTCGGTCGATACAATGGTTTATCGTCCCGTACAACGTTATGCCCAATAACTTGAAACTTTGGCAGCAACTTAAGTGGCTTGCGGTTTATCAAAACATTATCGGGGGTAGAGATATCAAATGGATCGAGAGCATCGAGAGCTATACCTGCATGGCTAATCAGTAGGCTATCATTCTCCCAGCTCAAGGGCAAGAGGCGCAAGATATTAGCGACCTCATTCTCTTTGAAGTCTAGTTCATTAAAATCTTCCAGTAGTTTAAGATAAGTGGGATTTCTTGACTTCTTGCGAAAGCAATCCAAAAACCATTGTTCATGATTGCCGCGAATGAGAAATACTCGATTGGGAAATTCACGCTTCTTCTTTAATAGGTAACGCAGAGTCTTGGCAGAGTTTGGACCTTTATTAATAAAGTCGCCCACCAATACCAGTTGATCCTTGGTCGGATCCCAATACGTGCTAATTAAAGATTTTAAGGTATAGTAACAGCCATGTACATCGCCTACTACTAAAACCGCCATTACTGGTTTTTAAGAATTGATCATAACTGGCATAACCAGCATCAAAATATCCTCCCCTTCTTCTAGGCTATCGGCTGGTAAAATGATACCGGCACGATTAGGCGCTGACATTTCTAAATTAATTTGATCAGACTCTAGGTTCGAAAGCATTTCAGTTAAAAAACGAGAATTAAAGCCTATTGCCATATCCTCACCCGTGTATTCACAGTTTAAACGCTCATCGGCCTTGTTAGAGAAATCCACATCCTCAGCCGAAAGTTCCAATTGCATACCAGCAATTTTCAACCTTACCTGATGAGTAGTTTTATTGGAGAAAATGGCTACCCTCTTTGCGGCTCCTAAAAATTTGGTGCGCTCAATTTTAAGCACATTAGGGTTTTCCTTAGGAATTACCGCTTCGTAATTTGGGTATTTACCATCAATTAGGCGGCAAGTAAGAATAATGTTATCGAACTCAAAGCTAGCATTAGTGTCATTGTAAACCACTTTTACTTCATCACCTAAACTACTTAAAGTAGATTTCAATATGGTAAGAGGCTTACGTGGCATAATAAACTCTGCCGTATGATCGGTCGTACAATCGAAGCGACGGTAGCGCACTAATTTATGAGCATCTGTGGCAACGAAAGTTAAGCCATCGTTTGTGAATTGGAAAAACACACCCGACATAACAGGACGAAGCTCATCGTTACCAGCGGCAAATAATGTTTTATTGATAGCGGTGGCTAAAATTTCACCTTTAATGGAAGTAGTACTTACATCTTCCATTTCCGGTAATTGAGGAAACTCCTCACCTGAAACGTAGGCTAAACTATAGCGACCATCATTCGAACTAATTTCAATCGTACTGCTAGATTCATCGCTGGTAAAAGTTACCGGCTGAGCGGGTAAAGCTTTTAAACCATCTAAAAGTAAGCGTGCGGGAATTGCAACCACTCCATCTTCATCGCCCTGTACTTCCATACTTGCGCTAATGGTCGACTCAAGGTCGGAGGCCATAATCTGTAAATTAGATCCGCTAAGACTAAAAAGGAAGTTATCTAAAATGGCTAGTGTATTATTGCTGTTCAATACACCACCAACAATTTGCAATTGCTTTAGTAAATCTCCACTTGAAACGATGAATTTCATAGATATAACAATTTGAGGCTAAAATTAATGGGCAAATATAGGGATAAACAAGCGCTGCCTATGATTGCCGGATGACAAATTTATGATTCCGAATTTATAAAATAGGATAAAGGCTTAATCACCTTTCGCAATCCGTAATACTGTAAGAGCACCATACGGTCGTTGTTAATAAAACCGTGTAGTCTATCAGGGTCATAGAAAGTTGTAGGATCATTAAAATCAATCGTTTGCGCTTCCCCTTTAATTTTATACGCACTAAAGCCACTCAGTTTTCCGTCTATATCCTTCACCATAATGGTAAAGGCGGGCGTACTTGATTTTAAAGAATCTCGGCGAGCGTAAATAGGATCTGAGGGAATAATTTCACCTTCATACGAAAGGTTTTTAAAGGCCCCTAAAAACATGCGCGCCTTTGCTGCCGAAACATTCGACATTACTTCACCATCACTTGCGCGTAAAAAATAAATACTATCGGGAGAAAACACTCTTAAAGTGTAACTAGCGTCGAGCGAATCTGGGTAAATCACTTTAACCTCCTTAATGTTGCGCGGATCCATGCGTACTAAATCTCTGCGTTTCCACAGATAGCTTTCTGTGAAAAATCGACTAGAAAGGAAACCATTAAAACCAGGAATATGCACCGCATAAGGAGCATCAGCACCTTCAATCATCATCCACGTACCCATTTCATCGTGGGTTGGTAAGCCTACAATTATGGTTTTATACAACTCCCCATTCTGATAGATCTCTACTCTTTTGCCAAAAACTTCCAAATGTTTAATCACCTCTGGTCTAATGCGCTCCGTAGAGAAGTTACGCATCTCCATGCGGTACATTGTTTCGAGAATAATCTCCATTGCATCGTCTCGAGCTGGATCTTCTCCATCAACCAACCAACCTCTACTTTCGCGGGTTAAAACCGTTTTTGAAGGAGTTTTATCACTTAAAATGATTTTACTTATTGCAGCAGTATCCTTAATAGAGAAGGAATAATTCTCGGGACCTTCTAGGGTACTATTGCCCGTATTCTCACTAATTAACCATCCCGCGACAGCGAGTAAAATAATAAAAGTGACTAAGTATATAAGGTTCTTTTTCATTTTAACTTTTTAGATATTTCTTTTTACGCCACCAAGTATTTAGCAAAGCCATTAACAAGAGTAGTATTACTGGAATTATGGTATTAACCATCTGCCAGAAAAGTCGTTCATCCTTAACTTTTTCTAAATCTAAAAGTCTAATCTTCAACTCGCGCGAACGAATGGCAATCAGACCTTTATCATCCAACATATAATCCAAAGTGTTGACCAAAAAATCTTTATTCCCGTATTGTGTATTGGTATATTGATCGTAACCTAAAGGCAATGGTGCACCTTTGGGAATATTGGGGTTCACTACATTAAATTGATTCAGGAGCAAATCACCATCGGCTACCACCAACATTTGATTTTGATTGCTTTCTTCCTTAACTCTTAAATTCTCTGAACCTTCTTTTGGGCTTAAGCGGTTTTTAAATGCCGAAGTGAAATTTCCCTCTAAAAGTACCGCTAAAGGAATGCCCGCTTCACGGAATTGACTGCGAGGCGGAGGATTATAGAGCTTTGCTAAAGATACGATATGTGGCGTTGCTAAACGAGCAGAATAGGGCGAGCTTTTTAAAAGAACCGTTTTCTTTACCCCTCCTGCCATCACGGTATCCAATGAGCTTGCAAAGCGCAACCAAATTGCATTAAGATCTTTGGCTATAGGATGATTTACCTGCGGCATAACCATTGGAAAATAGACCCAAGGACGAATCTTTTTCTGATCATTTACCCCAGCGCCCACTAAGTCGGTTACTAAATCTGTGTTAACCCGCACCCCATATTTAAAAAGCATATCGTTCAATTGCAAACGATCAAAAAGAGGTAAGCTCATAAACTGCGAAGCCTCGCTAAGACTATCCATGGAAGCCGCCGCCGCATCTAAAAGCCAAATGGTTCTTCCTCCGTTCATTATAAATTGATCAAGGAGGTATTTATCCAAATCGGTAAAAGCCCTTTGGGGCTTCGCGATAATCATCGCATTGAAGCGATTCAAGCGAATTTGCTGTTGGGTTATGCTCAGGCTGCCGCCAGATGAGTCAGACTTAAACTCACGAATATCAAATAAATCAACACGATAATTGGCGCTGATATCTTTCGCAAAATCGGCTATTTCGCGTGGACCCAATTCACCGTGACCTTGTAAAAAACCCACCAGTGGTTTGTCATCTGAAACCAAGCTTCGAATGGTATTAGCCAAGGTAAATTCTAGGTTTTCGATACTAGTATTAATTTGATTTTCGGGGGCGGCTCCTAACTGATCTAAAAGTAAAAGTGCCGCAGCCTCCTTTTCACCATAATTTAAAATCGCTCCCGGAAAAATGGTTTTCACCGAATTACCGTCGCTATTCTTAATACTTAATTGATAGGGCTTTAATCCCTTAAACTGTAATTGCTGGTAAAGTTTCGTAGTTTCTTCCTCTGTATCGTTATTACTCGGATCTACGAAAGTGTATTGTATATTAGGATTGTAGGCCCTAAACTCATCTAACATTTGCTTCGCCTCCGTTTCCAAACGCTGAAACCCCGCAGGGAAATCACCTTCCAGGTAAACCTTCACCAGCATTATATCCTGCACCTCTTCCAAAAGGTTAATAGTAGCATCGGATAAGGTGTAGCGCTTTTCTCCCGTAAGGTCGATGCGGAAAAACTTTAGGCCACTAATAATATTTATCAATATTACAATGGCAATAAAAAGGGCAAAACGGCTTAAATCTCTTGTCTTTTTATTCATTACCACTTTCTACTTTGAATTACCAATCGCGTTGCAGCCATAAAAATGGCGATAAGGCCAATAAAATAAAAGAGATCGCGGCTATCAATCACTCCCCGACTCATCGAAATGTAATGTTCATTAATCCCTAGCTTAATTACAAACAGATCAAAAGTCCCGAAAAAGGCAAACTCGGAAATTTGATCAAAGCCATAAAACAAGAAGAAGGAAAGAAACATGGCTGATAAAAAAGCCACAATCTGATTATCGGTTAAGCTAGATGCAAAGAGGCCAATGCTTAAAAATGCCGCTCCTAAAAACAGTAAACCAACATAAGAACCAAAGCTACCACCGCTATCGATATTACCCACATTTGCCCCTAAAAGGTAAATGCTTACATAATAAAGTAAGGTGGGCAAAAGAGCAAGAAAAAGTAGCAGCATGCCCGCCCAAAATTTCGCAAGAATAATTTGAATGTCGGTAATAGGCTTGGTGAGCAATAACTCCATCGTTCCCGCCTTTTTTTCATCGGCAAACATGCGCATGCTGATAGCAGGAATAAGGAAAAGAAAAACCCAAGGGGATATGGTAAACAAATTTCCAATGGAGGCATATCCGCCATCGAGCATATTAAAGCTTCCCGGAAAAAGCCATAAGAAAACGCTATTGATAAGGAGATATACCATTATCACCAAATAGCCAACAATGGAACTGAAGAAGCTACGAACTTCTTTTTTTATTAGTGAAAACATTTACAAAGATTCTATTTGTTTGGTACTCCAAGCTTCGGGCCTTGCCGCAAAAAGGCTTTTGGTAAAAGCCCAAACTCCTTTAAATAAATCGGAATGACGGTAGGCTTCAAGTTGCGCGGCTTCTTGCCACCAGCTGTAGGTAAAGTACACATTAGGATTTTGATGATCCTGCAATAAAATTAATTTCTCACAACCTTCAAAAGCTCTGATTTTGGCTTTATTTTTCTCAAAATTAGCGAGGAAGTTAGGCACTTCTTCTGCTTTAAAAGTCATCTTCACGATTCTTGTAATCATGTATAGCTAATTGTTATTGTATCCAACATCCCCAAACCTAAAAGGCTATTTGCGCCATTAATTTCTTTACTCTGCGGATCGCGAAAAGCAATCTCAAGCAAACCTAAAGAATTAATAAGGGCTAGCACACCATCTTGAGCAATATCGTGATAAGCAGTTGCTATGCGCTTGAGGCTTCTATTGCGGGGTAAGTTAATTTCTATGGCTTTACTTTTTTGTGCTTCTTGCAGATCCTTAGAGTCGATATTAGTAATAAGGTTGCCATAATTATCAATAAAAATAATGTGGCCCTGTACCAGTTTGCGCTGTAAATCTACTTTACCCCTTAAACTACTGCCCCGCACTAATTCATCTAGTGCAATCTGCGGACCTAATAAAGAAGCTGCTCCTCCCCCGGCTAAATGTGCCGCTGCCCGCGCTAAAAAATCACGACCTGGAAACTGGGTAGAGCGCTGCTCCCCTATTTTAATTTGATGAAAAATTAAATTTTGCGGATTACGATCGGCAGCAATCATAGTAAGAATACCATTATCCGAAGCCACAAAAAAGTGCCCATCCATTTGCATCACATACCATCTTTGACTGGGACTATTCTCTGCCGTAAGAATTAGATGTACCGTTCTTTTAGGAAAGCTTGCAAAGCTGTGCTTTACTATAAATGAGGTTTCTACGATATCACCTGGCGGTAAATCGTGGCTAATATCACAGAGTATTAAATCGGCACGTTCTTGATACAACACGCCCTTAACGATAGCCGTGTATGGATCTTTAGTCCCGTAATCAGATGTTAATGTAATTATTGCCATAAACTAATGCAAAGGTAGTAACCTGAGTGCGAGTTTAAATTAGAGTATCACATTTTCACTAAAAGAAAACATCCTTCTACAAAGAGCGACTACAAAGGCCCGCAGCCAATAGATAAGACCAAGGATCTTCGCAATATGGAAAAATAGGCCTGACTAAGCAGCGTTTTTTTTGCGCCTCAATGCCTCTTAATAGTTTGCTATTATTTCGCTGCCTCGGCTATTGTTCATAAAGGGTCTTAAACCTAATTACAGATCGTATTAAGGGATGTAAAACAAACGGCCTTTTTATTGTTATTTTGTAATTCAAATTCAGATAACATTAAAGGCCCTTTAAGGCCTACCAAAAGCAGAGTTTTAGCTTGAGTGAAAAAATTGTAAGAGTAGACCAAGTCGATCCTATTGAAGTATATGGCGCTAATAATCGCTACCTCAATATCATCAAGACTTATTTCCCCGCCCTTAAGATTATTGCGCGCGGAGATCAAATTAAGGTCAATGGAGAGGAAAGCGAAATGACTCGTTTTGAAGACAAAATCGCCGAACTTATTGCGCATCTAAATCGCTTTAATTCTTTAAGCATTAACCAAGTAGATCGCATAATGAAAGATGAAATGAAGGAAGAAAGCGATGAAAAAGGCAGTGCCGATTTAATCTTGCATGGCGTTAATGGTCAGGCTATTCGCGCCCGCACTTTAAACCAAAGGCGCATGATTAAGGCCATGGAAACCAATGACATTATGTTTGCTGTTGGCCCTGCGGGAACCGGGAAAACCTATACTGCTGTGGCCCTAGCCGTGGCCGCCCTAAAAAACAAGGAGATTAAGAAAATAATCCTCACACGCCCAGCGGTGGAAGCGGGTGAAAACCTAGGCTTTTTACCAGGCGATCTCAAAGAAAAGTTGGACCCCTATTTACAGCCACTTTACGATGGCTTACGCGATATGATACCCCCCGAAAAACTCTCTTATTACATGGAAAGCGGCACTATTCAAATTGCACCGCTAGCCTTTATGCGCGGTCGAACCCTGGATCGTGCATTTGTAATTTTAGATGAGGCCCAGAATACCACGCGCAGTCAAATGAAGATGTTCCTTACCCGTATGGGCGCAAGTGCTAAATTTATCGTAACTGGCGATGTTAGCCAGATTGACCTTCCGCGCAAGCAGGCTTCTGGCCTAAAAGAAGCTTTGCGAATTTTAGGAGACATAAAAGGAATCTCTAAAATTTTCCTCGACGAAAACGACGTGATTCGCCACCAATTAGTGAAAGATATTATTAGAGCTTACGATAAAGAAGAAAACGAGCATGACAACATTAGTAAAAACTAATTTCCAATTTCCAACTCAAACCAATCTCTACAAAGGAAAAGTTAGAGATGTATATAGCCTTGGCAACAATCTTTTAGCCATGATTGCTAGCGATAGGATTTCGGCTTTTGATGTGGTTTTACCCAAAGGCATCCCCGGCAAGGGACAAGTACTTAATCAAATTGCGAATTACTTTTTAGACGCTACTGCAGATTTGGTTCCTAATTGGAAAATTGCTCAGCCCGATCCCATGGTTACGGTAGGTCAATTGGCAAATCCCTTTAAGGTAGAAATGGTAATTCGCGGCTATTTAACCGGGCATGCTTGGCGCACTTATAAATCGGGAGTACGCATGCTTTGTGGCCTTAACCTTCCCGAGGGAATGAAAGAAAATCAGGCTTTCCCACAGCCCATTATCACCCCTACTACTAAAGCCGATTTGGGCACCCACGATGAAGACATCAGCCGAGAAGCCATTTTGGCGCAAGGCATTGTTAGCGAAGCTGATTATTTAGTTTTAGAAGATTACACTCGTAAGCTTTTTAAGCGCGGACAAGAAATGGCCGCCGAAAGAGGACTTATTTTAGTAGACACCAAATATGAATTTGGAAAAAACTCTACTGGCGAAATCATTTTAATTGATGAAATTCACACCCCCGATAGCAGCCGTTACTTTTATGCTGAAGGCTACGATGAAAAGCTAGCTCAAGGACAGGCGCAAAAGCAATTGAGTAAGGAATTTGTGCGCGAATGGCTGATGGAAAATGGCTTCCAAGGCAAAGACGGGCAAAGCGTTCCTGAAATGACAGAAGAATTTGTACTTTCAGTTTCGCAACGTTACCAAGAATTATTTGAGGCCATAACCGGCCAGGCTTTTATTTGGAACGAAAGCGCTAATATTGAAGAGAGAATATACACTAATACGTTAAATTACTTAAACAACTAAAATGAAGAAAATACTTTTCGCCTTCAGCATACTGCTTAGCTTAAGTGCCAGTGCACAATTTGACTTTGGTTTAAGAGCCGGTGCAAGTCTGAGTAATCCTCGCATTGAAAATTTCAAAGGAATAACTACTATTAGCGACTTCCAATATGACGCTTCTGAACTTAGTTATCAAGCAGGAGTGTATGCTCGGGTCAAATTATTGGCTTTTTTCGTGCAAGGTGAGTTGTATTTCACAAAAATAAATCAGTCGGCCAAGGCCTCTTTTACCGCATTAAATGTGCCTCCTAAAACCATCGACCTCAGCTATAGCAGAATCGATTTACCCATTCTTTTAGGACTAAAGATAGGACCGATACGCATTGTGGGCGGCCCAATGTTTAGCAGTAATTTTAATGATGTTTCCGGTAATCTCAACAATGATCTAAAAGCCGCTAGCCTTGGTTATCAAGTGGGTATAGGAGCTGAATTTAGCAAGTTATTTGTCGATCTGCGTTATGAATCAGGCTTAGGAAATATGGCCAATGCTGTGCTTATTGATAACAGCAGCTACCAATCAGACATTAGAACTAACCAAATAATGCTTTGCTTAGGATTTGAATTATTCTAGTTTTTAACAAGAGTAAATTCACCCGTAAGAATCCCAAGCCGTAAAGCCTGATTATAGCTTTCTTCGCGGTCAATAGGGGTCATTAATTTTTCAATGCGATCCGCATGCGCCAATTGATCGTTTAGCTTGTAGTAAAAATACCCGCAAAGCGCTCCCTCTCGTACCACAAATACGGTATGTTCGGCGCTATTGCGACCCCTACCTTTAAAAAGTGTATTGTCAGGGAAATCGGCTAAAATATCACGCACTTCTTCACCTTTTTTGCCGCGTGCAATTCTTTGATACATGCGCAAGGCGCGTTCACCCGCTTTTAAGTTGGAGACCGTTAACCAAGGCTTTTTCTTTCCCGCTTCTTCCAAAGAAACAAGACTTAAACGAGGAGGTGTTTCGCGCTTATCCGCAAAAATGCCATATTTTTCTTTGCCGCTACTTAAGGTATTAAACGGAGGTTTAGCCTCTTTTAATTCTGACTCTCGTTTAACCTTGGCAATTAACCAATTACCAACGGCTTCAATTTTTAAGTTATGTACTTCCTCTTGTAACTTAAGGGACTTTACCGAACTACTTAAAAACAAACGATTTATAGAAGCTTTAATATTATCAGAAGCGCCCAAATAAAGTAATTTACCGTGGCGGTCATGCAAATAAAACAGCCCCCTATTATGTTTAATGGAGCGCTGTAAGTCATTAATTTTATCTTTTAAATAGTCGTTCTCTAAAATACTCTGCTCGAAAGAGCTAATCCCTTTTTGACGATCTTTCTCTCTTAAAATCTCAAAGAGTTCCAAGGTAGCGCGGGCATCACTTTCAGCTCGGTGCTTATTGGTGCGACTTAAGCCTAACTCATCGCACATCTTATCCAAGCCATAGCTTTTCAAATTAGGGATCAGTTCTTGGGCCAGCTTTATCGTATCTAAAGTTTTTCGTTCGAAAGTATAGCCTAAGCGAGAAAATTCTTGCCGAAGCATGCGATAATCGAACTCTACATTATGACCAACAATAACTGCATCTTCCGTAATCTCTACCAGACGTTTTGCTACTTCATGAAAACGCGGTGCTCGTAGCAGCATTTTATCGGTAATTCCGGTCATTTTCGACACGTATGGTTGCACCCCACGATGAGGATGAACCAAGCTAATTAACTGGTCTACAATTTCTTCGCCATCATACCTAAAGGCCGCTATCTCAATCATGGCCTCCTTTCCAAAAGGTCCACCACTAGACTCTATGTCTATTATACAGAACATGCCACGAAGTTACACGAATAAATCATTAAGAAAGAAGAACTGAAAAAGATATAGCTTTACTTTGTATTTGTATGAGAAAATGGCTTCGCAGCATAGCGTTTATTATTTTACTACCAGCACTTATGCTGGGGCAAGATGCGTCAGACAAACCACCGCCGCAGATTATTAAAGCGGTAGAATTAAGACTGGCTAATTTTAAGCAGTATCGACATTATTCCGCTCAATTTTTTGAAAGCTGCCGTGCCGAAATAAGTAATGTCCCCCTTTCCATTTGGCCCATATCTGGCACCTTAGTTCCCGCTAAAAAAGACAGGGGGATTGTTTATCGCAGTCAGGCTTTAATCGAAGCGAAATACTTCGACGATTTCCATTACGATCAGGATGTTCTTTTAAAAAGAGAGGCTGGCCATTTGCCCATTCCCAATTGGCATCAATTACCCGGATACGGATATGGCCTTTTACAAGAGCGCATCTACCTCAATCAAACTTTCCACCGCGGATTTATTAGCCCTCTAAGTGAAGAAGGCCTAAGAATCTATCATTACCAAATCTTAGATTCCGCTTTCGCAGATGGCGATAAACGTTACAATATTTCTTTCAAACCCAAAAAAGAAGAATACCCCGGGCTCAAAGGAAATATTTGGTTAATCGACTCTGTTTTCCTTCCCTTGGAAACAGATTTCGTAATATCAGCTAACAACCAATTAGAATTACTAGACAGCATCTGCCTTGAGCAAAAATACCAGTGGCAAAAAGGAGAATATAAAATGCTTAGTCAAAATATTTCGCTGTACCTAAACCTATTTGGCTACCGCGGATCCTATCATATTGATCATGAGTTCTCTCAATTCGAATATTCCACTACACTCAGGGCCAATCAATTCGACGCTTTGGTTTACCATCAGAGTAAAGATGACTTTAACTTAGATACTAACTATTGGCAAAATTCAGCGAGCAACCAACAGCATCAAAATTATTACGACAGCTTAAGTTTAAAAACACCTTTAGCCAAGCAATTTCGACTCTATGGTCGTCAGCGTTTAGAGCCTGAAAATTTTGTTCTCTATAAAAATTTATACCGCCATTATACCATCCGCCATAATAATTGGTATACCGATCTACCTGCCTTTTATCGTAGCCTTGGTTTTAATGCGGTAGAAGGCCCTTACAGTAGATACGTTTTTAAGGTCGGGCACATTAAGGATCAGCAAGAATGGTATTTAGAAAGCCAGCTGCGATATGGCTTAGCCGATGCTCGCTTAAAACCGAGCTTCAGCTTAGCCCATAATTCCGGCCATATAAAAAGTCGCAGTTTTATGCTTAAAGGTGGAACTGATTACCGCCAATTTAACGAAGATGAGCCCATTCTTCCTGTATTAAACACCACCTACAACTTATTATTAGCGCGAAATTACCTCAACCTTTTTGGAAAAGATTATCTCTCCTTTCAGTATAATAGTCAACCTACTCCTGGCTTTTCCTTTAGCAGTAGTTTAGAATATGCTTATCGTTATCCCCTCTATAACAATACTAATTTCTCCCTCTTTAAGGCAGATGCCGATTTTGATGATAATAACGATGATTTTGCAGAAAATATCTCTACCCAAGGATTCAGAGCGCATCAAGCTTTAAGCTTCGAATTAAACTTGAGCTATCAGTTTAAGCAGCTGTATGAAGTACGATATAAGCAACGCTTCCAAGATTTATACGATGGCCGCCGAAATTTACAGACTAGAGCACCAAAATTGTACTTCGATCTGCGAGCCGGGATACCAACAGCCTTCAGCGAAACCAATTATATATTTCAGCGCATTGGCCTACAAAACAGTTTCCGCTGGGGAAACATAGGCTTGTCCCAATTTGATATAAGTGCAGGCAGCTTTTTACATTCCGAAAACTTACCCTTTATAGACTATCAACATTTTGATGGAGTACAAGTGTTTTTTTTACAACCCACTACAGACCGTTCTGCCATGATTAAGCAATTTAGCAGTCTGCCTTATTATAATTATAGCACCAACGAGTCTTTCGTTGAGCTCCACTTCGAACATAATTTCGATGGAGCATTATTATCGCAAATAGACTTTATCCGTCCCTACAAAGTGCACAGCTTAATTGGCTTCAACTCTTTACACCTTAAAGATAGACGAGCGTTTATTGAGTTATTTTTTGGGCTAGACAATATCTTTAAGGTTTTGCGATTAGAGTTTGTGGCCGGGATTGATAATTTTCAATCCTTACGTCCCGCGATGCGTATAGGTTTTGACTTTAACTACGACTACTACAAAAGAAACCGCTGATACTAGGCCAACTATGGCCAAAATTTAAGCGTTAAGGAAATATATTGACCGCCCTATGAAATACCTTAAAATTGTTTTTATTAACCTCTTGCTTTTCGGATTAGGCTCTTGTGACTACCGGTATGGAGGTGAACCTTATTACGATTATAATTCACAATATACACCCGTAATTATGGATCGGGCGGACCTCGAACAGTCCATTAGAATAATCGGCCCAAGGGAAATCAAAGACTTCGGAAAAATTTACATTAAAGATTCCCTTCTTTTCATTAATGAAAAGTTCGAAGGCATACATGTGGTTGACAACAGTGACCCAAGCAATCCAGAGAATTTAGCCTTCATAGTTATTCCCGGAAATATTGACATCAGTATTTTAAACGATGTGATTTATGCCGACAATGCGGTAGATCTGATCGCAATTAAGTACACTGGAGATAGCGTAATAGTAATAGACCGCAATAGAAATATTTTCCCCGAGCTACCCGCGCCCGAAGGCCAATATTACTCGTATGAAGGCAGTGATGATCGTCCTGAGAATAGCGTAATCGTAAAATGGATCTTAAAATGAAAAAGCTACTAATTATCCTATTCACTACAATTTTAGTAACGTCTTGTGATAGCTCGGAGAGTGTTGGAACAAACTCTTCAGGCATTGGTCAAGGAGGAAGCTTAGCTCGTTTCGCAGTAGCCAATGGCCATCTTTATACGGTTAACAATAATGAGGTAAGTGTTTTCAGTTTGGCTAATCCCGAAAACCCCGTGCAGCTAAGTCGCTTAAATATAAGCGCAATTGGTGAGACTATTTTCCCTTTAGGTGACTCTACTATTTTTATTGGTACTACTTCAGGAATGTATATTTATGATGTAAGCGATGCACCCGCAATGACCCTGCTGAGTAACTATAGACACGTTGTTTCCTGCGACCCGGTAGTTGCAAACGCTAATTTCGCCTATGTTACTTTGCGAACGGAAAGCAATAATTTCAACTGTGCTCGTGGAGTTAATCAGCTGGACATTATTAATATTCAAGATCTAAGTAACCCGATATTAATAAGCAGTTTCCCTTTAATACAACCCAAGGGCTTAGGCCTTTACGGCGACACCCTGCTAATTTGCGACAAAGGCTTAAAGGTATTCGATGTAAGCAACCCTAACTCCTTAGTACTTTTAGATGCCGATGAAGATTTTGACGCAGTAGACATTATTCCTAATGGTAATTTAATGATCACAGTATCAGAGTCTGGCTTAAAACAATATCGCTATAAAAATGGCAAACTCAACTTTTTAAGTGCCTTATGAAAAAGCTAATATTTATTCTCTTTATAAGCCTTTTTAGCCTTCAAGTAGTCGGGCAACTTTCTGATTCAGCCAGGTTTAAACCCACCTTTTGGGAAATTGGCTGGGTTTCCAGCGATGTTTTTATTGGAGCCCTCTCAGCAGATGTTGTGCTGGGCTTCAGGCATAACCAAGGTATTGGCATCAGAACAACTCTTACACAAGATTATTTTTTCTCTGATAACCTGTATGGGTTATACGAGAATAGCAATTTCGTTTATCGCGGAGGAATCTTCCATAAAATTTATTTTGATAATAGCAGAAATCGCAAAATAACCCTGAGACATGGTCCTAGAATAAGGTACAGCGAATACTCTTATCAAAGAGAGGATTGGATTGAGTTTGAAAACTTGGGAAACACTCAATACCGCTATGGCACTGTTAATCTGCAAGACCGTAACCTTGAATTAGGCTATGAATTGATAATAGGCCTTCAGCAACGTTACAACAACCTATTTTTTTTAGAATACTATGTAGGTCTGAGTTACATGGATTTTGTAAGAACTAATTCCACCGAATATACTTTAAGCGAATTGCGCAATAATGGCGCGAGCGACTTTGGATACTATTCTGGGATTTTACCCAACCAAGCCCAATTAGTTTTAGGAGTGGTACTTGGATTTAGAAAATCATCTTAAACCTAATTTCTACCTCCGAAAATTTTTGTCCCAACTCTTATCATATTCGAACCCTGCTCTATGGCAAGTGGATAGTCTCCACTCATGCCCATACTAAGGATATTAAACTCTTCCTTACCTAGAAGGGCCTTTGTTTCTTTATAGAAGTTTGCTAAGCCACTAAATTCTCTTAGCAACTGCTCCTTATTATCTGTAAAAGTAGCCATCCCCATAAGGCCTCTAACTTTTACATTAGGATAAACTTGCTTAAGATCCTTTTGAAATAAGGACTTAGCTTCATCATAATCAAAACCGAATTTACTATCCTCTTCGGCTATATGAATCTGCACTAAGCAATCTATTACGCGCTCGCATTTAGCCGCTTCCTTATTCAAAGCCTTTAAACGCTTTTCTTTATCCATACCATGCACCAAAGAAACGAAGGGTGCCATGTACTTTATTTTATTATCCTGCACATGGCCTATCATATGCCAAAAGATATCTTTAGGTAAGGCCTCATACTTCTCAGCCATCTCCTGAATCTTGTTCTCACCGAAATGCCTTTGCCCAGTTTTATAAGCCTCCTTTACCGCTTCAACGGGCTTGGTTTTAGAAACCGCAATTAACTGCACTTCTAGCGGAAGCGATTTCAATAGAGACTGTAAATTTTCCTTAATCATCTTGTTGAGCTTTCAGCAAAGGTTATAAAACAAAAAAGCCTCTCCAAAAGGAAAGGCTCTTAATGTGTTCGAGAGAATGATTAACCAATAGCGTTAACGTGAACCGTTAAACTAGACTTTAAATTAGCCGCTTTGTTAGAATGTATAATATTCTTCTTAGCCAGTTTATCAATCATACTTAATACTTCTGGAAGACGTTTTTCGGCAGCTGCCTTATCTTCTTCTAAGCGAAGTACGCGCATTGCATTACGAGCAGTTTTGTGCTGGTAACGATTTAAATCTCTTTTCTTTTCGTCAGAGCGAACTCTTTTTAACGCCGATTTGTGGTTTGCCATATCTTTTATATTGCAGCCCCTAGGAGAATCGAACTCCTCTTTCCAGGATGAAAACCTGGCGTCCTAACCGATAGACGAAGGGGCCTTATGTGTACCGTTTATTTTGGGTTTGCAAATGTAAGAGCATTTTTAATTTCTGCAAACACCTCTTCAAAAAAAAATCACATTTATTTCATTTTTATTGTAAGAACCTAAATAACAGACACTTAAATTTCACTACTCTTAGTAAGCTCTAGCAAAAACAACACGTTGAACCGAGTCCTGACCCGTATAAACGCATTTACCCGCTTGCTTATCCCCTTCCAAGGGTATGCAACGGATGGTTGCTTTAGTTTCCGTTTTGATCTTTTCTTCGGTTTCGGCGGTGCCATCCCAGTGTGCTAATACGAAGCCTCCTGCAGCAATCTTAACCTGGAAGTCTTCCCAATCGTTTACAGTATGGGTATTCTGATCCTTAAAAGACTGAGCTTTATTAAAGAGATTGTCTTGAATCTCTTCTAATAAAGACTTAATTCTCTGCTCTATGCCATCCATTAACTCTACCGACTTGGTCATGTTATCCCTACGTGCCAATTCTACGGTATTATTTTCCAAATCTCGCGGTCCCATTGCTATTCTTAAGGGCACGCCTTTCAACTCATATTCGGCAAATTTCCAGCCCGGCTTGTGGGTATCGCGGTTATCGAAATGCACCGAAACACCAACCTTCTCCAAGTTTTGCTTGATCTCTTTTGCTTTCGCAGAAATCTCTACTAATTGATCCTCTCCTCTATAAATAGGTACTATAACCACTTGGTAAGGCGCTAAATTTGGAGGAAGCACTAAACCATTATCATCAGAATGAGTCATAATAAGAGCACCTATTAAGCGCGTACTAACCCCCCACGATGTTGCCCAAACATATTCCTCTTTACCTTCTTTAGAAGCATATTTAACATCAAATGCCTTGGCGAAATTCTGACCAAGGAAATGACTTGTCCCTGCTTGTAAAGCCTTACCGTCTTGCATTAAAGCTTCAATACAATAAGTCTCTAGAGCCCCAGCAAAACGCTCGCTCTCAGTTTTAACACCCTTAATTACTGGAATGGCCATAAAGTTTTGCACGAAGTTGGCATAAACCTCTAGCATAGTTTCTGCTTCCTCTAAAGCCTCTGCCTTGCTGGCGTGCGCAGTATGACCTTCTTGCCAAAGAAACTCGGCGGTACGAAGAAATAAACGCGTGCGCATTTCCCAGCGCACCACATTAGCCCATTGGTTTATTTTCAGCGGCAAGTCGCGATAACTTTGCACCCATCTGCGGTAGGTATCCCAAATAATAGTTTCAGAAGTTGGTCTTACTATTAACTCTTCCTCTAGTTTCGCATCCTCATCCACAATTACACCTTTACCATCGGGATCATTTTTAAGGCGATAATGGGTTACCACCGCACACTCCTTGGCAAAACCCTCCACGTGACTGGCTTCTTTAGAAAAAAATGATTTGGGTATAAAAAGCGGGAAATAAGCATTCTGATGCCCCGTCTGCTTAAATTTGAGATCCAACTCGGCTTGCATCTTTTCCCAAATAGCATAACCATAAGGCTTTATTACCATAGAACCTCTTACGGCACTATTCTCGGCTAAGTCAGCACGAACTACTAGTTCGTTATACCACTTAGAATAATCCTCTTCTCTTTTCGTTAGTTTCTGAGCCATTAATTTGTATCTTGGTATGGAGTTTGTTTTATTACGATTGGCAAAGCTAAATATTTAACGAACTCCTAAAAACGCATCGGTCATGAAAAATTTACTTAGTTTATCAATATCACTTTCCATTCTGCTTTTCGGCTGTAGTGGAAGTAAAACAGTTGTAAACAATTATGAAGATGGGATTTATTCTAGTCCTGCTTCTCCACCAGTTTCTAATTCTGCTGCGCAAAGTAGTGAAGAGTTTAGCTTAAATGATGTGAATCCTAGCGAAAACCAGAATCAAGAGGACTTTGATTATTACAATCCTGCCGACAACAATGCCAACACTCAACAATATAGCACTGGCGGAGATGTAATTGTAAACAACTACTATAACCAAGGTTTCCGCAACCCTGGCTTTAACAATAACTTTTATTGGAATAATTGGGGATGGAACAACCCATACCGATTCAACTCTTGGGGCTTCTACGACCCTATCTGCGACCCATGGTTTAACGGAGGTTGGGGATGGAACGCTGGCTGGGGTTATGGCGCAGGTTGGGGATGGCGATCTCAATGGGGCCCCAGAGGATGGGGTGGTGGATGGAATTCCTACAATTCTTACTGGGCCGGATACAACCAAGGCTTTTACAATGGAGCGGGTGATTTTCGTTACGGTCGCAACAGAATATATACTGGGGCAAGAGGAAGTTTTGGAAGAAATGGCTCTTATAACATTAACTCAGGTTCTAGAATTTCTAGACGCAGTGCTTATGCAAATACTCGCTCTTTCAAAAACTCTAGTTCAAGCCGCAGAAGCACTAACGCCAGCAACAATCGCAGCACTCGCTTTAGCAATGCAAACATAGTATCAAGAGATGCAAGAACCAGTCAAAGAGTTAGCAATAACCGCAGCGCCACTAGAAGTAACAGATCTGCCAGTAGCACCTACAATCAGGCCAGAGCTACAACTAACAGAAGTAGAAACATAAGTCCCTCTAATGATCGTGCCACTAACAGCAGAGGAACCACAACTAGAGGAACCACTGCGGACAGAGCTAATTCTAGCAGATCTAATACTAATGCGAGAACTAATGAGGGTAACACCAGAACCAACAACACTGGTAGAACCAACACTAATATCCGTAGCAGAAGCGAAAGAGACAATAGCTTCCAAGAAAGAGCGCAAAGTTCTACTCCAAGATCGAATAGTTCAACCCGAAGCAACAACAATTCTAACAGATCTAATAGTGGTGTAAACAGATCTAACTCTAGCAATAGTAACAGATCCTATACTCCAAGCAGGTCCTCGAATCGCGGTTCATCAGCGAGCCCATCCAGATCTAACAGGAGCAGTGGTGCAAGTCGTTCTAACAGTGGTAGCTCAAGCGGCTCAAGCAGAAGCAGCTCAAGCAGCTCAAGCAGAAGTAGTTCAAGCAGCTCAAGCAGAAGTAGTTCAGGTAGAGGACGTTAATTGTTGAATGAAAATGAGAAAACTAAGCTTACTAATGATTTGCACTTTAGCTCTCAGCAGTGCATTCGGACAAACGGCGGATGATGTCGCCCTCTTCAATAAAACAGGATTAAACGGCAGCCCCCGATTTACCGCAATGGGGGGCGCCTTTACTTCTCTCGGTAATGACCCAAGTGCGATCGGCATTAACCCTGCCAGCGGTGCCGTTAATAACTACAGCGCCATTAACTTTAGCTTTGGCATTAATAACGAAAGTGCGAGCCTTAGCAATTTCTATGGCAACGACAAGCTGAATAACGATTTAGGCTCCTCCTTCCAAAACTTCGGATTAAACTTTGTTTTTAAAGATGACGAAAACACCCGTTACAGTCTTGCCTTAAACCTTAACCGACTGGCTAATTTCAGCCGAGAATTTAACATCACGGGCCTCGGAAACGAATACACCTTAGGAGAATATTGGGCCGATGAATCTGCTGGTTTAAATCCTGATGTGATTAGTAACGACGCTTATGCCGCTTGGCAAGCCTTTCTTCTAGTACCAGATAGCAACGGCAACATAATGCAAAATGGTTACGCTTACGGACAATTGATCAACGGGGAATTGGTAAGTAATAGTGATGTAAGATATAGCGTTGATCAATGGGGCTCTTTTAATGAAACCAATATTGCTTTTGCCGCAGATAAAGGTTCGAAACTTTATTACGGCTTTTCCCTAGGCTTTCCCACGCTTAACTTCCGTAGAGAAGAGTTTATTACCGAAGACCTTCTACAAACAGGCAACCCTCCCTATAGTGCGAGTAGCTACACTTTTCGCAGACTGAACGATATAAATGCGACAGGTTTCAATATGAAACTGGGTTTAATTTTTAAACCCCTAGAAGGTGTAAGAGTAGGCCTTTCCTACGAAAGTCCGAGTTGGTATACTATCAATCAATTTTACGAAACTGATGTTAGCGCACAATTTACCCAAGCACCTGAAGTGGGAGAAGGGACTTTAATTAATAGCGATATTTTAGAAACAGGCCTTTATGCCTATCGCTTACGCACCCCATCTATTATAAGAGTAGGTCTTAGCGGTGTTCTTTGGAATAAACTTGTGCTTAGCGCAGATTACCATAGACAAGGATTAGGCGACAATAGATTATACACGAATAACAGAAGCTTCAATATCGACGAAAGTCTTTTAAACAATGACTTTCAGCCCGTTTTAAATGATTTACTGAACACTGAAAGAGAAACCTTTGCCTTTGGTGCCGAGTTAAAATTGCAGGATTACTTTTTAAGAGGTGGTTATAGACTTGACGAAAGCGCCTACCTATCTACTTATCAAAAAAGTACAGCAAGAGACTTAACCAGTATTAGTGGAGGTATTGGTTATCGTCGCGGGCCCTGGTCTTTCGACATCACTTATGTTCAGAGTCAGCAGGATTTCACCCAAGTGGGCTACCGCGGTTTTGACGAAAACGAAGATCCCTTCGAGGTAATTGATGACATTACCGTAAGCAGTGTTAACCACAATGTGATTTTTGGAGTAGGCTTTAAATTTTAAAGAAACCCAATCCCCATAAACCTCTTGTCTTCTATTAGTCAAGAGGTTTTTTCGTTAATAGCTATCGTGCATTTTAAACTTAGAAAGCAAGAGCTAGCCATGGCTTAGTTTATTTTGATAAATTCGAAGCGATATTTTTACGCTTTAAATCACCCCTCAAAAGAGAATGACTAAATGAAGTTACGATCAGTACTCGCCTTGGCTATTGGACTCGTTTCCAGCCTTTCCGCTCAAGAACCAGACTTATCAAAAACCAGCATAAAAGGCCTAAGCTTTCGCGAGATTGGACCCGCACTAACCTCCGGTAGAATTGCAGACCTCGCCGTAAATCCTAATAATTTCAACGAATACTATGTTGGCGTTGCCAGTGGAGGCTTATGGAAAACCACTAATCACGGCATCACTTACGAGCCTCTTTTCGATGGTGAAAGCTCCTACTCTATTGGCTGCGTAAGCATTGATCCCAGCAACAGCAATGTTGTTTGGGTGGGAACTGGCGAAAATAACAACCAGCGCTCGGTCCCTTTCGGAGATGGGATTTATAAAAGTAAGGACGGTGGTAAATCTTGGAAAAACGTAGGCCTTAAAAAATCCGAGCACATCGGAATGATTAAAATTCATCCTACAAATTCTAATATTGTATATGTTGCAGCTTACGGCCCCTTATGGAGTGCTGGCGGTGAAAGAGGAATTTACAAAAGTACAGATGGTGGCGAAAGCTGGGAAGCAGTGCTCGAAGTTTCAGAGAACACTGGTTTTAACGAAATTCATTTCGACCCAAGAAACCCAGACATTCTTTATGCAGCCGCTCACCAAAGACGCCGTCATGTTTGGACCTATGTAAGTGGCGGCCCTGAAAGTGCCATCTACAAGAGTGAAGACGCTGGAGAAACTTGGCAAGAACTAAAGAATGGTTTACCTGGCGATAAAGGCAGGATTTCCCTTGCCATCCCCACACAAATGCCTGACCGAGTTTACGCTATGGTTGAAGGTCACGGTTTTTACCGCTCCAACGATCGCGGTGCTTCCTTTCAAAAATTAGATGACTACAATACCAGCGGAAACTATTATGTAGAAATTGTTGTAGACCCTACTAATGCCGATGTTGTTTACAGCATGGATACCTATATGCACATCAGCAAAGACGGTGGCAAAACTTGGAATCGGGTCTCTGAAAAAAACAAGCACGTAGATAACCACTGTTTATGGATTAACCCTAATGATCCCGGCCAATTAATAGCTGGTTGCGATGGTGGACTCTACGAAAGCTACGACTACGGCGAAAACTGGCATTTCAAACCCAACTTACCAGTAACCCAATTTTACCGGGTTGCCCTAGACAATGATCGTCCCTTTTACAATGTATACGGCGGAACCCAAGATAACTTTAGCTTAGGTGGGCCGAGCCAAACTATCAATTCACGTGGAGTTGTAAATTCCGATTGGTTTGTTACCAATACCGGCGATGGCTTTGAAAGCCAAGTTGACCCTACTAATCCTAATATTGTTTATGCCCAAGCACAGTATGGCTGGCTGGTTAGATATGATAAGAAGAGTGGTGAAAGTGTTGGCATAAAACCCACTCCTGCAAAAGGCGAAAAGGCCTACCGCTGGAATTGGGATGCACCGTTATTAATTAGCCCTCACAATAACAAACGCCTTTACTTTGCCGCAAATAAGGTGTTTCGCAGCGAAGATCGCGGTAACAATTGGTCGGTTATTTCTCCCGATTTAAGTCAGCAAATTAATCGCCATAGTTTAAAGGTGATGGGTGAAATTCAATCTATTGACGCCATTGCTTATGACCAATCTACCTCAGTTTACGGTAATATTGTTGCCTTAGATGAATCCCCTTTAATTGAAGGGCTCTTGTATGTAGGCACCGATGATGGCCTTATTCAAATTAGCCAAGATGGTGGTAAAAACTGGACCAAAGTAAGTACCTTTCCTGGCGTACCAGCCAATACTTATGTAAATCAAGTTTTAGCCGATTTATATGATGCTAATGTGGTTTATGCCCTTTTTAATAATCATAAAAATGGCGACTTTAAACCTTATGTTTTGAAAAGCGCCGATCGCGGTAAAACTTGGACGAATATCAGCAGCAACTTACCTGAAAGAGGCTCTGTATTTGCAATGCGTCAAGACCATGTGAATAAAGATTTATTTTTTATCGGAACTGAATTTGGGGTACACTTCAGTGCTAATTCTGGCGCATCTTGGCGTGAACTAAAAACAGGCCTGCCAACTATTGCCGTGCGCGATTTAGAAATTCAGCGCCGTGAGAACGACTTGGTTCTAGCTACTTTCGGTAGAGGATTTTATGTGCTAGACGACTACAGCCCGCTGCGCGAATACAGTGCCGCCACTTTCGACAAGAGCAGTCTCCTCTTCCCAATTAAACCTGCTTTGGTGTTTTTCGAAGCATCTCCTTTGGGCTACGGCAAAAATGGATTTATGGGCGCCAATTATTATGCGGCACCTAACGCCGATCGCGGTGCGGTTTTTACCCTTTATTTAAAAGACCTACCCGAGTCTTTAAGCGCTAAAAGGAAGAAAACAGAAAGTGATGCTAAAAAAGCGAAGACTGATATTAGTTACCCAAATTTAGAAGACTACCGCAAAGAGAAAGAAGAAGAAAAGAACTACTTACTTTTTGTAATATCCGATAACAACGATAACGAAGTTCGTCGTTTTACCGCCAGCCCCAAAAAAGGAGTAAACCGCTATAACTGGGATGGCCGCTTGGGCAATCGCACTTTTGCTTCAAGCAAAGGCGACCCCATTACCAAAGCCTCCGCCGCTAATTATGCCGCGCCCGGCGATTACCAAGTGGAAATTTTTATTAGCGATAACGGCACCTTACTACCTCTTAACCAAAAGGCTAGCTTTAAATTAAACTGGTTAAACAACAACACTTTTGGAACTGAATCCTACGATAAACTTCTGGCTTTCCAAGATAGTATTGAAACGATTCGCAGAGAAATGGTTGCTCTCAATAGCCTTCATTCCAAGTTAGAGAAGCGCTGTAGTGAACTAAAAGCATTAGCGAGAAACACCCCTTCTGCCCCATTAACTATTTTAAATGATCTGCAAAAAATCGATAGTGAATTAGCCCTTTTAGATCGCCAAATGAATGGTGATGCGCTGCGAGCTGAACTACAATTTGAAACGGCTCCATCACTGATGGATCGCCTAAGCAGTGCGGTTTGGAATAGCTATGCTACCAGCTCTTCTCCCACAGGGGAGCAGCGCAAAAATGTACGCATCTTAAACCAAGAGAAACTGCCGCTGCAAACTAAAATTAGAGAGATTGAAAAAGAGCTTTCTAATTTCTATCGCATACTTCTAAACAGTGGCGCACCTTACTTAGACGGCGAAATGAACTAGTATCATTTTTAGATATGTTTTAAGGCCCTTTGATTAAATCGAAGGGCTTTTTTTTGGTGTATTTCACACCACATTTCTCCGCTTAGGCAGATAGGTAAAGTGCCGGCCATTCTTCCAAAATTGTATCACTAGGAAAGGGAGCAAAGTGAACATCCTTCCTTACTTTTTGTCTTACCTTTGCGGCCTTAAAATTATTAGGCTCAATCCCTAAGACACAGAACGTGAATACAGATAATAACATAGATTCTCAGGACGAGAGAGGCGATATGCATTTTGCAAGCGGCAATTTGGAAACGCCACTAAAGAAAGACGCTTTTGCTCTTTCGAACGAAGAAAAGATTGCTAGTATCCAGGAAAACTTCCGTCAAATAATGGATACCTTAGGCCTAGACCTCAGCGATGACAGTCTTGCGGGAACCCCAAAGAGAGTGGCAAAAATGTTTGTTAACGAAATATTTGGTGGCTTACATCCCGACCGCAAGCCTAGTGCTAGCACCTTCAGCAACAAATACCAATACGGCGAAATGCTGGTAGAAAAAAACATTGTGGTTTACTCTACCTGCGAACATCACTTTTTACCCATCGTAGGAAGAGCGCATGTGGCCTATATTTCGAAAGGCAATGTTATTGGCCTGAGCAAAATGAACCGCATTGTTGATTATTACGCGAAAAGACCTCAGGTACAAGAGCGTTTAACTAAACAAATTGTAGCGGCCTTGCAGGATGCTTTAGGTACCGACGACGTGGCTTGCGTAATGGATGCGAAACACCTCTGCGTAAATTCTCGTGGCATTCGCGATATCGAAAGCAGTACCGTTACCGCCGAGTTTGGTGGCGCTTTTAAAGACGAAGAAAAAAAGAGAGACTTTCTGGACTATATCAATCTAGACACCCATTTCGGGGCCTAATTGTAAATAAAACCCCATGGCACTTTACGAGGAAAACGACTTATACATCAGTAATTCCATTTCTAGGAAAAAAGAATTATTCACCGCGCTTAATGCCCCAAATTTAGGCTTATATGTTTGTGGACCTACGGTTTACAGCGACGTACATTTAGGGAATTGCCGCACCTTTATTTCTTTTGACTTGGTTTACCGCTACCTTACTCATTTGGGATATAAGGTGCGCTATGTGCGAAATATTACTGATGCCGGTCACCTAGAAAACGATGCCGATGAAGGAGAAGATAAAATTAGCCAGCGCGCGCGCTTAGAGCAGCTAGAACCAATGGAGATTGTGCAAAAATACACCTTGGGCTTCCATGGAGTAATGTCGCAGTTTAACGCTTTTCCGCCTACCATCGAACCTACCGCCACTGGTCACATTGTAGAGCAAATCGACATGATCCAAAAGATTATCGACGAAGGCTTTGCCTATGAGAAAAACGGTTCGGTTTATTTTGATGTAAAGAAATACAACGAAACTAACGACTACGGAAAACTTTCGGGTCGGAAAATCGATGAGCTTATTAGTGGCACCCGCACATTAGACGCGCAGTCGGAAAAAGAAAGCCCCCTTGATTTCGCCATTTGGAAAAAAGCCTCACCCAGTCATATTATGCGCTGGAACTCACCTTGGGGAATTGGCTTCCCTGGTTGGCATTTAGAATGCTCGGTAATGAGTACTAAATATTTAGGCGATGCTTTCGATATTCATGGCGGTGGAATGGATTTAAAATTTCCCCATCACGAATGTGAAATAGCCCAAAATAAAGCTAGCACGGGCAGTGAAGGCCCTCGTTATTGGATGCATGGCAATATGCTTACCCTTAACGGTCAAAGAATGAGCAAAAGCACCGGTAACACCTTATTGCCACATGAGCTTTTTACCGGCGAAACCGACAAATTAGAGAAAGGCTTTGCCCCTACTATCGCTCGCTTCTTTATGCTACAAGCCCATTATGGTTCACAGCTCGATTTTAGCAGCGATGCTTTATTAGCAGCAGAAAAAGGCTACCACCGATTAATGGCAGCCTATCGTAAACTTGCTAGTTTAGAGCCATCTGCGGAAAGCACAAGCGAATTTAAGGTAGCCGAGTGGCGCAGGGCCAGCTATGCGGCAATGAACGATGATTTCAATAGCCCCATTTTAATTTCACAACTATTTGAAGCGACTCGCAATATTAATAGCTGGGAACATACGGCACCCTTAAGTGCTAGTGATTTCGAGCTCTTGAAAGAAAGCATGCAGGCCTTTATTTTCGACATTTTAGGATTAGAAGATATTGGTGCACAAGGCAGTGGGCAAAAGCTGGATGATGTAATAAACATCCTATTAGACCTCCGCAAACAAGCTCGTGCCGATCGCGATTTCAGCTTAAGCGATGCCATTCGCGACAAACTTGCCGATGCAGGAATTGAAGTTAAAGACGGTAAAGACGGCAGCACCTATAGTATTAGTCTTTAAGGTGAACAACCTTAAAAAAATACTAAGCTTTCCCTTTATCGTATTGGTAAGAATTTATCAATATGCAATATCACCGCTTACACCTGGAAGCTGCCGGCATCAACCCACCTGCAGCGAATACACGGTGCAAGCCATAACAATTTGGGGCCCCTTAAAAGGCACCTGGTTAGGAATAAAAAGATTATCAAAATGTCACCCTTGGGGAACGCATGGTTTTGACCCCGTTCCTCAAAAAAAATCAGCAAAATGAGAAGTAAACTCCTTCTAAGCCTTTTGGCTTCAAGCGTATTTGTAGCTTGTAATAATGGCTCTACGGCCGATGCCAACTCCGATGAAAATGCGGTTAACAATGAAAGCGCCGATAGTAGCATCATAAAACTTGCCTACGAAGGCGAAAAGCATCTTGCCAATATTCGCATGCTAACCAATGGTGGCGATAATGCCGAAGCTTATTTCAGCTTTGATAATAGCATGGCGGTTTTCCAAAGTAATTATAGCGAATGGGGCGTTGAATGCGATCAAATCTTCTATTTCAATATCGAAAATGACGACCTAATTAGCAATAGCCCAAAAATGCTAAGTACCGGTTTAGGACGCACAACCTGCAGCTATTTCCTACCGGGCGATTCTACCATAATTTACAGTAGCACGCATCTAGGTGGCGAGGCTTGCCCGCCAGAACCGGGAAAAGAAGAAGGATATGTTTGGCCGATTTACGAAGACTTCGACATTTTCGTAGCCGATTTAAAAGGCAATATCATAGACACCTTAACCACCGAACCTGGTTATGATGCCGAGCCCACCGTTTCTCCTAAAGGAGATAAAATTGTTTTCACCTCTACCCGCTCTGGCGACTTAGAGCTGTGGACCATGAACATGGACGGATCTGATAAGAAGCAAGTTACCAATGGCTTAGGCTATGATGGCGGCGCCTTCTTTTCACCTGATGGTACTAAATTAGTATTTAGAGCTTCTCGCCCTGAAAGCGAAGAAGACGTGGCTGAATACAAAGAATTATTAGCGCGTGGTTTGGTGAAACCCTCAAATATGGAACTTTATGTTTGCAATGTTGATGGAAGTGAACTGAGCAAAGTAACCGATTTAGGCAATGCCAATTGGGCGCCATTCTTTCATCCTTCTGGCCAAAAAATTATTTTCTCTTCCAATCATAAGTCGAGAAGAGGTTATCCTTTTAACCTATTTATGATCAATGTTGATGGTAGTGGCTTGGAACAAATCACCTTCGATGAGCAATTCGATGCCTTCCCTATGTTTAGCCCAGACGGAAAGAAACTTATTTTCTCATCTAATCGCAATAATGGAGGCACGAGAAATACCAACCTCTTTATTGCCGACTGGGTAGATTAGAATACAAAATTCATAAGAGGTCTGAGACCTATTTTTACATCGCACTCAGCTCTATACTAAGCCTCCAGATTCTGGGGGCTTTTTTTGTTTTAGGCCTTGCTGTGCGACATATGTCACTTAGCCCCAAAAGCTAACAATTATCATATTTGAGCCTACTAGTCTCCACTACTTTAGCTAAAGAAATCATAAGCCATGAAACATTTAGTAATATTGGGGGCCGGAACTGCCGGAACTATGATGAGCAATCATCTGGCAAAAAGCCTTCCCAATGAATGGGATATAACCATCATTGACCAAAGAAAAATACACCATTATCAACCCGGTTACCTATTTATTCCTTTTGGTACTTATACCGAAAGTGATATTGTAAAACCGGTTAAGAAATTCCTTCCATCTCGAGCTAAGTACATCCAAAAACCCATTTTAAATGTGGATAAGGATAAAGACTTAGTGAACCTAGAAGACGGTGAAGCCATTCCATACGATTTATTGATAATTGCCACTGGTACTGACATAGCTCCTGAGGAAACGCCGGGTATGGCTGGCCCACACTGGCATAAATCAATTTTCGATTTCTATACCCTAAACGGTGCGGTGAAATTACACCGGGCTTTAGAAGAATGGAACGGCGGACACCTGGTAGTGCATATTACTGAAATGCCGATTAAATGCCCGGTAGCTCCTTTAGAGTTTACTTTTCTAGCCGAGTCTTATTTTCACGAGCGCGGCATGAGCGACAAGGTGAAAATAACTTTTGTAACACCCATGGACGGAGCTTTCACTAAGCCCGTTGCCAGTGATCAATTAGGCCACCTTTTAAAAGACAAAGGCATTGATGTGGTACCTAACTTTAATGTGATGGAAATTGATGGGGATGCGAGAAAACTCATCGATTACGAAGGCAAGGAAGTTAGTTACGATTTATTGGTAACCGTTCCTACAAACAAGGGCGCAAAATACGTAGAACGTTCTGGATTTGGCGACGAATTAAACTTTGTTCCCACCCATAAAGGAACGCTGCAATCGAAAGTAAAAGACAATATCTTTTGTATTGGCGATGCTACCAATATCCCCGCTTCGAAAGCCGGTTCTGTTGCACACTTTGAAGGCGAAATCCTAATGGAAAATGTAAAACGCTTTATCGAAGGACGTGAATTAAAAGATGAGTTTGACGGACACGCCAACTGTTTTGTGGAAACAGGACATGGCAAAGCCCTCCTTATCGACTTCAATTATACGCATCAACCCGTTTCTGGAACCTTCCCTTTCCCTGGCATTGGACCATTAACCTTGCTAAAAGAAAGTCGCATGAATCACATGGGAAAATTAGCCTTTAAATGGGTGTACTGGAATATGTTAATCACTGGCCGACATATACCTTTTGTTCCCTCTAAAATGAGTGAGGCTGGAAAAAATTTCGAAGAAGTACAATCATAAAAAATAAAAATCATGGAAACTACAATTGCCGGAAAACAAGTAAAATTAAACGAACAAGGATACCTCACCGACCTCAACGAATGGAGCCGTGAAGTAGCCACAGCTCTAGCCGCCGAGGAAGGAGTTGAATTAGGTGAAGAACATTGGCCCGTACTAGAGTACTTGCAGAATCAGCACAAGCAAGAAGTTCCTTTAACCATCCGTAAAGTGGGAAAAAGCGGGATAGTCGACATTAAAGGTTTTTATGCCTTATTCCCAGGCGGACCGCTAAAAAAAGCTAGCCGTATTGCCGGAATCCCAAAACCTGCAAGCTGCATTTAACCTTTAAAAAAGACAATCATGGAAACGCAAGAATTAGAACAAAACGCCATAAAAGTAGAGCCTGCTAAAGTAAAGAAGATGATGTTGATCCTTTCTAAGGCCACCATCGATAATGTTTACGCCTGCTTTATTCTGGCCAATGGCGCCAGAATGGAGGGGATAGAAGCGGAAATCTTTTTCACCTTTTTTGGCCTCGAAGCAGTACAAAAAAAGAAAATAGAGCATCTGCATGTGGCTACCGTTGGTAACCCCGCTATGCACATCCCTACCCTTTTGGGCGGATTGCCAGGCATGGAATCTTTTGCCACCAATATGATGAAAAAGGAAATGGAAAAACTCGACATCCCACCCGTGGGAGAGTTCATCGAAATCCTTGAAGCCAGTGGTGCGAAATTATGGGCTTGTAAATTGGCCATGGATATGTTCCATTTAAAAAGAGAAGATTTGGTTGACGAAATCGCGGATGTAATTACGGTAGGTGATTTTTACGAAAAAGCCTCTGGTGAAAATACGCACCTTCTTTTTATCTAAAAATCGATCAACGATTAAGTTTATGGTTATGGTTAATGATGCCGTCGTCTTTCAAAAAACGTGAGTTAAGAAAGGCGGCGGTTTTTTAGTTCTCGAAGTTCAGGCAAACATTTGCTTTGCTATCTTTGAAGCCGATGCTGAAAAACTTAGTTATAATTAGCCTTTGTCTGCTACAATTTGGGCTTAGCGCCCAGAAGCGTACGCTTGAATTCGCATTTAGCAATGCTGATTTTCACGCTAGTGCGGAAGGCTTGCTTAGTCAAGAATTGAAGTGGCCCGATAGTATCCAATATGGTTTTTTAGGCCTATCAGGCTATAGCCTCGATCTTGAGGAACTAGAAGTAGAAGCGCGCTTCTCCATTAAAGGCCAGTGGCAGGAATGGAAAATACTCGAGAGCGGGCATAATAGCGAAGAAAGTTCGCGCCAAACCTTTGTTTTAGAACCTTTTAAAGAAGAAATTGAAGCTTGGCAAATAAAAGTAGACCAGCCGTTTAAAGGCAATTTAGAAATGCGCTTTTTTGCCGCTCCCACTGAAAAAAAAAACCTTGGTATAAATTCTGGCAGTGCCGAAACTAGCACTTGCGCCTGTCCCGCACCACCCCAATGCGATCGCAGCTGTTGGTGCCCAAATAACGACTGCACACCACCAGTATATAGCACAACCGTTCCTACTCACCTAATTATTCACCATTCAGCCGGCTTCACTAACTATAATGATTATCAGTGGGTAGTTAACTACTATTGGGATTTACACGTAAACACCAATGGCTGGAGTGATATCGGCTATAATTGGCTCATTGATCCCAACGGAGTGGTTTACGAGGGTAGAGGCTCTGGCAATTTAGGTGCTCACTTCAGTTGTTTAAATGGTGGTACCATTGGCATTTGTATCATTGGAAATTACATGACTACCACGGTTAAGCCCCTAGCTTTAAGCAGTCTTAAAGAATTGGCCCTTTGGGAGGCTTGCCAACACAACATCGCTATTGCAGATAGCAGTTTACACAGCACTTCCAATTTAGTT
>Ga0075467_10000084_pt1 | contig 61441 bp, 53 predicted proteins | sample DEB08_DNA_9_FD_75067 | JGI IMG/M metagenome (GOLD analysis project Ga0075467, IMG submission 75067) | Aqueous microbial communities from the Delaware River and Bay under freshwater to marine salinity gradient to study organic matter... | ecosystem: Environmental > Aquatic > Marine > Coastal ... | reverse complement strand
CAGACTATTCAGCTCAAGATTCCGCCGCGCCCAATCTAAATAAGTTTGAGACATATCGACTGTCGTCGTGGTGGCGGCACCACCCAGTGCGGCATGGATTGTCACCGCTCCGGTATAGGCGAACAGATTCAGAAATTTCTTACCACGCGCCTGTTGACCAATGCGCTGGCGAATCGGTCGATGATCAAGAAACAGGCCAGTATCAAGATAATCCTCAAAGTTAACCCAGAACCGACAATCACCTTCGGCGACTTCATGAAAACGACGTTCGGTGGCGATCCGCTCGTACTGGCTTTCACCTCGCTGTCGAGCCCGGGTCTTATAGAATAAGTGATCGTCATCAACACCCAACGCCAATTGTGCGACAGTGACCAGCTCTCGAGTTCGAAGCCCAACTTTCTCAGGATCTATGGTCTGCGGCGCGGCATACTCTTGAATACAGACCCATTGCTCAATAACCTCTGCCGGGTCTGACCCTGCTGCGGCGCCGGCGCGACGATAGACATCAATCGCTGCAGCGTAATCAGGTAAGTCGGCATCGTAGACCCGAAAACAGGAAACCCCATCTCGACGCGCCCACTTGGTCAATTGCTTGAGATTTTTATCCAGACGGTTACGGAACATGGCCGCGTGTTCTGAGAGCTCATCGGGTTTAATCCGAAACGGCAGCCGAGCATCTCGGTAGAAGTGGCTCTCTTCAATAGTGAAGTGAATCAGCTTGCAGGCAATGGCACCATTGTAGAGCGTATGCAATTTATCCGCGCGCAAACCCAGGTGCTTGCCGAGGGTCTGATCCTCGGTAAATAGCGCCGCTTTCCAACCACGCAGGTGCGTTTTCAGCATGGTTCCCAGCGCGTGGTACAGCCGAGGTAATTCGTTAGTTTCAGCTAGGCGACGGCCATAGGGAGGGTTTGTCACAACCAAACCATGGGCTGGAAAACTGTGGCGAAAATGTTCTATGTCCTGAAACGCAAACTCTACCTTGCCGTCAAGACCGGCACGCCTGGCGTTATCCCTAGCCTGCTCCAGCACTCGGCGATCATTATCAAACCCCAGCATGGTGGGCAACTTCGACAAACCCGCTTCACGGCGACTCACCGCTTCCTTGATCAGCCCCTCCCATAACGCCACATCATGTTGTCGCCAGCCAAGAAAACCATAGTAATCACGGGTTAGACCCGGGGCGATATCCGCGGCCAGCATCGCCGCCTCTATGACCAGCGTGCCAGACCCACACATGGGATCCACAAAGGCGCCCTTGTCGGCCAGTATCTCTGGCCAACGAGCCCGCAGCAACAGCGCTGCCGCAAGGTTTTCCTTGAGCGGTGCCTGACCCGCCTCTAATCGGTAATTACGTTGGTGCAAACTGCTACCGGATAAGTCGAGATACAATGCCGCTTGATCTCGATGAATGTAACAGTTGATGCGAATGTCTGGCCGATCCACATCCACATTCGGTCGATCGCCCTGGCTTTCGGCGAAACTGTCGACAATCGCATCCTTAATTTTTAGTGCTGCATAATGACTATGGGTGATTTTTGACGCTGAAACATTGGCGTCAACCGCCAGGGTTTGGTTGACCAATAGATGTGCTGTCCAATCAATGCTGCGGACACCCTCATAGAGCGCCTCCGGCGAATCGGCGGGAAACGTCTTCAGCGGCAACAGTATTCTGTTTGCCAGACGCGACCAGAGACAAGCCCGATAGACGACTTCCATCGAGCCTTCAAACTGCGCACCGGCACGGGTTTCTGAGACATTGGTCGCGCCAAAGCTTTGCAGCTCGGTGACGAGAAGGTCTGGCATGCCTTTCGGCGCAGTAGCAAAATATGTAGGGTTTTTCATCGGTGCTAGTCTACCACACAGGTATCCATCCTTGACGATTCGGCTGGCGCAAATTATGACCATCAAGAACCACTATTCTTGAACCTTTAACATTTTACTCACTGGCTTCAGCGTATATTTATTGAAGGATTCATCTTACCGAACTCTGTTTGGCTCTGCCGTAGGGCTGATCACCGTCATCACGCTGTCACCCGCCGATCTGGCAGGTGAAGGCGAGACTTTAGCCCCCTGCGACAATCATCAGGTGACCTGACCACGTTGCTCAAACCTGTCTTGCTGATACGTCCCGTTCGACACCAGCGTAGTCAACTGTACTACGGTGTCCCAGACGTCAACAAACTGAGTATATAACGGGCTAAAACCGAACCGCAGGATGTTCGGGGCTCGAAAATCTGCAATCACCCCTGCCTCAGCCAGCGCCTGAACCATGGCGTAACCTGCTTGATGTTCGTAACAAACCTGACTGCCTCGATGATCAGCCACTGCGGGGCTCAATAAATCAAGGACCCCTAGCTCCGGCTCGGCAGCGACCAAGGCAATGAACAATTGACCCAATTGCTGCGACTTGAGCCTGACTTGTTCGAGATCAATATCTGCCCACAGATCCAGCGCAGCATCCAGCGCACTGAGGCCGAGGATAGATGGCGTACCGCAGAGGAATCTCAACATGCCGGCGCCGGGCGCATAGTCCCGATCAAAATCAAAGGGGGCGGCGTGACCCATCCAGCCCGTCAGCGGCTGAATCACCGCTACCTGATGCCGGGCTGCCACATAGACAAAGGCCGGCGCACCGGGCCCACCATTCAGAAATTTATAACCACAGCCAACCGCTAGGTCAACATTCCAGCGATCGAGTTGTATCGGCATGGCACCGGCGCTATGGGACAGATCCCAGAGAACCAACGCGCCCGCTCTATGGGCAGCCGCCGTCAGCGCCTGCATATCGTGACATCGACCGTTGCGAAAATTCACTTGGGTGAGCAGCAAAACCGCCGTGTCGGTATTCAAGCTATTCAGCAACTGCGCTTCTGGCACCTGGCGCAACTCGCAGCGGGCTTCGCCCAGCAGTGCAGACAAGCCCTGAACCATATACAAATCGGTCGGGAAATTATCATCCTGAGACAGAATCACCGTGCGCCCTGGGTTTAACTGCAGGGCTGCGGCCAACAGCTTGAACAGGTTGACGGAAGTGGAATCCGCACAAATCACCTGACCCGGCGCCGCACCGATAATCGGCGCTATTTTTTCCCCAACGATTGTCGGCAAATCAATCCAATGCCGATTCCAACCCCTGATCAGATCCGTTCCCCACTGCTGACTCAGCGTTGCGTGCAGGCGCTCTAGGACCACATGAGGTAGCGCGCCAAGGGAATTGCCGTCCAGGTAGGTCAGGTTATCGGGTAGCGCAAACTGGAGTCGGTGCGCGCGCAGCGGATCCGCGGCATCCAGATCAATACAATCCTGTCGGGTCATGGCTTGCAGACTCCCTTGATAGCACGTAACACAGATACCCATGCATCTGCTTGCGGATGAATTAAATCGAAGTGACCGGCATTGGCTATGGGTAACCATTCGGCGTCAAGTCGGACTGCCGCTGACTGACTCTGCGCAAACGATACAATGCTGTCGTCAATGCCGTGGATCAAAAGGGTATTCGACGCCAACGGCAAGTTCACGGGAGACGCCCATTGGTAGCGCTGCGGTTGTTGTTCCGGCGTACCACCCATCAATTCCACCGCCGCCTGCTGACATTGACTGTGACCCTGAGCATACACCGCCAAATCTATAATGGCCGCCAACCCAACGACGCCCTGGACGGGCAAGGCATCAGCCTGATGAAATCGATGACCGGCCGGCAGTTGGGCACGACTCGACGCCCACAACGCCAAATGGCCGCCCGCGGAATGGCCTATCAGCACGACCCGTCGCAGATCCAGCGGATAATGATGCAACTGCCGAACGTAGTCTACGCCCTCACCGACATCCATAAAACTACCGGGAAAACCACCCCCCACATCACCGACTCGTCGATACTCCAGGGACCAAACCCCATAGCCCTGCAGCTTCAGGCTCATCGCCATCGCTCGACTATGAGCGATATTAAAGGCATTCAACCAACAACCACCATGGATCAAAATCAATAGCGGCGCGCCCTTCGCCGGCGCGTCTGAGGGTAGCCAAAGCTCCCCAAATTGCTGCTCAGACTTTCCATAGAACAGCTTAGCATCAGGCGCACTGGCCGGCAGGGCTATCACTTGATTGAAGGTGGCATGGTTCATTTCGGTTCGCCCATTGTCGCTACTCGCTCGACCAAAGACAGCCTGTCGCTCGACACCAATCTAGATTAAGCCACGGGCATCTTTTAGGCCACGAAAGCGCGCCTTGATCTCCTCGGCACTGGCTCGCAAGTCGACGATGGGGGCCAAATAGCCGGTCGAATCTTTTTCCAGCCGGTGTATCGCTTTAGCGGGCCAAGCCGCTAACTCCGGCACCCATCGCTTGATATACACGCCGTCGACATCAAACTTAAGTTGTTGTCGCCAGGGATTAAAGACTCTGAAATAGGGCTGCGCATCTGCACCGGTGGACGCCGCCCATTGCCAGCTGCCATTGTTCACACAGGCGTCATAGTCCGTCAGATACCGAGCAAAGAAGGCCTCGCCCAGGCGCCAATCCACATGCAAGTTTTTCACTAAAAATGACGCTACCACCATTCTCACCCGATTATGCATATAGCCGGTGTTTACTAACTCGCGCATACCTGCATCGATAATCGGGAACCCAGTTTTTCCTTCACACCAACACTGAAATTTTTCACCCGCCTGGTCCCAAACAATACCATCATAAAGTTCGCGGAAGGCATGACCAAAAACTCGCGGCCGGTGATGCGCCACATGGGTAAAGAAATCACGCCAGTATAGCTGACGCAGCAATGGGTGCTGGTCACCAAGATTTTCGGCAATCTCTTGGTAGGCCTCGCGCACCGAACAGGTACCGAATTTCAAGTGTGCTGACAGATGACTCGTGCCTGGCAGTGCCGGGAAATTGCGGTCTGTCTCATAAGTCTCCAGTGGCGCCAGGTTCGCCAAGACCTGCAATGCACCTTGCCTGCCCGGCAGAAATACTGACTGGGCTTTGCCTCGGGGCACACCTGGCGGTAAGTCCTCCAGTACGATATCGCTAAACTTAGTCGAACAGAGATTGGTAGGCATGTCCTCCTGAGGAGGCGCGACAAACAATTGTCGCGCCCGATTGTAGAAGGGCGTGAAAACGGCATAATGGCCGCCATCGCCTTTGTAAACTTGCTCAGGCTCATTGATCAAGGCGTCACTAACTGTAAAAAAATGAACATCGCGAGACCTACAGGCTGCCTCCAGACCGGCGTCTCGTCGACGGCTATAGGGCGTATAATCGCGATTCACATAAACGCAACTGAACGCCTCGGTGTTGAGCAGACCCTCAACCACATCCAGCGGCTTGCCAAAAAACACATTCAATCGTCCACCAATAGCTTGTATCTGTTGGCTCAGATCCACGAGGCTGGCATGGAGGAATTCCAAGCGAAAGTCGCCCTCGCTATATCCTGCCAAAATAGCTTCGTCATAAATAAAACAGACAACAACCTCACTCGACTGGCGCGCGGCTTCCAGTAGCCCGGTGTTGTCGAAAACCCTTAGGTCACGGCGAAAAATAAATAAGCTTTTAGTCATCGGTACTCACCAGGGGCAGTCGCTGCTGCTGTTATTTTGTTCAGACTCGCCGGCATAATGCACGCGACGACCTGCGGGGTTAAAAGCTCCGCCAAGCGAGCTGGCGCTTATCAACTTGAGCACCTCAGCCGCGCTATTTTAAATCACTCACAACCTGATGCCGATAAACCCACAACTCGAAGTTGCATCAGACTCTCACTGAACCTATTCTTGCACGACACTCAAACTGTGAATACCTATGTCGCCCACATTGATAACTCGCCCCGATCAGGTCACGCCCGAGTGGCTCACGCTGGTCCTTCAACACGCTGGCCGGGATGGCCGCGTGGAGGCTTTCGACGCTGTGACCATTGGCACCGGCCAAGTGGGTGAAAATGTCCGTTTCACCTTGTCGGGCTCTGGCGTTCCCCCGTCTGTGGTAGGCAAATTCGCATCCTCAGACCCCACCAGCAAACAAAGCGGTATTGACCTGCAGAATTATATTCGGGAGGTCTTCTTCTACGAAAATTTGCAGGACAGTGTCGAAATACAAACCCCTGACGTGCTGTTCGCCAGCGCTGATGAAACCACTCATGATTTCGTTATTGTTATGGAAGACCTGGCACCGGGGGAACAGGGTGATCAATTGGCTGGTTGCACCGTCGACCAAGCCGCCTTGGCACTAGAGCAACTGGCGAAGTTGCAAGGCCCACGGTGGGGAGATAAATCTCTGCTGCAGTACCCCTTACTCAACGGCAGTATGACGCCAGAAAACGCCGAGATGGTCCAGGGTCTCTATAACATGCTGGAGCCCGGTTTCCAGGCACGCTACACCGGTCTGTTGGACAATGATTATATCAAAACCTGCAGGTTGGTTGGCGAACGACTAGATGCCTACAGCAACTTCTACGATGGTCCGCCAGCATTGGTTCATGTGGATTACCGGCTCGACAATATGATGTTCGGTGGGCCCTATCCGCTGGCAGTAGTTGACTGGCAGTCAATCGCACTGGGCTGTCCGTTGGCCGACGCCAGCTATTTTCTGGGCACATCGCTGCTACCGGAAGTGCGCCTTAAAGAAGAACAACAATTGTTAAAGCATTACCTGGGCGTACTGAAGTCTTATAAAGTTGATCTAAATTTCAACAAGGCGTTCAGCTATTACCGCAATCATGCGCCAGCGGGTCTGATCATGGCCGTGATTGCCTCGATGATTGTCGGCGAGACCGACCGTGGTAACGAGATGTTTATGGTAATGGCCAATCGCAGCGGCCAGATGTGCCTTGAGCTTGACTGGGCCAAGCTCACCAAAAAGGCATCTTAATCGAGATGATTGACCGCGGGGCTTAAACAGCAATGGGCTGGTAACAGCGAATGATAAAATCCGCTTGTGTTGTCAGCTGCGTGAGATGATCCAGTTCGCTGACGGTCTCACGTCGAGCCGTCCATACAAACGGCGTCATGGTCAACAGCGCATCAATCTCTTCTCGAGTCTGCAACACCACAGGGAACTGCAGCGTGTCTTCGAGCAGGCAGTCAAAGCCTTCGGGCATCGTTGGCGCTACGTGATTCCGTGGTTCGGCGTAGATCCCCTGTTTCAGCTCGTATAAATGTCTTGGCCCGGGAGACACGACAATAATGATGCCCTGAGGGCTTAATACTCTGCGGACTTCACCGAAATCACCCGGCGCAAAGATTCGGATCATCACATCGATTTGATCATCTTGTACCGGCAAATGAAAATTGCTGGCAACAGCAAACTCGATCCCGGCATGCTGACGGGATGCCAGGCGCAGCGCCATTCGAGAAATGTCGAGACCAGTGACTCGAGAAGGTGTATGCAGTTCCCGTAATCCCGCAGCCAGCGCACTCGTGTAGTAACCCTCGCCACAGCCACAGTCCAGAACATTGACCGGCCCAGCAATGCGCGAGCTGTCACGCACCCTGTCACGCACCCCGTCACAGACAATAGCCACCAGCCGATTTGCCAGAGGCTGATAATGACCGGCCGCCAGAAATGCCTGCCGGGCTTTGATCATCTCTGCCCCGTCGCCGGGCTCTCGGCTGCCTTTGTGATTCACGGGCAACAGGTTGATATACCCTTGCCGGGCGCGATCAAACTGATGACCCAGTTGACAGCGAGCACCGTCTTGGAGCAACGCCAGGTCACCCGCACAAATCGGGCAACGCCAGCGCATCTAGCTGGCCTCGCCGAGGGTGGGCTCACCAGGGGGGACTATCACCGGGTCTGGGGCAGGACCGATATAGGCAAACCGGGGCACTGACTCACCGTCTATGCGCACAAACTCAGCAAACATGGCTAAGGGCCTGGCCCACCAGCTGAAGTCGCCATACAGGCAACGATAGATCACCAGCGGCTCCTCGGTCTCGCTGTGATTAGCCACCAGCACCACCTCGTAATGCTGCCCCTTGTAGTGGCGATAGTGTCCGGCCAAGAAGGTCTCTGTTTTATCCATAAAATTCACCGATTGTCCGTATCCAGTCGCTGGCCCGCATATTAACGGACCCGCTACAGCTATGCCATTTTTTAAGGTTTAATAGAGTTTAGCGAGTTAGTAAGCGCCAACTCCATATAGACATTAGACCGCTCATAATCCGAGGGACGAGGCGGCTCGCATTGCTGGAAACCCACCTGTCGATAGATTTTTAAGGCCGGCTCCAACCGCGAATTGGTTTCCAGAAACAAACGCTGAAAACCCAACTCACTGGCTCGACGGATAATAGCCTCTACCAGCAGCAAGCCTGCCCCACGCCCCCGGGCTTGCTTCGCCACCCCCATCTTTGCCAGCTCCGCCAGACCCTTACTATGCTTGATCAACGCGCAGGTCCCCAAGATCTCGGCGGTTCGAGTATCACGCACAAACAGGATATCGCCGCCGGCTTCCAGGATCGATCGGTGCGGATCTCCTAGCGCCTTTTGATCAGCCGGTTCCAGTTTGAAATACTCCGTAATCCATTCCTCGTTAATACGTCGGAACGCGTCGGCCAGCACCGGCTGGAAACCCTCTATCACCAGCTTCGGCGGCGATCGGTCGGGCCGCGGACGGTCGGGCCGCGATCGGTCGGGCCGCGGACGGTCGGGCCGCGATCGGTCGGGCCGCGCGTGGTCGGCAGTCACTGCATCCGTCAGCTGTAATCGTGCATACAAACCCTGTCTGTCCAGTGCCATCTCGATAGCATCGAGATCCTGCAGAAAGGCGACTTGAGACTCATCAAGCACGCCATTGACCGCAACGCTAATGCTCGACCACAGGCTTGTCAGGACCGGTTTCAGCGCCCGCCCCTCACTGGTCAATGCCAGCAAGCGCCGACGTTTATCACGGGCATCGCGATACGTCGCAATCAATCTCGCTTGCACCATTTGGCCAGCCACCTGATTGACCGCGGGATGAGAGATACCCAGACCACGAGCAATATCCATCACCGGACTCGGCCCAAATCGATCAAGGTATTGATACAGCGGAAACCACCGAGGCTCAAAGTCAACGCCAGACTCGCGGTAAACCCGAATACCGTCCTGCATTATTTTGTCCGACAACCGCTTGAGACGGCTCCCCAGCCCCAAACTACCAAGATCTTTCATCAGATCCATATCGCCTCCGTTACGCGACCTGTTGTACAGGCCATTTATGTAAGCTATTACGTAAGAACTATCATATAATCCCCCTTCCCACAGGTTATTACAATCCTCAGCTAACGCCCGGACCGCTTATTTGGCATAATGACAACAATCCGGCCAATGATCACTGCCGGTCCTGAACATGACTTATCGAGGGCAGTAAATAGATGGATAGTCTGCAGATCACCCCTATTAGTGGCGCCATGGGCGCTGTTGTATCAGGCATTGACCTTTCGCGGCCATTGACTGGGAACCAACAAACTCAAATCGACGAGGCGTTTCACCAATATCTGGTACTGAGTTTTCCCGATCAAGATCTCAACCCAAAGTCGTTACTCGAACTCACTCAACGCCAAGGCGGGGTCGGCGAGACGCCTTACCTCACGGGACTGACGGACTATCCTGATGTCGTGCCGATTATCAAAGAAGCCACAGAGAAGACGGCACATACTTTCGGCGCCGGCTGGCACACCGACTTTACGTTCCAGCAAAATCCGCCAGCGAGGACGCTGCTGTACGCTATAGATGTACCGCCAGTGGGTGGCGACACGCTTTACACTAACTTATATGCGGCTTATGAGTCGCTGTCTGCCGGCATGCAAGACCTACTGGAGAATATGACCGCAGTCCATAGCGCCACGCGCTCCTACGGGCCCCAGGCGAAACTCAAAGACCACCTGGAGAGTATGACAATCACTAATGCGACGGAAGAACCGGCGACCATGATCCATCCGGTCATTCGCACACATCCCGTCACCGGCAGAAAAGCCCTGTGGATCAACCCCGTCTATACTATCCACTTTACCAATATGACCCTGGCTGAAAGTACGCCACTGCTCAAGTATCTCAACGACGTCGCGGTCTCGCCCTCCTTCGGCTGTCGAGTACGCTGGCACAAGCGGACCCTGACCATGTGGGACAACCGCTGCACTCAACACTGTGCCACCGCTGATTACCACGGCCACCGACGGGAAATGCTCAGAACCACCGTTGCCGGCGAAATACCTCAATGAAAAACCAACTGGCAAACCATCGATGAATCCCACCGCGCCCCAACCGACCCTGTCTCGACGGGACCTGACTAAACGACTATTCACCGTTTATAAATGGCTGTGGGTGATCCCTTTTCTGGGCGTCTCCACCTTGATCATTGGCACCGCTATTATCTGCCTGGCATTTCTCGGTCTGCCTGACCTGGCTTCAAGGGTGCTAGGCCCGATCTGGGCGAAAATTAACAGCCTCATGATGATGGTCACCGTCCAAGTCGAGGGGCGCGATAAATTTGATCCGAACCAATCCTATATCATCGTCGCTAATCATCAGAGCCAGGTAGACATTCTGGCTCTCTATGGCCATCTTGGGGCCGACTTTAAGTGGGTGATGAAACAAGAGTTGCGCAGAGTGCCTGTGTTGGGCCCCGCCTGCGCAGCGATGGGCCATATCTTTATCGATCGCGGCAATACCGAATCGGCTTTGACCTCAATTAATAACGCCAGAACACAGATCAAAGATGGCATGTCCGTGGTTTTCTTTCCAGAGGGCACTCGGTCACAGGATGGTGAATTGATGCACTTTAAAAAAGGCGCCTATCGCCTGGCGCTAGAACTGCAGCTGCCCATTCTGCCGGTGACGATATTGGGCACTCACCAAATTCTACCAACGGACACCCTTGACTTAACACCCGGTGAGGCACGTTTAGTATTTCACGCGCCCATTTCGACCCAAGGTCTAGACGCCAGCGATCTGCCGCGACTGATTAGCCAAAGCCGCGAGGCCATCCTCGACACGTTAAATCGGGCTTAGGCAATGTTGCGGTAAGCACCCCCCGTATCGTCGTATCCCGGAAGGCCGTATCCCGGATGGCCGTATCCCGGAAGGCCGTATCCCGGAAGGCCGTATCCCGGAAGGCCGTATCCCTACTTTTTTTTCCGGCCGTTTTTGCGGGGTTTAGCGGTTTTGGCTGACTGAGCCTTGCTCGGCTGACTCGCCTCACGCACCGCCTTGAAGGTCTCACGCATGGCCTGGACTCGCCCCTCCTTGCGCTGCAAGACATGGGGTTGTTTGGCAGCGTTAAAATCAATCACTTGGCCGCCCTCAGTCGGGACCTTCGACGTCTGAACCGTCTGTTTATCAACCATGATGAACACCTTTTGTCGAACTTATAAAACCCTTAGCGCCACTGACACCATGGCCGGCAGTACAAATCGATTGTTTACTTTTCCAGCCTGCACTTATACCATGCTCCCTACGACGATCCCAGCCAAGGCGCCTACAAAGGCATCGCTAGATTACTTAATCCTCGACTTTGTGGTAGTAAAAACATAACCGTGCTTAGAAACTCTGCTGATCGTATCCCTGTGACCCTTATCCTGCTGTTGACCCTAGTAGATTTCGCGCTCTACTTCACCGTCGACAACCTTTGGGTATTTGGCGCCTACTTCCTAGTAACCCTCATTCCCAAGGGCTGTATTTGCGCCTGGAACCATCACCACCAGCACACTCGAACCTTCAAAGCGACGCCATGGAATCGATTACTAGAAATTTCCTATGCACTGCATACGGGCGTGACGACGAACTTATGGTTGCTGCATCATGTGCTTGGCCATCACCACAACTATCTCGATCAGGACCTTGATCAGAGTCGCTGGAAACGTGCAGACGGCACCGAGATGGGCATGTGGGAATATACGTTGATCGTCGCCGGCACTGCCTATTACCGCGGCTATCTGGTTGGCAAGGCCCATCCCAAGCACTATCGAACTCACTTGATCTACACCATCGCCGTCATTGCGCTGGTTACCGCGCTACTGGTGTACAGACCCTTAGCGGCCTTGATGATCTTTGTCCTGCCCATGATCACAGGTCTACTGATCACAGCGTGGGCCACCTACGAACATCATGCGGGCCTCGATGAACCAGAGGACCACTTCCTGGCATCCTATAACAACATCAATCCAATCTTTAATATCATGACAGGCAATCTTGGCTATCATACGGCCCACCATTATCGTCAGGGCACGCATTGGTCTGAACTACCCCGCCTGCACAAAACAATTCAAGACAACATTCCTGCACAAATGTACAAAACGTCTTTTTGGGAATACCTTAATCGGCCGTTTTTTCTTCGCCTGTTGGGCATGTCATCCTGACCGATGGTAGGCTTTGCGCTTGAGTGAACCGTGGAGCCCATTGTGACCGAACAACCCGCCAGCGCCAGCCACTGCTTCGTCTGCGGCCCAGAAAACCCCATCGGCCTGCACCTGACATTTCGCCTTGAAAACAATATCTGTAGAGCCGAGTTCACCCCTCAGAGTCAACACTGCGGTTATAGCGGCATTACCCATGGCGGCATCATCTTCAGCGCATTGGATGATGTCATGGCGAACTGGCTCGTCCTGCAAGGCAAACGTCCCTACACTGCAAAAGTCGACTTGCGCTACAAAGACTCATTGCCCACCGGCACTCCCGTCAGACTCGAAGGTCACTGCCTCAAATCTCGCGGACGCCTCTTTATGATGCGCGGCCTCATGGTCCGGATAGACAATGAGCAGACCATCGCCGAGTGTGACGCCAGCTTTATGTTATCGGCCTGACCGCTATAACCCCACGCAACGCCCTATTCGGGGTCCGCGGCGATCATATCGGCGAGCAAACCAATCGACACGGCATACTTGTTCGCGCAGTTATACCGCAGGATGCTACCGAAATTTGGCCCCACCAGATAACCCACCGTTTCGCCCGCCTCAGGTTTAATCATGGCAAATTTCTGGCCGTCGTCAGGCTTAACAACCAGGGGCGTCACACCTAAGGCACCCCACTCAGAGAGAGATAATGCGCGGGTATGGTCCCGTTGCGCCCGACACCCGGCAGCCACGGTCTTTGGCATTAACTGATCAATATCTACAGGACCTGAGATATTGACCTGCATGCCCCAGGATTCACCTTCTCGCCAGCGGTTTTTCTGTAAGTAGTAAGCAATGGATGCCCACACATCGAGCTGATTGTCCCAAATATTTTTCTTTCCATCGCCATCGAAATCTTGGGCGAAATTCAGGAAGCTTGAAGGCATAAATTGGTTTTGGCCCATGGCGCCTGCCCAACCACCCAGAAAATCCTCCAGAGCAACATGGCCTTCGTCTAGCACTTTAAGCGCGGCCAGCAACTCACCGGTAAAAAACTGACTTCTACGCGGATCATAAGCCAAGGTCGCCAGTGAGCGGATCACTTGGTATTTACCCTGATACCCGCCAAAGTGCGATTCGAGCCCCCAAAATGCAATAAGGTATTGCGGGTCCACATGATATTTGGCCACAATCAGATTTAATGCTTGGCGATTTTCCTGGTAGTACTGCCGCGCTTTCTCGGCCTTAGCTGAAGTCACTCGCGCTCGTAAGTAATCTTCGAATGTCTGGACAAATTCCGGCTGTTTCTTATCAAAACCCAACACCCGCGGGTCAGGCTCCAGCCCAAGAAAGGCCTGATCGATCGTCACTTCCCGTACACCCTGACTCATAGCCTGTTGTTTAACATCCGCCAACCAATCAGCAAATGAGGTTGTCGCCGAGTTGGCGACAGCAGGCAATATTAGCAGAACTATCATCAGCGCCGACCGCCAATGACTCCACAGATCGCGGCGCAGGCGCCGAATCCAACCATTAATCATCCAAACTCTCCCATCTTTTGTGCTTATTTATAAAATTAAATTGTGCGCGGTGGCGACATCTTCGCCATTGCCATCGGCAGATCACTCATTAATCATCCTTAAACGCTATTCTAATAGATCTCGCCCCACAGAACGAGGCACAGAGATCGAAGCTCTGCTAAACTACGGGCACTTAAAAGCCGTGAAATCACCATGTCCGATACTTTCCCAAATGCCAGCTTAAAGCGTCGCTTCGCCGCCATACTTTACGATTTTTTTCTGATTTTCGCTTTTTGGGCGATCACGCTGGTGGTGCTACAGTACGCGCTCGGCACCGCAGCGAACGTTGATGGCCAACTGCCTGACAAGCAACCCCTGGCGACGATTTGGGTACAGCTTATCTGTTATACCGAGACACTCCTGTTTTATCTGTATTTCTGGCGCGTCAAGGGCCAAACCTTGGGCATGCAGGTCTGGAAGATACGGACAGTCAACGAAACAGAAGAGTTGCTCAGCATACGCCAAGCCATTGTGCGTTTCCTGGCGGCAACGTTAGCCATGGCACCTTTTGGGCTTGGCTTGTTCTGGGCCCTAATTGACAAGGATCGCCGGGCGGCCCAGGATATCTGGTCACACAGCCGGGTCGTGTATTTAGGAGATAAACCTTACACCTCGGAACGCCGCTAAGCGCGAGCTTCCCGGCAGCACCCATTCGTAAAAACGTATCTAGCCAGCGCGACGCAACAAGATATAGCCCGCGCTGAAGCAAATCATAATTGGGATGACCACGGCGATGAATGCCGGAAAACCGAAAACCAGGCTCGCAGGTGAAAGTAGATCCTGGATGAATTTGAAAACAATCCCGGTGACTAGCCCAGTCACAACCCGCATACCCATCGTCGACTCACGTAAGGGACCGAAGATGAAGGAGATGGCCACGAAAACCAAACTCAGGGTTGCCAAGGGCTGCAGCACTTTATGCCAAAAGCCCAGCTCAAACTTCATACTATTGAGCTCCTGGTTGCGCATGTAATCCACTTTGGTGCTGAGTTCGCCAATCGACATCTTATCGGGCCGCACCAGCACTTCGTTAATCAGCAGACTCGGGGCCAGTCCCGTATTCCATTGATAACTGGGCGCCTCTTCAATCACGGTCTTATCGCCTAAAAAGCTGGTGGTAACCACGGTCTCCAACAACCAATATTTTTCATCGGGACGGACGTCGTGATAAACACCGCGGTCGGCACGCAAAATGCGCGTCAGACGTTGTTCCGCATCAAAATAATAATGTGCGACCCCACCAATAACCCCCGACTGACCCACCTCATCAAAGTGCATAAAGACACTTCCCTCTCGATACCAAAGCCCTGATGAAGGCACAATGTCACTATTCCCTGATACCGCCTTGTCACGATTACTCACCGCAATACGTTCGATATCCGGAAGAAGGTACTCACCCATATACAGGCTCACCAGGATCAACACCAAGGTTGGCTTCATGGCGCTCAAGGTAATTGACCAGATTGAGACGCCAGCGGCGCGCATAACGATAAGTTCACTGTTGCTCGCCAACGCACCCAAACCCGCCAAACAGCCGATCAATGCGGCGTAGGGTACGGTTTCATAAAACATTCGAGGCGCGCTAAAGAGGACAAATAAAAGTAAATCAATCACTGTGTAGCTACGACTAATGTCTTCGATTTGTTCGAGAAAGGTAAATATCATCAAGATCCCGAGCAGACCCGCAACCGCCAGCAACATCGTCCGCATGATGGTTTGCGCCACATAATAATCCAGACGTTTCATCACGGGTACCGCGCCACTATGGCAATATCACTGGCGCATGGACGCTGGGTCTTTAGAAATAGCAACATGGTTAGCCAAACTCTCAATCAGGTTCTTGGTGATTTATACCAGCTCGAATAAGAGCCAAAGGAAGAATCTCCAGGACAGATGCCCCGTAAGCTGATAAACAGTATATTATCCACTTCATACCCATCTTGTCTTCAGGAGTTCGAATGCAGTTCACGTCAAGGTCAGTTAATCCCGTCAAAGCCAAGCATCAGTGCCTGATCGTCGGCCTCTATGAGAATTCTCAGCTTTCCACCACCGCCAGCCTATTAGACCAAGCAAGTAAGGGTCATCTGCAGCGCATACTAAAGCGTGGCGACATCAGCGGAAAATCAGGGGAGACACTCGTATTGCACGATGTGCCTAACATTACTGCTCAGCGCGTGCTTTTGGTCGGCCTGGGCGATCAGAACAACTGTGATGGCGCCGGATTCGTCAAAATTGCCGCTGCCACTATTGCGGCTCTACAGAAGACCCAAGCGACGAGCACCTTATGCTGCCTTGGCGAAGCTGAGATTGCAGACCGTGACATATACTGGAAGAGCCGCCGACTGGTAGAGCAATTTCACGCTGGCGCCTATCGCTTCAACACCATGCGAGGCACTTCAAACGGCGCACCTGTTCACCTTCAACAGGTTGATCTGTTGGTGAACGACAAGACGGACAGCAAGGACATTAAGCGGGCGATCAAAGACGGCAATGCGGTAGCACTTGGGACCAAAACGGCCAAGGACCTGTCCAACTCCCCGGGCAATATCTGCACCCCGACTTACCTTGCCCAGCAGTCTAAAAAGCTGGCCAAGACTTATCCTTCACTGACCACTACGGTGCTCGAAGAAGCTGACATGAAGAAACTGGGCATGGGCAGCCTACTGTCTGTCAGCCAGGGCAGCGCTGAGCCGGCTAAACTCATCGTTATTCGCCATAAGGGTGGCAAGGCAAAAGATGCGCCTCACGTCCTGGTAGGCAAGGGGATTACCTTCGATACCGGCGGTATCAGCCTGAAGCAGCCGGGAACGATGTACGAAATGATTTACGATATGTGCGGTGCGGCCTCAGTCATCGGCGCCATTCACACGGTTGCAGAATTAAAGCTGCCAATCAACGTCATCGCGGTTATCGCTGCCGCCGAGAACATGCCTTCGAGTACCGCCTCTCGGCCTGGCGATATCGTCAAGACCATGTCTGGCCAGACCGTCGAAATCCTCAATACTGACGCCGAAGGTCGGCTTGTTCTGTGTGACGCATTGACCTATATCGATAAGTTTAATCCGGCCACCGTCATCGATGTTGCCACACTCACCGGCGCCGTAGTGGTGGCTCTCGGGTCTCACGCTAGCGCGGTTTACGCCAACGATGAAGACGTTGCTCGGCGAATTAATGAAGCCGGCGAAAACACCTTAGACCGGGTCTGGCGCATGCCACTGTGGGATGACTATCAATCCCAACTGAATAGCGCCTTTGCAGACATGACCAATACTGGTGGCCGCGACGCCGGCAGCATTACCGCAGCCTGTTTCCTGGCTCGATTTACAAAAAAATATCGGTGGGCACATCTCGACATCGCAGGAACCGCCCATCGCGCCAACGGCAGCGACAAGGCAGCCACGGGTCGGCCCGTTAACCTTCTATGTCAATATTTGATGGACCAGGTCGGGAGCTGAACCAAACCGTGACTCGCGTTGACTTTTATCAAATTGAAACTGACGAACCCATGCTGCAATTTGCCTGTCGACTGATTGAAAAAATCTACCTGTTGGGCCACAAGGCTCATATCCACACGGTAGATGCCGATCAGTCGCACGCACTTGACGTGATGCTCTGGTCTTTTCGCGCCGATGCCTTTATCCCTCACTGCCTGCACTCCGCGGGAGAAGACACGCCGATTAAGATCAGTCACGACACGGACCCTCAGGATCATCAGCAGGTATTGATTAACCTTTCAGGACAGGTTCCTGATTTTTTCAGTCGCTTCGAACGCGTCGCTGAAGTCGTGCCTCAGGCTGAGGCCCAACGTAGCAGCGCCCGGGAAAATTATCGTTTTTATCAGGAGCGTGGTTATGAATTGAAGTACCACGCCATCAAGACCCAATAAAAAGAGCCGGTGCCATGACTGAAAAAATCACTGCCACTGGACCAGTAAATGACTCAACACCGCCGACGCAAATACCCTTGTTGGAGGACTTAGCTCTCGAAACCCGCCGAATACCGGCCGTCTCGGCGAAGCCGAAGGTTTCCACCCGCACTGACATCACGCTCAACAAGCCAATATCGACGGATTTATTCCCGGAAATTATCGTGCTTAGCAGCAAAAACTCAAGTTCTGAACCAGTACGACAGGCCGAAGCTGTCGAGATGACCGACAACCTGGCTCGCATTTACTCTCTAGTGGTGATTCAAAAATTACGGGACGAACTCACACTGTTATTGAACGACCTCAGCACTCCGACGCCAGAAATCGACTCGAACAAAGACCATAAGCCGTCGGTCTAACTCGCTTTTCATCGTTCTGGTGTAATTTTCCACTAACTGCTGACGCCATCTGAGTGACACGCGTGTATAATTTTGCCTTTCTTAATTTTCGCCTGCACCCTAGGCCAATGATGATGTTGAATCGATGAATAAATACCAACCTCAAGATATAGAGCAAAGCTGGTACCAGCGCTGGGAAGCCAACGATTACTTTGCACCCCAGGGCAACGGCACACCATTTGCGATCATGATACCGCCGCCAAACGTAACCGGGACCCTGCATATGGGTCACGCGTTTCAGCACAGCCTGGTGGACTCTATCATTCGGTATCGTCGCATGAAGGGTGATCAGACCCTGTGGCAGATGGGCACAGACCACGCGGGCATCGCCACTCAACTACTGGTGACAGAACAACTGGCCGCCCAGGGTATTCGACCGTCAGATCTGGGCCGGGAAAAGTTCCTCGAGAAGGTCTGGGAGTGGAAAGCCGAATCGGGCGGTAAAATATCCCAGCAACTGCGACGCCTTGGCGCTTCGCTGAATTGGAAAACCGAACGTTTCACCCTCGACGAGGGCCTTTCACAGGCAGTACTGGAGGTTTTCGTCAGACTCCATGAAGACGGCTTGATTTATCGCGGCAAGCGCCTGGTCAACTGGGACCCGGTGTTAAAAACATCAATTTCCGACCTGGAGGTCGAATCCACCGAAGAAAAAGGCCATATCTGGCACCTGCGCTACCCGCTGGTCGAGACCGACAATACAACTGACACTGACAACTACCTGGTGATTGCCACCACCCGCCCAGAAACATTACTGGGCGACTCAGCCGTGGCAGTTCACCCCGACGATGAGCGTTACAAACATCTTGTTGGCCGCGAAATCGCCTTGCCATTAACTGACCGCAAGATTCCCATTATTGCGGATTTCTATGTCGATCAAGCGTTCGGTACTGGCTGCGTCAAAATCACACCCGCCCATGACTTCAATGATTATGATGTGGGCAAACGCCACGATCTGGCAATTATCAATATCCTCAACGATGATGCCACGCTGAACGAAGCGGTGCCTGAACGCTACCAGGGGCTTGATCGCTATGCGGCCCGAAAACTGGTTGTCGCCGAACTTGAAGCGCTAGGACTGGTCGATAAGATTGAAGACCATCTGATGGCGGTACCCCGAGGAGAAAAATCTGGGGTCGTGGTAGAACCCTACCTTAGCGACCAATGGTATGTGAAAATCCAGCCTCTGGCTGATCCCGCCATCAAGGCGGTGGAGAGCGGTGATATCCAATTCATCCCCCAGAACACCGAAAATACTTACTATGCCTGGATGCGCAACATTCAGGATTGGTGCATCAGTCGCCAACAATGGTGGGGGCACCGAATACCCGCCTGGTATGACGCAGCGGGTAACGTCTATGTCGGCCGCTCCGAAGCCGAAGCCCGCAGTAAACATGGACTTGCCGCAGACCTTATTCTATCTCAGGACGACGATGTTCTAGACACCTGGTTCTCATCCGCGCTTTGGACTTTTTCAACTCTCGGCTGGCCGGAAAACACGCCAGCACTGAAAACCTTTCACTCCACTGATCTGATGGTCACCGGTCACGACATCATTACCTTCTGGGTTTCCAGAATGATTATGATGAGCCTTAAGTTCACGGATCAGGTACCTTTCCGTAAAGTCTATATTCATGGCTTGGTGACAGATGCCGACGGCCAGAAAATGTCCAAATCAAAAGGCAACGGTCTTGATCCTCTGGATATTGTCGACGGGATCAGTCTCGACGACCTAGTAAAGAAAAGAACTGCCAACTTGTTACAGCCTAAAATGGCGCAACGTATTGAAAAGGCTACTCGCAAAGAATTTCCTGACGGCATCAAAGCCTACGGTACCGACCCACTGCGCTTCACGTTCTATTCCATCGCGTCTTCCGCACGGGCCGTCCGATTCGACATGAACCGAGTTGAAGGTTATCGAAACTTCTGCAACAAGCTTTGGAATGCCGCCAACTTCGTGTTCATGAATACGGAAGATCAATCCATCACGGGTGCCATGGAACTGAGCGTGATTGATCGCTGGATTCTTTCCAGTTTTCAGGACACCGCGGCGGCAGTTAACCTTGCGATGGAGACCTATCGCTTTGATCTTGCCGCCAAGGCCATCTATGAATTTATCTGGGACGAGTTATGTGACTGGTACCTGGAGCTAACCAAGCCACTCTTGCTGGCTACCGATGTCAGTGCGGAGCTTCAACGAGGCGCTAGGCATACTCTGCTGAGCGTGCTCGAGCAGACCTTACGCCTGGCGCACCCATTTATCCCCTTCATGACCGAGGAAATTTGGCAGCAAGTGCCTGAATCTATTCGTGGTCAAGGCGCTACCATCATGCTTGAGGCTTTTCCCGAAGCCGACCCCGACGCCATCGATCGCGAGGCCGAGGCTGATATCAAATGGATCAAGTCGATCGTCACGGGCATCAGGAATATCCGTGGTGAGATGGATATCTCCTTCGCTCAACCTATTCCGGTACTCTTTGCCAACGGCAATGAGCAGGACCAAGGTCGACTCGATGCCTATCGCCCCCTCCTGACGTTTCTGATTAAGCCCGAGCGTCTGCAATGGCTCAACCCCGGTGATGAGATACCCGTATCAGCGACTCAACTCGTTGGCGATATGCAACTTCTGGTACCCATGAGTGGCTTGATCGACAAGGATGCTGAGATCGCCCGTCTCGACAAGGAGATCATTCGCAAGCAGACCGAAGTCGAACGGGCTCAAGCTAAAATCAACAACCCAAGCTTCGTTGACCGGGCGCCGGCGGATGTGGTCCAGAAAGAAAAGAATAAGGTGCAAGATCTGGGTCACGCGATCGCTCAGTTGCTGGAACAAAGAAAACGCATTGTCAGCTTGTAACGCTGAGTGCGCACAGCCGCAATTGCCACGCATTCTTGCGGCTTGTACTTATACTGATGCTTAAACTTATCACTACAGCAATGATCTCAATCACTAAGTTCGAGGACTTCGTTACGAAAAATTCTTAGCTGCTTTTGTACCTAATTGTTTTGGACGCCCATTCATAATTCTGCCAATTTAGCTCAGCATTATGCAAAATTTCCTCTGACTGGGATGTCACGAGGAAAATGGTAGTCAGATTACAGGGAGCGGGAAATGTCAAACAGGCAATCAGGAACGGTCAAGTGGTTCAATGACGCGAAGGGCTTTGGATTTATCGAGAGACCAGACGGTGAAGATGTTTTCGTCCACTTCAGATCCATTCGCGGAGATGGTTATAGAACCCTCAAACAAGGCGCCCAAGTAGAATTTAATATGACCGAAACTGATAAGGGCTACCAAGCGGAAGATGTCGCTGAGGCCTAAAAAACCTACTTCACGACAAACACTACGCCGTTCGATCAATTGAATATTTGATCGAACGGCGTTTTTTGAGTGAAAGGTCTTGCCGCATCAGCGACTCGACATATTGAACGCCACACACTGATACTCAGCATCTCACGATCAGGCCCGCTTGCGTTCCTTCACTTCGGCGGATCTATCAACCTTGCGAACTAAGCCGCAATGACAGCCAACACAACCTTGCCTAGGGTTGTATCCGAGGCCACTTGATCGTGAGCCTTGTTGATATCCTTGATATCGTAAACCGTATCGATAATCGCCTGAATTTCTCCCGTCGCGATCTTAGGCCATACTCGCTCTTCAAGCTGCCCCATAACCTGCGCTTTCTCAGCGATGGGCCGCGCTCTCAAAGTTGAACCGATCACTCGAAGGCGCTTCATCATCAGCATGGCCAATTCGATCTCACTTTTGCTACCACCCATCAAACCGATCAGCACCAGGCGGCCGTTCATACCCAGCAGCTTCAGATTATCTTCCAGATAAGTACCACCCACCGGATCCAAAATCACATCGACCCCCGCAGCACCTGCAAAGGCCACCGCTTTTTCGAGGAACGATCCCTCATTGCGATTACTACCTGCGGTAGCGCCCAAGGCGATGCAAGCAACAATCTTTTCGTCATTGCCAGCGGTGACAAAACAGGGATTACCAAAGCTCTTGCACAGCTGGATGCCGGCGGTACCCACGCCGCTTGCACCAGCATGCAGGACCACTTTTTCGCCAGGCTGCAATCCCGCCTCAATAAACAGGTTCAGCCAGGCCGTCGCAAACACCTCGGGCAAGGCTGCCGCCTGAACAAAGCTCAATCCGGCCGGCACTGGCAGAACGCTGCCCATAGGAGCGACCGCATATTCAGCGTAGCCACCACCACTTAACAAAGCACAAACACGATCACCCACCTGCCAACGCTCAACATCACTGCCCACGGCTGCAATCTCGCCGGCGCACTCCAGGCCCATAATGCTACTGGCACCAGCCGGCGGTGGATAAAACCCCCGGCGCTGCATCAGGTCGGCGCGATTAATCGCGGTGGCATGAACACGAATCAACACCTCACCGGCACCAGCTACGGGTTGCTCCACTTCAGACCAACTCATGGTCTGATCGTCATTCACAGTCACTGCTTTCATCTATGTCTCCTGTTAGGCAAAAATTGGGTCGAGGGTCGAGCGAAGAAAATGCATCAGCGTGGCATTGCCGCCGAGGCAACGCGTTAATAATGCGGTGGTGGCGGTTCCGGCGTAGCATCACCCAACGACCGAGTATCGAGCGCCCGCAGTTCATTGCCGAGTAGTTGCACTTGCCGTTGCAATGTTAAGATCTGCTGTTGCTGGCTAACTAACGCATCGTCCAGTTTTTGGATGATATCTTCCTGAAAAGCCAGCTTCATTTCCAGGCTGTCAAATTGCTGATTACTCATAGGCTCGCCTGCTCAACGTTCACGCGTACTTCAACCGCACTTTAACACCATGTTCGTGAAGCCACTGCTTGAGTCCGCTTACGGTATACTCACCAAAGTGGAGCATAGAGGCGACAAGCGCCGCGTCAGCCTTACCTTCGGTCAACACTGCCAGCAGATGCTCAGGCTTACCTGCGCCCCCAGACGCGATCACCGGGATTGAAACAGCTTCGGCAATCAATCGCGTTAAATTGATTTCATAACCGGCTTTCGTGCCATCAGCGTCGATGGAATTAACCACTAGCTCACCTGCGCCCAAGGCTTCGCCCTGTAACGCCCAAGCCAGCGCATCTAACCCCATTGGCGTGCGGCCACCGTTGATCACTACCTCGTAGCCGCTCGGAATGGTGTCGCTAACCTCTACCTGTTTTATATCCATTGAGAGTACGACGTTTTGATTGCCGATCGCGTAGGCGCATTCGCTAATCAGTTCAGGCCGAAGTACCGCAGCAGAGTTAACGTTGATTTTTTCAGCACCCGCCCACAACAACTTATTAGCATCCTCAACGGTACGGATCCCTCCCCCCACGGAGAAGGGGATATAAACCTGTTCAGCCACTGCTTCCACCACATCTAACATGATATCGCGCTTGTCACTGGACGCCGTGATGTCGTAAAACACCAGCTCATCAAGACCATCCTCATAGTATTCTTTCGCCTTCGCGATGGGGTCACCAATATCCTGCGTATTAACAAACTTCACGCTTTTGGCGAGTTGCCCCTCGCGAACATCCAGACAGGCAATAATGCGTTTACTTAACATATTTATACACACCCATTCCAGACACCAAATTCGGCGAGAATTGAAAGTCCCTTTTTGCCACTTTTCTCAAGATGAAACTGGGTCGCAAACAGGTTCTTACGCCCCAGCATGGAACAGAAACGACCACCATAGTCCGTCACACCATAAACATCCTCGGCGTTGGCCGGGCGGGTAAAATAGGAATGAACAAAATAAAACTCGTCACCCGATTCAACGGACCTGAGCAATGGGTGAGGCCGTACAATCTCAACTTCATTCCAACCGATATGCGGCACCTTCAGGGATTTATCCGCCAAGTTAAACTTTTCCACCACACCTTCAACCAAACCCAGACAGTCGCGATGGCCTTCCTCGGACTTCTGCAGAACTATTTGGCTGCCGAGACAAATACCCAACATAGGTTTGCCGGTAGCAAAGAAGTCCCGCATGGCCTTATCCAAGCCCCGGGCATGCAAGGTATCCACCGCGCTCTCCGCAGATCCGACACCAGGGAAAATCAGTCGATCCGCGGCCATGATCTCCTGCGGGTCCGCGCTAATGCAAGCCGGTATTCCCACGTGTTCGCAGGCTCGCAGTACGCTACGCAAATTCCCAGCGTCATAGTCGACAATTACCAGCATACCCATCAATCCCGAATTCAGCAGGCCGCATTATAGGCGATAGCCGCGTAGATTTCTCAGTCTGCAACGATCAAGGGCGTTTTTTCACTCGGCTTTCTATCATTTATCGATAGTTATCTGTATCATTCGAGTAATACAGATGACTCCAATCAACGGGGTCTACATTAATCCGACCAGGCACGCACCCAAGGATCAACATGAAGCTGACCGTAGACGCCACACTGCCAATTCCTGTCTTCCAACAGATCATTGATCAAGTGCATTTTGCCGTCAACGCCGGCGAACTCAAACCCGGTGACCGACTGCCCAGCATTCGCGGCCTCGCAGCAGACAACGACATCGCAGCGAATACTGTCGCCAAGGCATTTCGCCAGCTCGAGTTTCGAGGCGTGATCAGCGCCCGTGATCGATCCGGCTTCGTGGTCTGTGAAGCCACCGCCAGTCGTTATCAGTCACGAGGGGTCAGTGCCGACAAGAACGAAGTTCACCAGGTGGTGGACAGCCTTGACGCCGGTGTCATTCCCGGCGCATTTTGCAAAATCACAGAAGACTTTTTGAGCGGTGACCCTGAGAAATGCAATGTCATTCATGCTGATGGTGCCGGCACCAAGTCGATCATAGGCTATCTGCAATATAAAGAGACGGGCAACCCTGAGGTTTTCAAGGGCATCGCCCAAGACAGCATCGTCATGAATCTCGATGACCTGCTCTGCGTCGGCGTCAGCAATCGCATTCTGATCTCCAACACAATCAATCGGAATGCACTGAATTGCCCCGGCGAAGTTGTCTCCGCATTGATTGAAGGCAGCGAACAGTTCCTGGCTCAACTCAGAGACCATGGCGTAAACATCTACTCTGGTGGCGGCGAGACCGCCGATGTCGGCGACCTGACGGGCACTCTGGTGGTGGACTCCTGCGCCGTGGCTATCATGAAAAAAGCGGATGTTATTCGCAACGACATTACCGCCGATTTGGCTATCGTTGGCCTGTCCTCTACCGGCCAGGCGACCTACGAAACTCGACCCAACAGCGGCATGGGCAGCAACGGTTTAACCAGCGCTCGGCACGACATGTTGTGTCACTATTATGCAGAGAAGTATCCGGAGACCTTCGATCCAAACTTGCCACGGGATTTAACCTATTGCGGGCCCTATCGACTCGAAGATCAGCTACCCGATTCTAACATGCTGGTGGGCGACGCTATCCTCAGTCCGACCCGCAGCTATGCGCCCGTGATCTATAGAGCCTTGGCGGAACTCGGCGGCGAGATCAAGGGGCTGATTCACTGCTCTGGCGGCGCTCAGACAAAGTGTCTGAAATTCGGCAATCAAGTGCATTTCGTCAAGGATAACCTGTTCCCAACCCCGCCACTGTTCGCAGCCATTCAACAGGCATCAGGAACTGGCTGGCAAGAAATGTACAAGGTATTCAATATGGGCCATCGAATGGAAATCTACGTCTCACCGGCGCGAGTCAATGAGGTCATCGACATTGCTCGAAGCTTTGGGATCGATGCCCAACAGATTGGCTACACCGCTTACGCTGACAGTAATCATTTGACCTTGACTGACCCGCTAGGGAATCAGCATGCTTACCCCTGAGAGGGAAGCGACAAACCGTATTAGCCTAATTCGCCTAATTCCTAGCCTAATTAATAGCCTAATTCATAGCCTAATTCATAGCCTAATTCATAGCCTGGCATCGCTCAAGGTTGCGCCGCTCTCGGCATTTCCCGCTCGCGGCCAGCCTTTAAGTCTCGCCTAAGGCACGCGCTAGCGCCTGGTAAAAATGCGTCACTATCGGCAAAGAATAAGTCGACTTTCGCGCCACAAAGCGCACCGGGCGAGAGAGCCCACGTTCGCCGAGGTTCATCATTTTGTCCTCTGGCACCTTAAGTGTCCGCGCGACTCCGATCGGTACCAAACCATGACCGAACCCCGCCAATGCCATTTGGGCGACGCTGAAAAAAGACTCCAGCGCCACCTCGCGACGAATCCGCAAGCGCTTAACCTCATCTCGAAAGGATCGCCAGGCCCCCGAATAATCCTCAATCGTAATCACCGGTAACTCGCCTTTTTTTGGCCATTTGAGCTCTCCTAAGGCTGACGGAATAATCACCATCGACTCGCGCATCAGCACTTCTGACTGCAAATCAGTATCGAGCGTATCGGAACCGGTGCAGACCCCCAACATGAATTCTCCAGAGCGCACCCGATCTAGCACCACCGGCGTACGATAGGTATGGAACGCGAATTTCACATCAGGCATAGCTTGCTTGATCTTAATAAAAACAGCAGGCCCCCAGGACGACAAAATAGCATCGGAAACCCCGATCGTCAGCTCACCATGGCCTGCGCTGACATCATCGACGAACAGGTCTCGCAAGCTAGACAGCACCGGCGCTATCTTGTCTACCAGGTGTTTGCCATGCTGAGTCAACTCCACGCGCCGACCTTTTTTCTGGATCAGTTTACGGTCATAGTATTTTTCAAGTGTCGCGATGCGCTTACTCACCGCAGACTGGGAAACCCTCAGATCAGTGGCGGCTTCCAGCATCGTGCCCGTACGTGACAGTGCCAGCAAAGTCTCAAGATTTTCGATCATGGCGAACCCAACTCATTCCTAAACGGTATATACGATACGCCATCTATTCCACTTGCACCAACTATTAAGCCTCACCCACACAATTAACAGCGGGCGGCACAATGCTTTATTCACCCTGCCACTGGCATATCGAAAAGTTCAATTCGGTTTGTATACTTGCAGACCAGCCGGCAGCGGTATTAAAAACCGACGCGGCTAAACATTGGCGCGAGGAACCGCTATGGTTAAACGGCCGACCCTAGCTGACCCCAAAAGGGTAGCCAGGGACCGGCTATCAAACTCACGTAGCCTGAGAATCTGCTTGTTGCGGTTTTATGACAAACAGTAAATCGCCTTCATTGACCTGTTGGCCGCTGGCGATATTAATACGCGTAACTTCATATTGCCCATCGGCAGGATAAACCTCACCATCGTTTCCAGAGAACGAGTTGAGATTCACTGGCGTAAACATTTTCATGGCCTCCAGCTGACACAGCGTATCTTCGGCACCAATGAAATCACCAACACTGACGTATTCGGGCTCGGTCGGCGAGGGAGTACGATAGAACACACCGGTCGAAGGCGACAACACCTTGAGTTCATCACTACCTTCGATACGGAGCATTTCCAGGTCAATACCAATGCCTTCCGTGCCTGACGCTTCTGCTATTTCCGCGATCAGCGCTGGCATATCTGTGCGTTCAAGGAATGCAGGCAGATAACCTGTGTCGTAAACACCATCAAGGAAAACCTTGTCGGCCAGGATTCGCTTGATCAAACAAATGTTTGTACTGATGCCGTGAATCTTAACTCGATTCAAATAGGCGAGCATCTTTTTCACCGTGTCGTTGCGATCCGTACCGTGACAAATAATCTGAATAATCAAACTGTCATAGAAGGGCGACACCACTTTACCCGGACCCGCCATAGAAATTAATTGAATATGCGGCTCGACGGGGAGTTCGCAAGCCGTTATTTCGCCCGGGGTCGGCGCAAATGACACGTTGCCATCAGCATCCAATACCGCTTTCTCGGCATTGACTCGAATCTCGAGGGCGTAGCCATGGTCTGCAACTTTCAAACCCTCAATAGAACCGCCAGAGGCGATTTCAAATTGCTGCTTGACGATATCGACGCCCGTCACGACCTCTGTCACCGGGTGTTCGACCTGCAGGCGAGTATTCATTTCCATGAAATAAACGGCATCATTAGGTACGTCATAAATAAACTCAACGGTGCCCGCACCAATATAATCTACTGCATTGGCGATTTTGTACGCATACTCATAAACCTGCTTCTTGAGTTTTTCCGGCAACATGGTTGAGGATGACTCTTCCATTAGCTTCTGATTATTACGCTGCACACTACAGTCTCTTAAACCGACGACCAGAGTATTGCCGTGAGTGTCTCTTAATATCTGTGCCTCAATGTGGCGCAAGGAAGTCACGAATTTTTCAATATAAACATCGCCGTTGCCGAACGCCGCCTTGGCTTCGCTGGTTACCTGATGAAACAGACCATGCAATTGCTCTGGCCGACGGACCACCTGGATACCTTTGCCACCACCGCCGTGAACTGCCTTCAACAAAATGGGATAGCCTACCTGCTCTGCAATTTCGGCAGCACTTTCTGAAGTGTTGACGATACCATAGCTGCCAGGCACCACCGGAACATCGATGCTCTGCGTTGTATTAATGGCATTGGACTTATTACCCATGGTTTCCATGCTGGAAACCTTTGGACCGATAAAGTTAATGGCTCGATTACGCACCAGTTTAGCGAAATTCGGGTCCTCAGATAGAAAACCGATACCTGGATGCAACGCATCAGCGCCTTCAATTTCGGCGATACTCAATACGCTCAGCGCATTCAGATAGCTCTCATCTGACGTGTTACCACCGATACAAACCAGGCTGTGTTTTGGATCTGCACGAACCATATCTGCCGGCACTGAGTCCATATCTGGGTCCGACTGCACCAGAACCACTTCATAACCATAGTGAATCGCCCGACTCACCAGCTTCACAGCCGTACAGCCGCGAGCATGAACAAGCACGCGCTTGATGGGCCGAATCAGCTCGGCTTCAGAAATATGATGTTGCACAACCATCGGCTCGGCGGCATTCAGACTGCCAGACATAATCCGGTCGACAACCTGCTCCACAGATTCTATCGGCAGCGGTATCGCAGGATCAATGCGGCGAAGCTCCTGATCCAATTCCGCTGAAAATGGATGTTTTACCAGACCACGCATGGCTCCAGGATTAACCGACAAGTAATTACTTAGCATGCAGGTATAGGGCAAATTCCGCTCAACGACCGTTTGACCGGCAAATGGCATACTGGCCCCGCTAAAGTAGTAGTTTTGAACCAATGGGTGAGTGACAAAACTTGCCTGTGCACCACCGGTACAATCCCCAAAGCCAAACATGATGATAGGCAGATCATTGTCTCGTACAAATCGTGTAATTCGATCGTTAATCACCGCCATCGTAAACAAAGCCGCAGCACCTTCTTTGGTCTGCATCCCACCGGATGAGATAAAACAGATCACGGGCACCTGTTGTACGGCGCACTCAACCAAGAGTTTACAAAAGCGCACGCAGTCAGAGTTATCGATACTACCGGCCTGGAAGGCAACGTTGGACATCACCAAACCAACCCGGTAACAACCCTTCTCGGTGGTAAAATCACCCATACCCGTGATCAGCCCCGAGGGTCGGATGTTATTCTTCAAGGCCGCTTCAATCGAAGGGCGGAAGGTGGGGAAATCTACCGGGTTCGCCGACATCAATGTCGGGTTTAACTCGGTGAAATTTTTCACATATAAATTCAACAGTGATTCGTACGAAGTCCGTTTCGAACGCTTTTCGCGGGTTAATTGCTCATGGAACAACAGATCGCGATAGGCAATATTCAGTCGATTCCAAAAATCTTTACGCCGACCAATACGAACCGGTTCGATTTTACCTTCATAGCGCTTGCCGCTATCCTGCGTAGCGTAATACTCGGGCAGCAGTTTCTCAAAAAAGAAACTCACAACCACAAACAGCGTGTCGGATTTGTCTTTGTGGACGACCCGAATCCATTCTTCAACAGACTTCAGAAAAACACCGCTGCGGGAGTAGTTCGACAACTCCTTGATCCACACGGCAAAACGCTTGTTGATTTCAACCTTGTCCTGGCCCGCGACAATATCGAGACCACTGACTTCGTTAATCGATTTGTCGATCAGCTGTTGAATGAACTCTGCTGGTAGCGCTCTTGATTCATGGGCCTGCCGAGCGATGGATACCAACTCGCTGATTAAATTGTCATACAGTACCCCGAAGGTAATCAAGTTCTGACATTCGGCGACGAAATCATACCGAATATCTTCGTCAAAAATGACATCGAGAATTGAGCGGTCTTGCTCAGCAGGATGAACTACCTGGTTACGTTTGCGTTCGATATAAGACCACAGACTGTCTTCAAGCAGTCTTCGGTTCAGTTGTATCGGGTGTTCTTCATCATTATCGAGCAGTTTACGGGTGAATTCAGACAAGTTTTCACCGGCCAGCTTCTCACCGTCGTTAAGCGAACCACCCTCAAGAATCAGATTAAACTCAGCGATGAGTTGACCGGCCAGAAAGTCCGCTGACTTCTCTTGGATATATTCAGCGTCAAATAATTTCTTACCCTCAAATGAAAACTTACTTTTGATATAGCCAACAAACACGTTATCGGTATTGGACATCGCGTCGAGCAAGCCTTTGGTATCTTTAATATCCCTTGGGTGGAGCAAATACGCATTGGCATCTTCATTCGCCATATGGAGGATTAGCGCCGACAAATTATCCTTTGCACTACCCTTCCAGCGATTATACAAATGCAGACCGGTAACCAGACAAAGTTCTTTTTTAGCGATCTGATAATTACGGGTCGGCTCACCGAATATCAACTGAGCAATACGTCCTCGCTCATCGCCAACGACCGCTTTTTTGTCGACATAGCTCTTCCATGCTTTACTCAGCACATCCTCATAGAGAATTTTATCCGGATCCTGCAGCCAGCCTAAAAAGGCTGCGCGACGTTCACGGTGTAATCGCTGCGCCAACTCCCCTTCTGGAATTTTGGCTTCTGCCAAACGACCATATTGGGTAGTGGTTGTACTCTTGATACGTTTGCGCAACCCCAGATAACGCAGGTATCGGTAGGCTGCGCCAAAGACATTGGGATATTCCGTCGGTGAAACTCGAAGCTTTAAAGTGGAACTGGCATTGATAGCTGACAAAAAATCCGACGGGTTTAGGTAACGCTTAACATTGCGCTGGTAGTGATCGAAAATCTCAGGATGTTTATTGATAAATTCCCGAGTACCATCTTCGATAGAGGTGAGCCCTTGAACAATGGCGTCTTTTAAGTGACCAATAGTCTCAGTTTCACCTGGGTCATAGTCTATTACACCGTCGATATTGCCTTGCATATACAGCTCGTAAGAAGACACACCAACAAACTGCGCACACTCCTGCCAAGACAAGTTATAACGCCGCACCAGATTCGCCAATGACTTGGGATGGATCGTATTAAACACGCCGGTTCGTACCGACAACAACAAATTACTTGCTGCCAACGGAATGGCGCCGCCAGAGTAACCCTGACCAATGATGATACCCAGGGTCGGGACATCGACGTTGCAAAGCTCAGCGATCAGCCGGGAGATGGAATGCGCTTGATTTTGTGAGTTGGCCAACTCGTAGGGGTCTGCCCCTGGCGTATCCATAAAGGTGACAATGGGCATCGAACGCGCGGCAAAATGACCCGCCATTTTTGAGGCTAACTCATGATGCTCCGGGCCCCAGACACCTGAACCATGGGCTCGATTCTGGGCGATCAAACCGACTTTTCGACTGATCCCGCCGAAATCCAGAGCAAGCTCCGCACAGTAAAAAGGGCCTCGCTCGATCACATTGGTTACCGGCACGTCGAGGGCCGCAACCACATCTTTCGCGCCGGGGCGCGTGGACTCTTCCGTCGGCGCCACGGTGGCTGCAATATAGGCATCGACTTCCATGCCGCGCAGTTGTTTAACCCGCGCTTCAATCTGCTTGTTATTCAGCAGACCGCCAATGACAGACGCACTTTGGCGACGGGGAAATAAGGAGAAATCCTGCGCCAAATTTTCGGCATTCAGGTATAGCTGGTCCACAGAGGAAGATTCGTGCCCCATAAGAAATTGCATTCCATTGATTCGCCCGCACGCCAGTTAAGGGGCGCCGACAAATGATAATAAATATAGACCCAGAGACCAGACCGGGTTTCCTGGCCGTAATGTACTCTAATGACGCCGTGCAAGCAACGCCACAACCACGATTAAAAAACCCAACCTGTTGATTTTTAATACGTTATATATTCAACGAAAATCAAAAAAACGTGCTAAATTTCCAACACTGGCAACAGACCTATTTTTGAACGCCATAACTTGGGCCCGGTAATATGAACTGACTCGCCATTGGAATCCACCGCGACGGTCACCGGCATATCCTCTACCTCAAATTCATGGATAGCCTCCATGCCCAAATCTTCGAAAGCGACGATTCTGGACTTACGAATGGCCTTTGAAACCAGAAATGCGGCACCACCCACAGCCATCAAGTAGACAGCCCGATGTTTTTTGATGGCTTCGATCGCCACCGGGCCACGCTCGGCTTTGCCGATCATGCCCAACAACCCAGTCTGGGCCAGCATCATCTCGGTAAAACCATCCATTCGGGTCGCCGTCGTCGGTCCAGCGGGCCCAACAACTTCTTCGCGGACAGGATCCACCGGGCCTACGTAGTAAATAAACCGTCCGGCGAGATCAACGCCTTCCGGCAAACCCTCGCCTTGCTCTAGCAAATCACGGATACGCTTGTGCGCGGCATCGCGCCCCGTCAGCATCTTGCCGCTAAGCAACAGTGTTTCACCAGGCTGCCAACTCGCTACATCCTCGCGGGTAATAGTATCCAGATTAACTCGCCGCGAATTCGGGCCCGCCTCCCAGGTGATTTTCGGCCAGTCTTCAAGCTTAGGCGGCGCCAGGTCAACGCTACCGCTGCCGTCCAGCACAAAGTGTACGTGCCGCGTTGCCGCACAGTTGGGTATCATTGCGACGGGCAAGTTAGCTGCATGGGTCGGATAATCCATAATTTTGACATCGAGCACGGTGGTCAAGCCGCCCAAGCCTTGAGCACCAATACCCAGCCCGTTGACCTTCTCGAAAATCTCCAGCCGCAACTCTTCGACTCTCGATGCGGGTCCTCGAGCTTGCAGGTCATAAATGTCAATGGGATCCATCAGGGAACGCTTAGCCAAGAGCATAGCTTTTTCTGCTGTCCCGCCGATGCCGATACCGAGCATGCCCGGCGGGCACCAGCCTGCGCCCATGGTCGGCACCGTCTTAATCACCCAATCGACGATACTATCGGCAGGATTCAACATCACCAGCTTGGATTTCGCCTCCGAGCCTCCACCTTTCGCGGCCACATGAATATCAACCTTATCGCCGAGAACCAGCTCAGTGTGTATCACTGCCGGGGTATTGTCTTTGGTATTGATTCGCTTGCCCGCAGGGTCTGCCAGCACTGAAGCACGCAGCACATTGTCGGGTAACAAGTAGGCGCGCCGCACGCCTTCATTGATCATATCTTCAAGGGACTGATCCGTTTCAAAGCGAACATTCATGCCCACCGAGACGAACACGTTAACAATCCCCGTGTCCTGACAGATCGGCCGATTACCCTCGGCACACATGCGCGAATTAATCAGAATCTGAGCCATCGCATCCTTGGCGGCACTGGACTCCTCGCGCTCATACGCGGCATTCATGGCCTGAATAAAGTCCACCGGGTGATAGTATGAGATGTACTGCAGCGCATCCTGAATGCTTTGCACCAGGTCTTCTTTGGTAATTACCGTCATGTATTTTCCTTCACCCGTGTCGTCTAAATCCCAGCTGGCATAGCGTCAACCGGGTTCGCGCCGCAAAATTGTGATTCATTATATTGATTTCAGAAGGCTCTGTAGATTGGCCATCAACTTTGACGACACCCTCACGCCCTCGAGTCGCGCACTCAGCCATACATCAGTCGCGTTAGCGACTCGGCGATGCAGACAGGCTTGTCGCTCCCTTGTAATTCGATGGTGACCTGACGCTTGACCTGAATCGTATTTGGATTTTTGAGTTCAGCTGACATCATGATGTGGCGAGCGCGCAAAAATGAATCTACCGGTACTGGCGCAGGAAACCGGACCTTATCAAGGCCGTAGTTAACCCCCATGTAGACCCCTTCCAACGCCGCCGGTTTTTTCGGCGCGATACTCGCGCCCAGATGTACAATCAGTGACAGGGTCAGAAATCCATGAGCGATAGTCACTTTATAGGGCGACAACTGCGCCGACTTAACCGGGTCAATATGAATAAATTGATGGTCCAGGGTGGCATCTGCAAACAAGTTAATTCGAGCCTGGTCGATCTGAAACCACGCACCGACACCCTCCTCCTCACCTTCATAGGATTTAAAAATAGCCAGGGCTGCTTCTGCTTTCGAGGTCATGGGACATTCCTTTAGTTGGTCGCACTTAAGTAGCGATTATTGGCTCCGAATCTGGATTTTTCACCTAGGACCCAGGGCGAATTGCTGTCTCGCGGGAGCATATCACAAGCGTTTTAATTTGAACCGTTGATTTCCCGGTATCCCTAAAATAGGATTCACCATATGAAACAGCGACAGCGACACCCAACACCTCGACGATTTGACGTCCTTGCCATCTTCACCAGTACCAGCCTCATCGCTGTGCTGGGTGTTCCTTGGCACGGCATCACCCATGGCTTTCACCCAGGCTTATGGCTGCTTTTAGGGTTTTTCCTGGCCTGGAATGGCTTGTCCATTACAGCGGGGTATCATCGGCTTTGGTCACACAAAGCCTATTCGGCGCACGCCCTGCCACGCTTGATGTTTGCTCTGGGCGGTGCTCTGGCGCTGCAGAACTCCATTCGAAACTGGTGTTCTGACCATCGCAACCACCATCGATATACGGACGACGTGGATCTTGACCCCTACTCCTCGCGTCGCGGTTTGTGGTATTCCCACATGGGCTGGATGCTTCGCGATTATCCCGCGACAGCCAAAGACTATAGCAACATCGCCGACCTCGACCGCGACCCAATCGTCGTCTGGCAACACAAACACTATGCCGTACTGGCACTCAGCCTGAATATTTTGCTGCCGCTGGCGCTCGGCTGGCTATTGAGTGACCCTATAGGTGGCCTGTTATTACTCGGATTTTTGCGTCTAGTCATCGGCCACCATACGACGTTTTTGGTCAACTCGGCGGCCCATGCCTGGGGCAGTCAACCCTACTCGGACCAGAACTCTTCTCGAGACAATCCGCTGATCGCATTGCTGACCTACGGCGAGGGATATCACAATTTTCATCACACCTTCCAGTGGGATTACAGAAATGGCGTCAGGTGGTATCATTTCGACCCGACAAAATGGCTGATCAAAACCTTGTCTTGGTGCCGACTGGCCCATCACTTAAAACAGGTTGCGCCCGAGAAAATTGAGCAGAGTCGTGCAAAAATGCAGCTCATCTATGCCAGCGCCCGAATACTACAAATTCGACCCACTAATAAAGAGCAATGGCTGAGCCTGCTCGAAGCCGAATATGAGCAATTGATCCATAGTCTGAATGCCTGGGCGCAGTGCCGGCAGCGCAAACTAGAGCTAAACACGGCTAAATTGAAGCAACGCTGGGATGAAACAGAGCTACACCACCAGCTTATTGAGCTAGAGTTGAACCTGAAACGGCAGCGTCGCCATTGGCACCTACTGACTCAACAATTTGCCTGAGTGGGACCGAGCGTTCGCCGCTGGCGATAATGGCTGAATTGGATACCAACGTGCGACCCGCACAATGATTTTCTAGATGATTTATTAAAAAAAGAGACTACCTATGAATGACGTTTATATCGCCGCCGGCGCACGCACACCTATGGGCGCCTTTCAAGGCAGCTTATCGAGCCTCACCTCTGTCGACCTTGGCGCGACTGCCATCACTGCAGCAGTCAGTCGCGCGGGGCTCACGGGCGCCGATATCGACGAGGTTATCATGGGCTGCGTTCTCGCCTCAGGACTACGCCAGGGCCCAGCACGTCAGGCCGCCATTGAAGCCGGCATTCCAGTCACGACAGGCGCGACTACTATCAATAAATTATGTGGTTCAGGCATGAAGGCCACCATGTTGGCCCATGACTTGATCAAGGCAGGCACTAACCACATCATGGTGGCGGGCGGCATGGAGAGCATGACGAATGCTCCTTATCTACTACCGAAAGCCCGCGGCGGTTTTCGTATGGGCCACGGTGAGATTCAGGACTGCATGTTTACTGACGGTCTGGAGGATGCTCGAACAGGACGCTTGATGGGCGCATTTGCCCAGGAGATGGCCGATCGATATCAGATGACCCGGCAAGACATGGATAATTTTGCGATTCAGTCGCTGACGCGGGCCAAGCAAGCCATTGCCGATGGCAGCCTGACGGCTGAAACCATCGCCGTGACGGTAAAGAACCGCAGCGGCGAGACAACTGTGACCGATGACGAGCAACCCGGCAAAGCCAACATCGACAAGATACCGACGCTGCGACCGGCCTTCAGTGCGGACGGCACTGTCACCGCGGCTAATTCAAGCTCGATTTCCGACGGCGCCTCGGCGCTGGTCTTGGCCAGCGATGAGGCCATCAAGACCCACAAACTGCAACCCATGGTGAAAATTGTAGGCCATAGCACCAATTCCCGCGACCCGTCAGAATTCACCATTGCGCCCGTCGGAGCCATCGAAAAATTGCTGGCGAAAATCGGCTGGGATAAAGACGACGTCGACTTATTTGAAATTAATGAGGCCTTCGCCATGGTCACCATGGCCGCCATCCAGGACTTGGGATTGGATCCCGCCAAGGTCAACATTCACGGCGGCGCCTGTGCCCAGGGGCACCCAATTGGCTCTACGGGCTCCCGGCTAATCGTGACCTTGATGCACGCCTTAAAACAGCGCGGCTTAAAGCGCGGCATTGCATCTTTGTGCATCGGCGGCGGTGAAGCGACAGCGGTGGCTATCGAGATCGTTTAATCCTCTGGGTCCGCGTTTATCAGGTAGATTTATACGGGCCCAAGATCGTACAATGATCGTACAATGATCAAACTGATCAATTATTATTCTTACTCTCTATTCAGGAGTTAAATTCTTGTCTCGCCTTCCTGTAATCGTTGGCTTCGGTGGTATCAACCCGGCTGGCAGAAGTTCTGGACATCACGGCTATCGGCGCCTGGTGATTGATAACCTCGGGACGGAAATGGCAGATGAGACCTGGCAGTCACTCGCCAGGTTGATGCAATTAAGTGGACCGCTGACGCAGGAACAGAAAGGCTTCATCCGTCAACATACCCTGGTCCGCAAACTGGAAAACAACCTGTTTGACCCCAGCAACATCCTCGCCCATAAAAATGCCAGACTAAACCCCGGCGCCGGCGAGCCAATGACATTCACGCTCAAGCGCAATCAACTACCCGACAGCCTTCCACCAGGCTGGCACGTTACGCCCATCGACAACCTTAATGTATTGGTCACCGCCGATCAGCATCTCGATGTGCTATTTCCAGATTCGCGGGCATCTCGCGTTAATTCTGCAGGTCAATTACCCACGGGGTTCAACCCTGAAACCCTTTACCAGTCTCGCAATCACCCGCGCGGCTTGCAATTAACGGTTTATGCCGCATCCGATGCGATCAACTCCCTGGGCTTCGACTGGGACCTGGTGCGCCAGAAAGTACCCGCAGATCAAATTTCGGTGTATGCCAGCAGCGCCATGGGCCAGTTGGATTACAACGGCGCTGGCGGCATGCTCCAAGCTTCATTACTAGGCAAGCGCGTCAGCTCAAAAAATTGCGCACTGGGCCTGGCGGAAATGACCGCAGACTTCGTCAATGCCTACATCCTCGGTAGCGTCGGCACTACCGGCGCGAATATTGGTGCCTGTGCGACATTCCTGTACAACCTACGCCAAGGCATCCAAGATATTCGCTCGGGCAAGTCTCGAGCAGTCATCGTCGGTGCGAGCGAAGCACCGCTGACGCCCGAGGTCATTGAAGGTTATCGCATCATGGGTGCCCTCGCCGAAGACGAGGCCTTAAGCAAGCTCGACGGGGGGGCAGCCACTAATCATCAGCGCGCTTGTCGACCCTTTGGTGATAATTGTGGCTTCACGCTCGCCGAGGCGTCACAGTTTATTGTGCTATTCGATGACGAGCTCGCGGTCGAAATGGGCGCTAATATTTACGGCTCAGTGGCAGATGTATTTATTAACGCCGACGGCTTCAAAAAATCAATTCCTGGCCCCGGTATTGGCAACTACCTGACCGTCGGTAAATCACTGGGGGTGGTTCGCGCCATCTTGGGCGAGCAGGCGATGCGGCAGCGAACCTATATCCAGGCTCACGGCACCGGCACACCACAGAATCGGGTCAGCGAATCGCATATCTTTAATGAGTTAGCGAAGACATTCCGCCTGGAAAAATGGCCAGTGGCGGCCATCAAAGCCTATCTCGGACATTCTTTGGCCACCGCCGCCGGTGACCAGATTGCCGCTTCGCTCGGTGCCTGGGCCCATGGCATTATTCCGGGCGTCACGACCATTGATCGAGTGGCTGACGACGTTCATCACAGCCATCTCGATATTCTGCTGGAACATAAGACCTTTGATCCCCTGCAGATGGACGCGACCTTAATCAACGCCAAAGGCTTTGGCGGCAATAACGCCACGGCGGCGATTCTCTCACCCCATGTGACTGCCAACATGCTGGCGAAAAAACATGGCGCCAGTGCGATGAAACAACACATGAACCGCAACGAAAGTGTGCAGGAGCAAGCCGCAGCCTACGATACCGCCACGACTGATGGCCATAATGCCCTGATCTACAAGTTTGGCCTGGGCGTGATCGAAGGGGAACAATTAGAGATTACCGATCAGGCCATTGCGATTCCCGGACACGCCCAACACATCAGCCTCGTCGTTCCCAATCCTTACGACGATATGATTTAGCATGATTCCCAGCAGCGCTATCCAAACTGGCCAGCGCTGCTGTAAACCTGTCAGGTCGGCTCTAAAAGATTTCCCGCGTCGCTCGAAAGCGAATATCGGGCCATCGCTCTTCGGTTAAGTGCAAATTCACCCGCGTAGGCGCCAGGTAAGTCAAGTGACCACTGCCGTCAATAGCGAGATGAGCTTCTGTCTTGCGTTTGAATTCCGCGAGCATTTTCGGATCATCACATTCAACCCAACGCGCTGTGTTGACGGAAACTGGCATGTAATTGCAATCAACCTTATATTCGTCCTTGAGTCGAAATGCGACCACGTCGAACTGAAGAATACCGATGGCACCCAAAATTAGGTCATTGTTCGTCAGCGGCATGAACACCTGAGTGGCACCTTCCTCTGACAACTGGGTCAAACCCTGTCGCAGTTGTTTACTTTTTAACGGATCGCGCAGCTGAACCCGACGAAATAGTTCTGGGGCAAAATGCGGCACACCAAGAAATTTGAACTTCTCGCCCTCGGTGAAGGTATCGCCGATCTGTATGGTGCCATGATTATGCAGCCCGATAATATCCCCTGACCAGGCTTCCTCTGCTTGAGATCGCTCACCCGCGAGGAACGTCACGGCATCGCTGACCCGCACATCCTTGCTCATGCGCACATGATGCATCTTCATGCCCTGCTGATAGCGGCCGGAACAAACCCGTAAAAATGCAATCCGGTCACGATGTTTAGGATCCATATTTGCCTGAATCTTGAAAACGAAACCCGAAAACTGCCCTTCATGGGCCTCAATAACTCGATCGCTCGCTTCGCGCGGCAGGGGCGATGGTGCATACTCAACAAACCCATCGAGCATTTCCATAACACCAAAATTACGTAGTGCCGTACCGAAATAGACCGGCGTCAATGCACCCGCCAAATATTCATCAAGATCGAACGGGTGACTCGCACCCTTGACCAGCTCAATTTCATCCAGTAACTCTGCATGCAAGTTACCCAGCGCCTGGATCGCGGCGTCACTGTAGATGCCTTTTATCGTCTCGGTCTCGGCAAACCCTTCGCCTTTACCCGACTTAAAAAGGTGCACTTCATCATTGTACAGATGGTAAACACCCTTGAAATTCTGGCCCATACCGATCGGCCAGGTCATCGGCGCGCATTTGATCTTAAGAATGTCTTCAACTTCATCGAGAACCTCAATGGGGTCTCTGACTTCTCGGTCAAGCTTGTTGATAAACGTCAAAATCGGTGTATCCCGCAGCCGACAGACCTCCATCAATTTGATGGTACGATCCTCGACCCCCTTGGCGCCATCAATAACCATCAACACTGAGTCAACGGCCGTCAGGGTTCGATAGGTATCTTCAGAGAAGTCTTCATGACCAGGGGTATCCAGTAAATTGACGATGCATCCCTTGTAAGGGAACTGCATCACCGAGGTCGTGATCGAAATACCTCGCTGCTTTTCCAGTTCCATCCAGTCCGACGTCGCATAGCGATCCGATTTCTTCGATTTTACCGTGCCCGCGAGCTGAATTGCCTTGCCATAAAGGAGCAACTTTTCAGTAATCGTGGTCTTACCCGCGTCAGGATGCGAGATAATCGCAAACGTTCGCCGTTTTTTGATGTCTTCTATAATTGGCATGAGATCTCAGATATGCAAAGCGCGGGGCATTATACCGATGCTGGCGATCGATGAGAAACAATCACTCGAGTATCAGTTCCTTCACCAGAACCAGGGCGTCTTCAGCACCCATATGGCCGGGGTAATAATTTTTGCGAATCCCTATTTCAGTAAAACCTTGGCGCTCATAGAGTTTATAAGCAGTCAGATTAGACGCTCGAACCTCCAAAAACACACAACTGCAGTGGTTCACACCGGCGCGTTCGACGATATGTACCAGCAAGCGCTCGCCGAAGCCCTGCCCCTGGAATTCAGGATTAACACAGATATTGAGCAGGTGAGATTCACCCGCGCCCATGGACAGGATAGCGTGACCGACGACGCGATCTGCCACCTTCAGCATCCAACACTCGTTACCTGAGGCCAGGCAGTCACGAAATATTCCCTCGGTCCAGGGATGCGAATAAGCGCGACGCTCGTTTTTGATAACCACGTCGATGTCGGCGGCTTGCATAGGCAAAAACTTCAGCGCCAATTCCCCGCTATACATCCCTCGCCCCATGCGTCTTGATCTCGAGCAGGGTTCGCCATAAGTCGATCTTTGTGTTGGGCTCGGCAAAGTAATGGTTAACGTCCGCCAGAGGCCAGAAAAATTTGCCCGCCACGGCACAGGAAACACCTATCGGCGCCTGCGGAGGGATATCGAAATACCCATAGGCAGATTGACCGAACACCAGCACATGGCGCCCACGCTGATTGATGCCGGAGCCAACCACCTGTTTCGCCTCAACTGCTGACTGAGCGATGTGCGCGGCCCTGACCATAGGCCAGCGCAACTCACTGCGTTCCGGCACGGTCAGTTGCGCAAACCGGGCAGCCGCTATTTGGTCCGCAAAGCGGCTAACCTCGACGGGCAAAGACCGGGTCGCGTAGGGTAAATAGAAAACACAACTGAAGTCATCTTCTGCCACGGTGTAATCCATAAAACACAGCAAAAACTCGGGCTCAACCATACCAACAGGCTGGGTCGTAGTTTGCTTAGGCTGGCTCGCCGGGGACGCAGACCGACCTGGGATCGGGTCTTTGATGGTCGATTTTGCCTGATAGCTGGACGATGCTGGCGGCCGACTGGCTGGTGGCTCAGCCCTTTGAACCAACGCCACAGCAGGCGCCACCTCGGCTGCAATTTCATCGCGAGCACCGAGACGCTCAATGCCGACAGGGCTGTCGGAAACGTTCTCCCGCAAAACCCAGACATCGATGCCCATTTCCCGCATATATGCATCGCGCGTGTTGCTCATCCAGACTTAGCCTGATCACTCAGTGAATTAATGCGCCTAGTCTAGCGCATTCGTTTCACGGATTCTTGCGCAACCGCATTAGAGATTCTTGAATGGTCGAGGCAACGAGCTCACCCTCTTCAGTGAACATCAAACCGCGGTTGTAGCCTCTGGCTGCCGCTGCTTGGGGCGCATCCAGGGCATACAGTAGCCATTGATCGACCCGGACAACCGGTCGGTGGAACCACATGGCGTGATCCAGACTGGCTGATTGCATATCCTTGCGTTCAAATTTTCCAGCATGAGGCAAGCGAGAAGTTGAAAGTAACGCATCGTCTGACTGGAACGTGAGCAATGCCGCATGCAGCAAAGGATCATCCGCCGCAATCGTCCCGTTGGCTCGAAACCAATGATGCTGCTTGGGCGGCAATGGCTCCCGGACCAGCTTTGCTTTGTACTCCAATAGGAATGTCACAAATGCATCACTCTGATTGACCCTGGCAATGGCAGCATCATCCGGACGTTGCACCGCGGGCATCTCAGCTTGGTGGTTCAAGCCTGCCTCAACCACTTGAAACGAGGTGTCCATACTGAAAATCGCTCGGCCATGTTGGATCGCGACTATTCGACGGGTGGTGAAAGACCGACCATCCCGAATTCGTTCCACCATAAACAACACGGGCACCGCGGGGTCGCCGGGGCGCAAGAAGTAGCCGTGGAGGGAATGTGGCGGACGATCGGCCGACACGGTTCTACCTGCAGCGATCAGTGCCTGCGCCATGATTTGGCCACCGTAGAGACGGCCACGACCATCCTGTGGGTGATAGCCCCTGAATATATCGTTCTCGATCTGTTCTAAGTCTAGTATTTGGATCAGCTCTGCTAATTTCTGGTGCAACGATCAGTCCTCCTTTCCAGCGATATCCATATCCGGCTCATCGGGTTTCGGCTTTTCCCCATAGTCCTGCCACGGCTGGTCACGCTCGCGAATGACCTCGCGAAACCCCTTCTCTTCGAAACCCTCGACCCAACGATAGGCTTCTTCCGTGTGCCGGGTGACGCCATCAAACAAGGTTCCCAGCATTTGCGTGGTTCGCAGTCCCATATTCTCAAACGCCTGATTGACCAGCAATTTGTTCAACGCCAATTGGTTGGCCGGGATATGCTGGAAGCGCCGCGCCTCCGCCTCCACCATCGCGGACAAATCTGCGGGATCCTCCACATAGGAGACCAGCCCTATGCGCAGGGCCGTCGCCGCGTCGATCGCTCGACCGGTGAGCAGAAACTGCTTGGCATGCTCCAGGCCGAGGCGATAAACCCACATCATGGTAGTCGGGGTGCCATAAATCCTGCTCGGCGCGTAGCCTATATGCGCGTCTGAGGCCATAAATAACATATCACAACACAATACTAGGTCCGTCGCTCCGCCCACCGCCCAGCCTCGAATTTCACCTAAGACGGGCTTGGGGCACTCCCATATTTTCATAAAGCGGCGTACATTATTTCCCATGAACTGCATATCGCGGACAGGATCCCAGGCCCCCTCTCGCGCCTTAACCGAAGGCGCGCCATAGGGTGTGTCCCAGCGCTCCTTGCTGGTCAGGTCATAACCAGCTGTAAAGGTATCACCCACACCCCGCAGAACAATCGCCGCAACCTGCGGTGATCGCGTTGCCTGATCGATGCCATCAGCAATCCCCTGGACAACTGACTCGGTAAGGGTGTTCTTCTTATCGGGACGGTTAATGGCGATAATCGCTATACCGTCGCGCTCTTCATATATCACTGGCTGTTCTGACATTGGCCGCGCTCCTGGCTGAATGGCATGGCCTCTTTCACCTTAAGACCCGCTCCCTACTATCAAGTGTTGATGAAACTGTCCTTCAGGTCCAGTCCCCTTGGCCGAACATGTCGGCGCCTCACAGAATGGAACTCCCCTAGCGCTTGGCCAGGGTTGCTTGTCGCCCGTCCCCGCGGCCCGTTCGGCGCCAATGGCCAAAAGCATGTCACAGTGACAACCCAAGGCCCTGGTTAAAGATCCAGCCCTCGCCGAAAGACATTAACGGTGGTTCGCTTGGCGCTGAAACGCGCCTCTAAAATCGCGATAGCTTTCTCGGGCTGAGCATCACCACACATAAACAGATCAAAAGCCGCAAAGCTTCTTTCGGGCCAGGTATGAACGCTGATATGGGACTCGGCAAGCACCGCTACGCCAGTCACCCCGTCATTGGGCGTAAAGTGATTGAGGTGTATGTGCAACAAGGTCGCTCCGCATTCAACTACGCACTCGCGCATCACTTTTTCGATAAAACTGATGTTATCAAGCTCGATCGCCTCATAAAGGTCGACCGTAACATGCAGCCCGGCGAAGCTGGCACCGTCTCGGGTCATTAAAGCGTCAGGGCTTAACTTGGTGGATGGCGGGTTCACGGCTAGACCTCAAGGCCAGCAAGGTCTATGTCTGAAAGACTTGTGGGCGCCGCATAGAATAGTGCCATGCCCGATTTTACGGTGAAGAGAAGATCCGGGTTAAGCGTCAACTGGTTAGCCTTAACCGCAAGTACCGTGGCGCCATGCTTTTTCTTCATCCCTATAAATACGGTTAGATAATCAACCGCGACATTACCCGGGGGGATATCAAACCGATACAGGTTTTCGCCGTCCAGGTTACGAATTAGCTGTTGAACCACACTACTGGACTCACGGTCTTGAAGCTCCTGAGCCAACAAGTAATCACTGGTAGGTAATATCACGTTATTAAGCGCAGTGTGCAACGCAGGTAATCGCGCAATTTTTTCGGCATGATCTTCGTTATTCAGATAACAAACCATTTGAGCACTGGTGTTGACGGACCTAAATGCGTAAGCCGTGATAAATGTCTCATTATCACTAGCGCCCCATATGACGATGTTTTTCGCCGCTGCCGCGTTCGATCGTTGCAACACGTCTTCGGAGGCTAATTCGCCCATAACAAAGTCCACACCCCCAAACCGAATTGGGTTTTCTTTTTGACCAAAAGAGCAAAGAACCAGCTTTTCCGACGGATTATTCGTCAGCAGTTCCGCAATGACTTTCTCTGTACGCCCCTGCCGGTAGCCCATGATGATGGTATGGTTTTCATGATTCATCTTCCTCAAACCCTTCCTGTTTTTACTCGCTAATTCAATCACCCACTCCGCTGCCTTACCGATCACCAGGCCCACTGTACCGATGCCAATGAACATGATGAACCCAGCGCAGATCCGGCCATAGGTTGTTAATGGCGAATAGTCGCCATAACCGACCGTCGTTATGGTGACCGAAAACCACCAAGTGTAGTTTTCAAGAATCTCATCTTCACCCGCATAGAACATCACGAAATAACCCAGCACATACAGTAACGCGATTGAAACAAACAAAGTAACCCAAGCATATTCATGCACTCGAGAAAGCACTTTCTTATATTCGCGCAGTATCAGGCGAAATATCATTCTAGCAACCAACTCCTGTCCAAATAATTCGTCAGCAGACACGGTTGCATGAGAGTATTCACACAGGGATTATCGGCCACCAATTCGCCTTTACCAAAAGCGAAGGATGCCGCCAACAATTCCGGTGTTATAAAACCCGTATCAACCTTGAACTCAGCCAAGGAAGAAAGCTGTAATTTAACCACCTCCGAACTCCGAGCATCGATCCACGCAAGGTAATAACCCCAGTCACCGAAGGACGGTATGTTCTGCCTGTAGGGCAAAACTTTGAATCCTGCCGCCTTTAGTGTTTCACCAATTGACAGGTAGGCCTCTTTTGCGTGATAAGGAGAAGTTGACTGAATGGCCACGTAAGCTTCCGCCGTCAAGTAACGTCGCAGTGACTGGTAAAACTGTTTGCTATAGAGTTTGCTCAACTCAATCGAAGAAGGGTCAGGCAGGTCTATCACCACCGCATCCCATTTTTGCGCCGGCTGTTTTTTTAAAAACTGGTCAGCGTCAATATTAAACACATCGACACTGGCGACCCATTCACCCTCGGTGGTTTTGTGCCCCGCCTCACGCATATAAATGGCTTGCTTTGAACCTGCGACATAGGTGTTGATCGACGCTACATTGACTTTAGCATGCTGAAAAGCATGATTGTTCAGGCTGGCCAATAATTGATTATTCGTAGCGATATCGATCATTTCAGGATCAAGGTCGACCAGTGTCACCGACTCTACTGCTGCGTATTTGATGATTTCTCGAAGCGCAAGCCCGTCACCTCCCCCCAACACCAGCACGTGCTTTATAGAGGGTGCGACGGCCATCACTGGATGAACAAGAAAATCATGGTAACGCCCCTCATCTAAAGAAGAGAACTGAGTATTGCCATTGATATACAAACGCGTGTCGTCAATATTCGAATTGTGTGTCATCACAAGATGTTGATATCGCGTGGTCTTCTTGTAAACGATAGGATCATCGTAAAATTTTTGCTCTAACAACGCGCTAAAATCTCTGTTATTAGCCCAACCAAACGTTAGTGCAGCGGCCGTCAAGAGCAACGCTAATATTTGCATGGCAGGGCGATCAATCACCTTAACGTAAAGGAAATACAGTATTGTGATGGCTGCAACAATAAAGTTAAACCCGGCGACAATGAAACTGATCTCAGACAGTGGGAAATTCTTCAGTAGATAATTCACCCAAATAAGCGCACCGACAAAGGCACCCACATAATCCATTGCATAGACGATAGTCAGATTCGTTTTCAGCGGAATATTTTGTTTCTCGATAATCCGCATCACCAGCGGAATTTCAAAACCAATCAGAAAGCCAATGGACAAAACAAAACCGTAGTGAATGATCGTGAAGTAGTGCTCCAAATACCCATAAGACGCATAAATCGCCAGCGGCGCAAAACCACCCAGCAAAGCCATCAACACTTCTACAGTAATAAATTTTTGCAACAGATTCCGGTCTGTCATTTTGCTTTGAACAAAACCGGAAACACCCATCATGAGCATCATGCTCGCTATCACTAGCGAAAATTGCTCAATAGAATTGCCGAGGATGTAGGTGGTGATCGTCGCTAGCAGATATTCACTGACCAGGCCACTAGCGCCCGTTGAGAACATGCAAAAGGCAAGCAGCACTGGCAACAACCGGGCCGTTTTCATTCCTCAACCCTAGCTGCCATCACGTAAATCTGGCTACAGTATTGCATTGCTTAAAATTAGTGCGATACCAATTTTCGCAGAAGCCAACTGCATTACCGGCACAATACTATCTTTGCTAAGCATGGATGATAAGTTCGCTGAAGTGACGATCAATCGGTCAAGAAGATACTCAAATAGATACAAAAACAGCATGCCCAAAGCCGCCACAGCAAGAAACTCAAGCACCAAGTCAGCCAGCAGAGCGCTCGAGCCATTGCCGGCAATCGCACTCTTTAAAATTAACGAGTAAGCAATCATTTTCCCGCCGAGATAAATGCCCGACGCAACATTCTTGTTTCCTATGGCCTCGACGATATCGAAATTTCTGACAAATACTTTTTCGTAAATAATGACAAGTGCAACCAGAGTGATCTGACCGGCAATGAAATACGAGAGACTGGACAACATACCGCCGCCTTCACCCACCATGCTCGAATACGCAACAATACCCGTTGCCACCAACATCCCAAGCTCAACAAAACCCACTGCCATGTTGCCTTGCTTAAGAGCTTCTTGATTATTGATTCCAGGCAACACTAATCGATCAGTGATAAACAACGAACTCAAAATAAACATCACGGCGACGAGTCCATATAAGGCCGTGCTGACCAAGTCAGCCAGCAAAGTATCTCCACTGCTACTGCTAAGCACGCCCGTGACAGCAATGGCTAATCCAAACTGTGCTCCAATTCTGCGCAAGCCCACTGCCAGATTACCGCCCGCGAGTTGCTCATCAGCATTGTAGTCAGACAGAGACTTTAAGTTGAGCGCGTACTTCAACACAACTGCTAGCGCCACATAAATGAGCGTATATAAAATGTAAATCCCGTACTGCTCTATATTCATCAGATCACCTATGTACTTTTATTTGCCGGAGCCTGAAGGGCCCTTCCCTCGACCTAAAGGTCCCGCACCTCGGATTGAGCTTCCTACCCCAGAGCTTCCACCGCTTACAGCACCACTTAAAATCGATGGATTTCTTCTTCCAAAGTTACTATTGGCGTACCTCGAACCACTATAAGTCGCTAGACCATAGGTACCGTACTGCCGGTTACTACCGTAAAATGCTGACGAGCGACCATTGGCATTGTATTGGCGCCAATCATTGTGCGTATAGCGTCGCTGATAACCAAAGTCGGAGAACATCCGGGACATTCCATAGAAGTAGAAAAATGAACCACCACTTCCTTGGCGCCATTCACCTTGCTGATTCGATCCCGTTGGAACGCCATTGACCATGATCGGGGTCGCAATGCTTGCCATGCCCAATGGCTCGGCCGTATCAATTAACTCTGATTCATAAAAGCCAAAGGGTTTTGTCTCAATCGCCATGCCAAGATGCTCATAGTGACTCAAAAATACAGCTTCGCTAACAGGCTCCCAGTCTTGCTCATTGACTTCGCCACCGGCCTCTTCCCCTGGGTTAGCGCTAACGGCTTCTATAGTCGCATATTTGTGCAGCGGCTTGATGACAGCTGAATCAACCCAATATTCAGCACTAGGCTCACCGCGATTCCAGCGGTATTGATAATCAATACCCAGCGCATCCCAACGTTGCTGGGGAATTAACAATGATAATCGACCACCACCAAAACTTGTGGTATGCCGCGCTATTACCGAGACATCATTGCTCTCAAAAAAGTCGAAGGTATCCTCATCGACTTTGACCGCAGGGTATTTGATTTCGGACCCCGAACCGCAGTACTCGCCATCACACCAACTCGCCCGAGCGATCACGAGGTAATAATCGATCTGCTGATCTACCAAAATTTTGACATAGCTTCTATCTAGTTGCGCCAACAAAACAGCGCTTTCTTCGCCGAAGCTTAGCGCGTTTTGATGCGCGGTTTTCAAATCAGCATAACTATCGATGAAAAGCGCATAATCGATCGTGTCTGATCGATATTCCGTACGCATCGTCGCGAACGCTGAATTGCCGGTCTCTACCAGATCAAAAAACACCGTTGCCTTTTCTTGAATATCCGCTTTTTTAGCAGAATGAGCAGCCAACGACAGATCGATTTTTTGCTTGAATTGCGCTGAAAATTTCCTGCTAGCATCCATCAAGACTTCAGCGCCTTGAAAAAAAACAGTCTTGTTCTCTACGGCCTCGAGAATCAGTTCGGCCCGCCGCAGGGGGTAAGCTGAAGCTAGTTTTGATGAGCGGATGAACTCAACGCCTTTGGCAATGCCCGCAACAAGTTCAGCAACGTCGTCTTCGTGATCTCGTTCTAGAATACGATCAACAACTTCAGCCTTTATCTTTTCTGCTTCCGCTAGATCCGCCTCTGCAGCAGTAAATTTTGCAGCCCAATTGTCAGATTCAGCATAGGGGCCAAGCAAAACCCAAGCATCGGACTGCGTCAACTCAGAAAACTTATCCTGCTCAATCACCAGTGACTTTTGCTCTCGATCCAAAGACTGAATAAACGCCTGAGCATCTTCAAAATTTCTCGCCGGTATCTGCGTCAATATCGTATAGCTGAAATAACCCACGAACAATACAGCGAGGAAAATAGCAGCTGGTTTTAAATATCTCATTAACTCACCTCGCTAGCGATCCCTGCCTGCAAAACTTTCACAGCCGACGGCTTAATGACTTCGCTCAGAAACGCCTCTTTGTCGGGCTTAGCGCCTTCATCTTCCCAGAGCTCGACAGTGAGGCTTTTTTTACCGCCACTACTGAACTCCATCATGCGGACCTGCGAATGATCCGTGGCATTCTCGTCGTAATAAAGCGCGGCCCAGGTATCATCTTCTTCATAATGAAATTTGGCACCGTCGATGCTGACGATCCCTTCCTCCTCCTCTGCGATGTCTTCCAAGTCGGAATACTTGAGGCGCTTACCCTGAAAGCTGAGATCGCTCAAAGATACTCTTTGAGTCGTGACACTAAGCTCTAGCTCGTCATCGACTTCCCACTCGATGGTTGCAGACTCTCCTGTCAAAAGATTTAGCAGCAGCAGCTCTGTGACCCAGTAGTCTTTTTTTAGTTTTGAGAAGTCTTCCCATTTAACCTCGAGGTAGCGATTGAGTTTCAAAACTTGAAAAGTATCGCCGCCAAACTCAATATAGCCGCCTTGCTTGACGGCTGTGATATCGACCTTGGGTCGGTCGCCAACCGTGTGCATTGAAAGCCCACGAATAGCCTCAAAACGTTGTCTATAATCAGTCATTAGCACCTCTAACCGCCGCCTCAGAGTTTCCGTTCTCCAAAGACAGAACCGGCTCTTGCTCAGCGTTTTCGGCACGAGCGTCGCGCATGCCTGCAGCCACTGGCTCAAGCTCTGCTGTCATTTGGGCGAGGCGATCACTGGTTTCTCGCGCCTTAATAGTGCTGGTGGCGATTGTCGCATTGGCCGTGTTAACAGCCTGCATCAATTGGTCAAAGCCTTCCTCTAGCTTCTCAAGTCCAATCACTGGGTTGTTATACATATCGCCGATTTTCTGTGCGGCCTGATTAACCGCAGCGGCATTCTGAGCCATCATATCGCCCATGGCATTCTGTACACTCTCCACCGCCTCGCGGACACTGTCTTGTTGCGCCAATGCCGCCTGGATGCGCAACGCGTTACTCATAACCATGGGCCCTACAACCAAGGCACTGTCGATTTGCTCACCGAGCAGACTGTTAGTCGCAACCGTTTGATCAATGCTAATAAAAAACTGCACTGCAGCCTGCTCCATCGTTCGAATATCTCGAATACGGCGCATGGCTTGGTTTTTGACAGCACCTAACTTCTGCAGCTCGCGCGGGTCTATGTCAATGACGGCCTCGAGTTCTTCGACTTGCTTAATAAATAGCTCGCCCACATAAATTTCCGCTTCCATTTCTTTCTTGGCAGCCGCTATTTCATCGTACTGCTCTTCTAAGGCGAGACTGGTTTCCAGCAGTTCATCTTTACCATTGCGCAAGCCATCAAAAATTCCATTCAAGTGGGCCTGCATCGGTTGGTAACGATTAATAAACCGAGAAATCGCTTTACGCTTAAGACCTTTCGGCATCCAGGCAAACCACCACGAGTTGCTTAGCGAGTGAGGATTCAAATCGTCCATCGCCGAACGTAGCTCTAGCAGCTTTTCACCGGTTGGCGATTTACCATCCAGTCCTTTCAGCAAGGTGCCTACGCTACCTGCCATCAAGTCATTGGCAGAAGACATTTTCTTCTGCGACGCCTCGCCAATACCTGCAACGATACGACTCAGCGCCGGGCCTGACTTTTCTTTGGTAGACTGAACCAAGGCCAATGTACGATCTTTCAAGGTTGACAAGTCTTTTTCTAAGGCCCACTTCGGTGGTGTGACTTCAGTAGTCATGGGTTAGGATCCTGTGTTATCAAAACGATTTTTTAGAAATTTTGCCTTAGCGCTGAACTGTTGGACATCCCGACTGACGACCATCGCCTTGACGGCAACGAGTTCGTCTTTGAGTGCACCAATGCTGTCGGTATAAGAGGCGACAATGCCCGCATCACTTTGAGAGTTCTTATCAAGCTTGATGAAGGGGTAGACACATTTATTCGGTAAATATTCACTAGCGATACGGTTAACGGTCCACGTCAACTCGCCCGACGCTGATGCCTGCTCTCGCACCAACGGCAGTAGATCGACGATCAGATCTATCAACTCTTCGGTAATTTCAACCAAACTCGCTGCCATCATGGATTTACGCATATCCAAGTTGAGACTCAATAGATCCTCAACGGGGCCAGGCCCGACCGACTCGTCTACCGGCTCAGCCTCAGGCTTTTTAGCCTTCATCTTGTAAAACACAAAAACGGCCACACTCGCGATCAAAATAGCGATGAAAATAATTCCAAACTCCATTCTTCTTCCTTCAGCCCGGCAAAATAGCCATTAACATTGACACTAATACCGACCTTTAACTACACAAATGATATGTCTTTTGAACAGCGACGCCGCTTGACTGACTCGGTCGCTAGCTTCGACCAACCAACGTTCCTCAGCGCTACTGACACAAGGCTTCTGCTTTGATCTTAATCAAAGCCACACTATCCTTGGGCCATCAGCAGCGATCTGCTGAGAACCCTAATTTAGCGCTATTGTCGGCTCCACTCGGCCTGATGTCCGTGATCGCTGAACCCCCGTTTAGCCTAACATCTTTGGCAAGCTCACCCTAACTGGAAGTCGTTACAGGGCAACACGGCGCTTGCCGACCCCGGTGTTTCGATACTCCTTGGAGCGTCGCGAGGATTTGCTCTGCGTGAGTATCTAGTGACCGACCAACGCCAGCTGATCCACACGGCTCTAACGATCGTAAGGCTATTGACGCAGCGCAGGCAGCTATAATAGCTTGCTGCGGCGCCCTGTTGCAGACTTTTCACTTATTTTCGGAGTCATCGTGTTATCCGCGTCAAGATCACTATTTGACCAACGCTTGATCACCTTACTGGGCTACGCCGGCACTATCCCCATGGTCATTTGTATCACCTTCCTAGAGACCCGGTGGGGGCTGCCCCTGTTGAAGGCATACTCCTTGGCAATCATTGCTTTTCTGGCTGGTAGCTGGTGGACCACCGCCCTGCTGCAGCGCACGGTGTCGGCATGCCAACTACGGCAGATACTGCTATTGAGTAATCTTATTGTCATCGTTGCTGTTTTGACCGTGACTTTCCTGGATGCCCTGGCACTCCTCATCATTGCGTCGTTGTTTGCTTTCCTGCTTATCGGCGAGCGCTCCTTAGCCGTTTTCAGTCTACAGCCCAGCTATTATCGCGCTATGCGAGGGGGCGTCAGCGCTCTGGTCATTGGCCTGCACCTGACCGCGTTTTTCCGCACACCATGAGTACACTCTACTGGCTAAATGATGACTTGCGCTTGCAGGACAATCCGGCGTTGAATGCCGCCGCACAAGATGATGCGCTGACCATCTTATTTTGCCTTGATGAGCGAAGACTCAAAACTGATCGTTTTTCGAATAGCCAGATGGGAGAGCATCGCTGGGGTTTTCTTCAAGAATCGTTACAGGATCTGAGCATAGGCCTGGCAAAACTCGGTCAGCCACTGAATATTTTGGCAGGTAATCCGCAGCTGATCGTTACCAGCCTATTGGACTCCGGGCGCTTCCACCGGATCGTTCGCAGCCGCCAACACGCCAGCGACAAAACCGCAATTTGGCAGTCTCTACGTCTGGCGTACCCAAACATTTTATTCGAGGAATATGACAGCACGACCTTGTACCTGCAGGACAAAGTGCAATTTACTAGCCGATTTCCAGCGACATTTTCCGAGTTTCGGCGAGCTTTAGATACTGTGGCGTTCAGACCATCATCAACCCGGCCAGCGAGCCTACCAGCACCTACGTCGATTAAGCTGGACATCCCCATGGTGGCTGTAGCCGGTAACTCTCGGCACCCTCGCGGAGGAGAGACCGCTGGCGCACAACACCTCGACAAGTATTTCAGCACCGACGCCGCTTCGAGCTACAAAGACACTCGGAATCAGTTTTTCGGCGAGCGATATGCCACAGGGTTTTCGCCATGGCTAGCACTGGGTTGTGTTTCGCCCGTGCAGATATTCGAGCTACTGCGCCTTTATGAGTCTCAGCGTGGCGCCAACGAATCAACCGGATGGATCCTCTTTGAACTCATGTGGCGGGAATTTTTTCGCTGGCATGCAGGCTACTACCAAGCAGCCCTGTTTGAGTTTAGCGGGATCTCCGGGCAGCGGCCGTTGACCAGCTTTTATCCAGAACGTTTTTTTAAATGGCGCGATGGCAAGACACCTTGGCCGATCGTCAATGCCTGCATGATCGAACTCAAGCAGACCGGCTTGCTTAGCAACCGTGGTCGACAAATCGCAGCGAGTTGCCTGGTCAATGAACTTGGGTTGGACTGGCGCTGCGGCGCAGGCTATTTTGAGGAACAACTTATAGACTATGACGCCTGCAGCAACTGGGGTAACTGGCAGTACATCGCCGGCGTTGGCTCAGATCCCCGCGGCGGTCGCCATTTCAATCTCGACAAGCAAGCCGAAATATGGGATGCAGCAGGCGCCTATCGGCGACGCTGGGCTGGGATAACCCCCACGTCCCCCCTCGATAGCAGGGATTATTATGACTGGCCAATAGCGGTGGGACCGGTTGACGCACCATAAATCCCAACTACCCACTAAGCTTTGCCTGGCCTGTCATCGATCATTTTCGTGGCGCAAAAAATGGACCCGCGACTGGCCGCAGGTCAAATATTGTAGCGAGCGCTGTCGCCGGCAAGCTAAAAAACCCTGAGGCGAACGGGCACCGCTTAAGCCCATGCGATTCGATAGGCGCCCGTTAATCGATGTCTGCTGGCACGTTGGGAACTCGATTTAAAGGTGGTAATGTCCGAGGGGTTTTTCGACATTCGACCTAGCTCCTGCTTAGATCGGCTCGCCCAGAGCAGTAGCGCGAGTTTAGGGTCGAGGCCACAGGTGCCTAACGTGCACTTTAGCTACTATTATTGATAGGAGGTTTTCTAGGTGCGACTATTTTTTCTGAACAGCTTACTACTCATGATGTTGGTGCTGGCCTCAACGCGAGCCGAATCCGAGTCGAGCCCCCTGTTCGCCAACGCCAATCAAGATAGCGACGGCCGCTTTATCAATCCGACGGGAGACCTAAGCCACGGGAGCCTCGGTGTCCGAGCGGCATTTCTATTACGCCGCCTTGGCACCTATTTTCGGGATGGCAAAGACGCACCAGATCGACGACCCAATGATGGTGCCTTTCTCAGAGAGAACGCTCGTCATAGTGTCCCCACCGTTACCTGGGTCGGACACGCGACCCTGTTGGTACAAATGGCGCATATCAGCTTCTTGACTGACCCAACCTGGTCGAACCGCCCGAGCCCAGTGCCGCTGATCGGGCCCAGTCGCTATGTCGAACCGGGAATTTCGATAGATGATCTGCCGCCTATCGACTTTGTCGTTATTTCACACAATCACTATGACCACCTTGACCTGCCAACCTTAGGCGCACTGGCAACACGAGACCCAGGAACCATATTCTATGTGCCATTGGGTAACGCTGCGCTGCTACGCGAGGCAGGAATCAACAATGTTGTAGCGTTGGACTGGGGGCAAACAGCCTCCTATGCGGGCGTGACGATTCATTGTTTACCCGCGCAGCATTGGAGTAAACGCAGCCTGACGGACACGCACAAGGCACTGTGGTCTTCTTGGGCCGTCACTGGCCCAGAGCGGAAATTTTATTTCGCGGGCGATACGGGATACTTTCCCGGTTTTGCGGAGATCGGCCGGAAGCTCGGGCCTTTTGATCTGGCCGCCATACCCATTGGCGCCTACGCGCCACGAGCAATGATGCGTGAATCGCATATGAACCCAGAGGAAGCCTTGCTCGCCGCTGATGACCTGCAAACCCGTCGGGCTGTAGGCATACATTTCGGCACCTTCGACCTGTCTGACGAACCCCTCGACGAGCCCCCAAAACGCTTTAAAGCAGGCGCCAAGAACGCACAGATTGGTGAATCCGGGGCCTGGGTTCTCGATATCGGTGAAACCCGGCAGTTTTGACAAGTCCCATACCGCAGCCTACTGACGCCGGGCTACTCGTCGCCACTTAGCCGACGCAATTCCCCTGCGCTGGCGGCGCTAAAACGGCTGCGACAACAGGCTGTCTTGCCCACCGTCCTGCCCACCGTCCTGCACAACAATCGCCACCAAGTCGCTCTGTGCCCGCAACGGATCCTCCAAAACCGCTGGCAACACACCGTCATAGACACTGATTGTTGCGCAGCCCGGCGTATAGTTCAGCAGGTGTGGGCGCGGGTCATCTAGCAACCAAACGAAGCCCTTCACGCGCTGGACATTAGCCGGCAAGGTGTCGAGCCAGGTCAGCAGATGCGCCTTGGCTTGCCGCTGTGAACCGCGAAACCGATAAGATTTAAACTCTGGATGCGTATCCGTTGCGAATAAAAAATCTTCGGTAAACGCCGCGAACTCAACGACGGGACTCGCCGGCATGGCTGCGATGGTATGGAACTCCGCCGCCGGGTAACGCTGAACCAGCCACTGTCGCACCAGCGTCTGTTGGCGCTCATCCAGCAGATCGGCTTTAGTCTCAATGATATCCCTGGCGAGCATCAATTGATGCGCGATATGGTCACCGACAAATTTGTCCTGAACTTGGCGCTGGATAACACTGAGGTCCACCAGGGTTAAGTGAGCGCTGACTTCCAGTCCGGGAAAGTGCCTGAGTTGACGTAATAGTTTCGCGCTATCCGCGACGCCGCTGGCCTCGAACACCACCCGATCATAATGACGGGCTTCCACTAGACCGCTCAGCTGTTGCTCAAGATCGTCGCTGACCAAGCAACAGGCACAACCATTAATGAGGCTGATGGTATCCGTGGTGCTCGAACTGATCAGTAACGCATCAAGGCTCACATCACCAAAATCGTTAACCAACACGACAATCCTAGCACTTTCCCTATTGGCAGCACCCAGCAACCCATTAATAAAGGTGGTCTTGCCCGCGCCCAGATAACCACTGATCAAGGTAAGGGGCAGCGCCATGGGTCAAGATAAGCCCGGCGTTGTATGTACCTGGCCTTCGAACACGGTGGCCAATACTGTAATGCCCAACAACCCGTCGACGCCGACTATCTGTGGATCCAAATCAAGCACCACAAAGTCAGCCTTTTTACCGGCCCGCAAGCTGCCGGTTTCTTCCTGGATACCCAGCACCTTGGCGGCATTAATGGTAATCGCTTTGAGCCCATCCTCAAGACTCAGGCGCTCTTGCGGCGCGACAACATTGCCTTCGATATTTTGTCGTGTACAGGCGACCCAGGCATTGTGCAGCGGCATCGCCGGCGCCATAGGAAAATCAGAATGTAGGGTCGTTACAATATTCTGCGCAACACAACTCTGCAGCCGCGCCATCTGCGAGGCACGCTCGACACCAATGCCTACCTGACTATAGGCGCCACTGAGTTCACGCAGATAATACACATTCGCCGACACTGATCCGCCAAGCAGGTTGATTCTGTCCACCTGCTCTGGGGTCGAGAAGCCAAAGTGCTCAATCGTATACCCGTGGTTAAATCGCGGACGCTCCCATTGGAGCTTCTCAAGCACGTCCAGGGCCAACTCGCAACCTAGATCACCGGTGCAATGCACATGAATTTTGAATCCCGCATGCCAATAGGCACGCGCTATGGTTTCAAATTTTTCCGGAGGCATGAGCCACTCGCCGAGATGCCCGTCGATGTAGCCAGGGCTTTGCATCATCGCCAATTGCGAGAAAAATGCGCCATCGGTAAATAACTTGATACGCTGGCCAAACTCAAAATGCGCCGTGTTACGCGCCGGCAGGCTCTTAACAAACTCCACCGTCGTCGCCAGATCGTCCTGCCTGACTCCTGATCCATTCGCGTGCGCGACACTGACTACTCGAAACGGGTTGTCAGGTTGTTCGAACACCTGCTGACATAATTGCCATTCCATCTCGAAGTCAAAAATGCCCACGGCCATATCACCTACTGTTGTGTGACCACCAAACTGGACTAACTGTTTCAAGCGTGCCAAACCAGCCAGAATCCATTCTGGCGCCATGATAATGCGATTCAATTTGTTGATGGCGTAGCCTAAACCGACTTCATAAAAATGACCCCGATCCACATCTATCTGATGACGACCGCGTATCGCCTCTGTATCAATTTCCAACAACGCCATCATGGCGCTATTCAAGTACACTTCGTGGAACGACCGCTGCCAGACTACCGCGGGGCGCGAGCCGAAAATGTCGTCGAGCAGGTACCGACTCATTTCACCATGCCAAATCTTGTGATAACCCCAGGTGAAGTAAGGCGTTGAATCGTCCTCAGCAGCTGCCGTCCTGAGAATCGATTGATAGCCTTGCGGACTGACAGTCGCCGGCACTGTTCCCCAGGGCATGCGCCATTCCATGGCTGTGATAAATTGCATGGGCAAGAGCACGGCGGCCATGACTGGGTGTAGGTGAGGATCAATCAGACCCGGCATGATCACTGAATCTTCGAATTGAGTATCTATACGGTGCGGATGTTGCTCGAGCCAAGGCTGCAGAGAAGCCAGACTACCGACCTCGACAATGCGTCCATCTTTAACCGCAATGGCGGTGGCGGTTGGCCAAGACGGATTCATGGTCAGAATATTCTTTGCTGTGTAGACAGTGATCATAACGTCGGTGGCGCCGGCTTGTCCCGAGCTACTATCAAATTAAACTGCGCCCGGGTTGTTACCATATAAACCAGACATCCGGCCAGAATCAGGCCGAGCCCAACCCAAGCCTCTTGCGGACGATTGATGAGAATGTAAATCAACGTCCAGAGCGTAACCGATAAATAAATAGCCGGCGTCAGTGGATAGCCGAACGTCCGATAGTGACTTTCTTCACCGATTTTTCGATAGCGCAGAACATAGACGCCCAACACGGCAAACAGGGTATTGATACCCAACACGAACCCGGAAAAAATTAAAATGGACTCGAAGCTCCCGGTCACAATAAACAAAATCGCCAATGACGACTGGAAGAGAATCGCCTTAACAGGAACCCCGTTGCGCACGCCGGCGAGAAATCTAAAGGTCGAAAAATCCTCACCGATAACCTGCAGTACCCGCGGACCCGCCAGGGTCATAGCGCTGACGGTCGAGATCAACATCAGGGATAAGACAAAGCCCATAATACCTGCGGCTTGCTCTCCAAACGCATGATCGGCCACGACAAAGCCAATTTCTATTTTGCCAACCATGGCGGCCATCGGTGCGCCGTATAGAAAACTGATATTCAGCAACAGATACAAAGCCATCACTATCAAGGTGCCACCGATCAGGATCAGCGGCAGATTCTTCTGCGGGTCGTCAATTTCGCCTGCGATGTAGGTCGCTGCATTCCAGCCCGTATAAGCATAGTTGACATAGATCAGCGATATGGCGAAGGCGCCGCTGAACAGCAGTTTGTCGTCACCGATCTGGGGCATCAGCGAGATCGTCTGCGGATCGCCAGCAAACAAACCCACAAGGGCGCAAAACAGCAAAATTAAACCGACTTTCAACACTGTCATCACTCGCTGCATGCGACCACTTGTGGCTCGGGACAGACAATGCATCACGGTCAAAACAATGACGAGACCTACGGCAACACCCGTACGCGGAATCCCCTCAAAAGTCGCAGACAGATACGCGGCAAAGGTGATGGCGGCAAGCGCCGTCGGCGCCGCAAAACCGATGGTGACTGAGATCCAGCCCGAGATAAAACCTGCCAAGGGATGGTAAGTTCGAGCCAGAAAATTATACTCACCGCCAGATCGCGGCAGGCGTGCTGCCAGTTCTGCGTAGCTTAATGCACCACACAAAGCCGTAACACCACCTACCAGCCATAGCATGGTTATAACAAAGGGCGAGCGGATATCCATCAGCTGAAAGCCAAGGGAGGTAAAAATACCCGTACCCACCATATTGGCAACAACGATAGCCATGGCCGTCAACGGCGAAAAACCTTTCATCGTCACGACTGAATTCGTTTCACGGCGATCTCGCGCAATTGGCGCTTGTCGATCTTTCCAGAGGCTATTCTTAGTAACGGCTCAGGACTAAAATAGACATAACGTGGAATTTTAAAGCGGGCAATACGCGCCATCAAAAACTCGGTTACCTGCTCTTGGGTCAGACTCTGATTGCAATAAATCGTCGCACCCACTTCTTCACCGAGCCGCTCATCAGGAACTGCATAAACTGAAGCTTCCAGAATATTGGCATGCTCCAGCAAGCCCGCCTCGACTTCGGCACAACCGATATTCTCGCCACCACGGATCACCAGATCCTTAATGCGGTCAACGATATAGACATAGCCTTCGCTATCAACGTAAGCGACGTCGCCGGTTCGTAGCCAGCCATCCACAAAGGTCTCGGCATTGGCATCGGGTCGCTGCCAATAGCCCTCGATAATCGAAGCACCACGAATTTGCAGCTCTCCTGGGGTGCCGTTTGGCAATACTTTACCGGCTTCACTCACGATACGAATATCCAGCACGGCGGAACACCGGCCGGAGCTACCCGGATGAGCCAGATAGTCTTCACCGCTGATGCCAGTTCCGATAGCATTAGTCTCGGTCATGCCCCAACCTGTGTTCGGCAAGGCTTTACCGAATGACTGAGAAATACGTTTGACCTGTTCCGGCGCTCGCGGCGCACCACCACCGCCAACCGTCGCCAGCGTACTCAAATCACGATTCGATTGACCCGCGGCGATCACGAGATCACCGGTCATCGCTGCCGGTGCCACAAACGAAGAAACCCGCTCTTGCTCAATGAGCGCCATGGCAACCTGGACATCCCATTTGTACATACAGATCATCTTACGTTGACTTCGATAGCTCATCATTAGCACCGCCAGCAGGCCCGTCGCATGAAACAGCGGCACCCCCAACAACGTCGCCGCTTGGTAATCTGGTACTGGCGGGGTCACGCCGCTGATCAGCGCTGCAATCTGGCCTTCTAACTCCCAGGACATTAAGGCCGTAATAATATTTCGATGACAGGACACGGCGCCTTTTGGATAGCCTGTCGAGCCGGAGGTATAAAGAATCGTCGCCGGATCATTCGGGTCGAGAGGCACCTGGGGCATGTCCGTGACGGCGCAAGCCGCTAACAAGTGCGCCAAGTCAGCGACTCCGGCAGGCAATGCCTCGGTGGGTCGCACAGCGATCACCGAAACTGCCAATGAATCCAGAATAGGGACTAGTCGATCGACACGCTCCTGATCAGCCAGCAGTACTTTGCTACCACTGTTTTCAAGACCATATTGTAGTTCGTGACTGAGCCACAGGGCATTCATCGCGACAGCCACCGCACCAATAGAAGTAATGGCGTTAAAGGCCATGGTCCATTCTGGATAATTGCGCATGGAAATCGCGACCCGATCCCCCTTAACAACACCGTAATCATTCATCAGAATGGCCGCAATTTGGCTGGTTCGCAGCCAAGTTTCCTCAAAACTGTAACGCTCATCTTGGTAAACCAAAAACGTCGCATCACTGCGAGTCGAATCAAACAGGTCACGGAGCGTGGCCGGCGCATTCTTAAAGATCCGACAATCGCGCCCCCATACTTGCCCGTCAGTCAGCTCAAAAGGCTGACCCGTTGCGGTCAGCACTTCTATGGCCTGCAGGCGATTGGGTTTTTCTGGTTGAACTTCACTCATGTATCTTAGCTCCGGTGTTGACACATACTATGTCTCGGCAAATCACGGCAGCTGAGTCAACATT